>JAANMY010000435.1_pt1 | contig 59337 bp, 58 predicted proteins | sample 7279691 | NCBI WGS metagenome assembly JAANMY01 (sample SAMN14094543, study PRJNA606508) | bioreactor metagenome | isolation source: A lab-scale SPAN reactor treating ammonium-rich wastewater day 388 | place: Ireland: Galway | collected 2018-02-07 | reverse complement strand
CGGCGACGGCGCGCTGGGCCGGGCGGGTCAGCATGAGGTCGTTGTGCGTGACGCCTTCGAGGAGGAAAACGGTCACTGGCACGCGGGCGGCGCGGGCGGAATCGGCGATGCGTTCGGCGTGGTACGCTGGGACGATCTCGTCGGCGGCGCCGTGGATGACGAGGAGCTGGCGATTGCCGAGCGTGGCGGCGGAGACTTCGGCGTCGAGGCCGTGGCGGATGAGGGCGCGGCCGAGCAGGCCCGTGTGGTCGGCGGCGATGCGCTGCCAGCGCGAGAAGGCGGCGGCGGAGACAACGGCACGGACCTCCGGTCGTTCGGCGGCGAGGGCGAGACCGACGACCGCGCCGAGGCTGTTGCCGTAGACGGCGATGCGGGTCGGATCGATGCCGGGTCGGGCGAGGAGCGCGTCGAGAGCGGCGTGTGCATCGGAGACGAGCCGGCGGCGTCGCAGCGGGCCCGGGTCGGATCGGCCGTAGGAACGGTAGTCGAAGAGGAGGACGGCGAAGCCTTCGTCGGCGAGGAAGCGGCAGAAGTCGAGGTGTTGGGAGACGTTGCCGGCGTTGCCGTGGACGTGGAGGACCGCGGGCGCGGGGGGAGCGTCGTCGGCGCGGCCGTTGGGCGGGATGAACCAGCCGTGGAGGGTGAGGCCGTCGGGCGTGGAGAAGGAGACGTCTTCGACGCCCGGTGGCGTGGTGAAGGGAGAGCGGTCGGGGTAGAAGAAGAGTCGCTCCATGCAGCCGGAGGCTCCGACGGCGAAGACGCCGGCAGCGAGTGCGAGGAGGAAGATGGCGTGACGGACGGGTGCGCGGCGGCGGCCGTGCGGGGGCTTCATCTGGCGTACTCGACGGCCCGGGTCTCTCGGAGGACGGTGACCTTGATCTCGCCGGGGAAGGTCATCTCCTCGCTGACGCGCTTGGCGATTTCGTGGGCGATGAGGTAGGCCTCATCGTCGCTGATGCGTGCGGCGTCGATCATGACGCGGACTTCGCGGCCGGCCTGGATGGCGTAGGCCTCGGTGACGCCCTTGTAGGAGAGAGCGATGTCCTGAAGTTCGTTGAGGCGCTGGACATAGCGTTCGAGGCTTTCGCGGCGTGCGCCCGGCCTGGCGCTGGAGACGGCGTCGGCGGCCATGACGATGGGTGTGTAGAAGGTGGTGGCGGGGATGTCGGCGTGGTGTCCGCCGATGGCGTTGAGGACGGCCTCGTCCTTCTCGCCGTGCTGCCTGGCGAAGTCCATGCCGATCTTGGGGTGACCGCCCTCCATTTCGTGGTCCATGGCCTTGCCGATGTCGTGGAGGAAGCCGCAGCGTCGGGCGAGTCGGCCGTCGAGTCCGAGTTGCTCGGCGATGATCTGGCAGAGGAAGGCGACCTCGACGGAGTGTCGGAGGACGTTCTGGCCGTAGCTGGTGCGGTAATGGAGTCGGCCCATGGCTTCGATGATCTTGGGGTGGAGGCCGCGGAGGTTGACTTCGAGGGCGGTTTCGCGACCGATCCTGACGATGCGCTCCTCGACCTCTGACTTGACCTTCTCGACGACCTCCTCGATGCGAGTAGGGTGCATCCGGCCGTCGGCGATGAGGCGTTCGAGGGCTTCGACGGCGACGGCCTGGCGGACCTTGTCGAAGCAGGAGACGACGATGACGCCGGGGGTGTCGTCCACGATGATGTCGACGCCGGTGGCGCGTTCGATGGCGCGGATGTTGCGTCCTTCGCGGCCGATGATGCGGCCCTTCATGTCGTCGGACGGGATGGCGACGGTGCGGACGGTAGAGTCGGAGGTGACCTCGTTGGCGTAGCGCTGGATGGCGTTCAGGAGGATCTGTGTGCTCCTGTTGCGTGCGTCCTCCTCTGCCTGCTCGACGACCTTGCGGACGACCTTGGCGACCTCGTGGCGTGAATCCTGCTCGACGCGCTCGAGCACCTGGCGCCTGGCTTCCTCGCGGCTGAGTCCGGAGACCTCGTGGAGGCGTTCGCGCTGCTCGTCGATGAGCCGCTCGACTTCTTCCTCGCGTTCTTCGGCCTTCCGCTCGCGTTCGCGGGCGGCCTCGATCTGCCGGCTGAGTTGCTGCTCCTTGAGGGTGAGGGTTTCCTCCTTGCGGTCGAGGAGATCCTCTCGCTTGGCGAGTCGGCGTTCGGCCTCGCGGGTTTCCGCGCGAGCGGCCTCGGTCTCTGCGTCCAGTTTTTCCTTGCGTGCGAGGGCGTCGCGCTCGGCTTCGAGGCGGATCTTCTCCGCGGCGGTTTTCGCTTCCAGTTCGGCCCGCTCGCGGAGCGCGGCGGCCTCCTGCCTGGCGCGTGCCAAGGCCCCCGTGGCGAGAGCACGGCAGAGGAGGAACCCCCCGGCAGCACCGGCGACGAAGGCGACGATCGCCCAGAGCAGGACCCCGGCTGTTGAACTCTGCGCAATCGTCGTCGTGACGTCGTGCATGGACCACCTTCCTGACGACCCTGCTCGGTCGCGGTTCCCCGACGGGTGCCGAGCGCACCGCGTGCGTGGATGCCGCCGGAACCCCGGCCGGGTTTCCCGGTGCGAACGGGATCGTCAAGAGGTATGGAACGCCCCCACTGCCTTCAGTCCGCGGCCCCCCGCCACGAGCGTGGTACAACGCGTGCCGCACTCACACACACTGCCGTTCGCGTTGCACGTTCTGAGCAGCATTCCCCGGCGTCCTTCCGGCCCGGGCGACGGAGGATCGTCGCGCCAGAGCCGTTCTTGTCGATCGTCGCACCGCCCACCCCGTCGGTTGCGGGTCGGTCGGTTCTTTCATCCTCTCGGCGGCCGGCATCATCCCGGCCTCAACCCGATCTTAGCAGGGAGATGGGGTTCTGGTTTCGGGTCGGCCGGTGAATCCGCCGGATTCGTTCGTGAACGACCCGTGGACCGCGGCGGCCGGTCGGCCGATAGACTCGGTACCCGCGGGCGGCGTGGTAGCCCGTGGTACACGATCAGACCGCGAACGAGAGAACCCCCATGAGCCGATCCCCCCGTTTTGTCGCCCGCACGCTGCTGCTCGGTGTTGCGGCCGTTGTCGCCGTTGCCTCGCTGGGCGGTTGCAAGGCCCCGAAGTCCAAGCGGATCGCGATTGCCGGACCGGCCGTTGTCGCCGGTGGGGCGGTCGGGCTGGACGTGCAGAACCAGAACGGGGGGGTGAAGGTGGTGGTAGACGGTTCGCGATCGGAGGCCGTGGTAGTCGCCCGGACCCGGAGCGGCGGTCGAGTGGTGACCGAGGGCGAGAACGCGCGGGCATGGATCGCCGCGGAGTCGGTGGACCAGGAGGGACGGAGCATCCTCCGCGTGCTCGCGACGCCGGTCGAGGGGATCGCGGAGGAGCCGGTGGACCTGGTGATCTTCGTGCCGCGGTGCGACGGGCTGACGGTGCGTAACGCGGGCGGTCCTGTGGAACTGGTCGGTGTGGCGGGGGCGGTGGACGTGGAGAGCGGCGGCGCGGGCAGGAGCGGAGGTTGGATCCGGCTGCGGTCTGATCACGCGATCTCCTCGCCGGTGCGGCTCATCACGGACGAGGGCACGATCGTCTGCGTGGTGACGCCGGACTCTGCTGGGCGGGTGAGCATGAACGCGCCGCACGGGTCGGCGAAGATTTTCGCGCCGCAGACGGTGCTGCTGGGGGCGCAGGTCTCGCAGACGGCGATCTCGGCGACGCTCAACGGCGGATCGAACGACATCGTGATGCACACCGCGAACGGCGACGCGCAGCTGATCGTGCGCGAGAAGCCGGAGAGTTACCTGACGGCGCGCATGAAGCCGTAGCCGTGGTTGTGTGCAGCTCCCTCTCCGGTTTCGTAGCCCTCGGCGTCGGCTGTCGCACGCCTTCGGCGTTCGTCGCGTCGTGCGGGTTCGGTGGACTCTACGAGTTGCGTGAGGTTCTCTCGGGTAGGGAGCAGGGGCAGGAGAGAAGTCGCCACGGAGCGGCGGGGTTCTCGATCGCGAGGGCCTGACACAAACCGTGTCACGCGGCCGCTCTGCGTGCGCCCGGGAGGAGTGCGGCGACGCATCGGCCGACCTGATCGATGACGAAGTCGCGGTGCCCTGCGTTGAAGCCGAACTCGAAGGCGACTCCGGCGTGGACGCGTGCGGTGCTGTCGGTGTGGCAGTGTGCGATGCGTCCGGTCATGGCGATGGGGGCTGGGACGTGGGGGCGCAGATCGACCCGCATCCAGAGGTAGTGTGAGCGGTCGAGCGCCTGGGCGTCGTCTGGTTCGACGAGGAGTCCGAGGCCGCCGCCGGAGACGTTGAGGAGGCTGGCGGAGAACCCCGGTCCGACTTCGGGCAGGAGCGTGTCCTCGATCGTCATCCGGGCGTCTGATTGGTCGCCGGTGGAAGCGAGGCGGAGGACGTGGTCGCGGTTGGCGACCTCGGCTGGTGCGACGGTCATGGGGTCGAGGAGGGGCCAGCACTCGACACGGGGGAGTGAGAGTTCGGCGGTCGAGATTCGGAAGAAGGAGCGTCGTTGACAGCGTTCGACGCGGGTTGGGAGGGCGAGGCGGAGTCCTCCGCGCGGCTCGTCGCCGAGGGTTCGGGAGTGGAACATCCAGCGGTTCTGGCCGATGGAGAAAGCGCCGATGAGGGCAAGCCCGGCGTCGAGTCGGATGATTCTTCCTGCAGCGGCGGGGTGCTCGACGAGCAGGTGATCGTCGCGGATGTCGAGGAGCCGGACGCGCCAGACGAGGTCCGCGCCGCTTGCGCCGTTGAGGGGCGAGTTGTCGGTAGCGCGGGCGAGGGTGATTTCGAGTGCGCCGCCGCGCTGGCGCACCTGCTCGATGCTGTCGCGCCAGCGTTCGGTACGAGACCTGTTGGGGGGCACGGATGACCTCGCTGAAGCCCGAGAGCCGAAGAGGGCATCGACCTGCGCGGGGGTCTGCTTGAGCCTGATTCGAGAGAGGGGCGTTGCCGACTCATCGGACGGGGGAGGCGGCGGGCGGGCCATGATAACCACGCAAGGACGCTGCGCCGGCGGAGAGCCGATCCCGGAGGCGTGCGAGGGAGGCGTGTGCCTGCTCGAGTTCGCGTGGAGTCAGACTCCGCCCGCCGAACCGGGCGACGTAGAAAGCGTTCGCGATGGCGTGAAGCCCCTCGGCAAGCGCGGGGTCCACACGGTCGAGTTCGCGGGCATGGAGTTCGGGGGGGCGGTGATCGGGCTTGGCCAGCCCGGCGGCGCGGAGGAGCGAGAGGGCCTCGGCATAGAAGGCGGCCTGCTGGACCCGAGCGCGGACTTCGGGATCGGCGACGTGGGCGCGGCGTCGAGCGCGGTCTGCGCGGGCGGCGCGGAGGCGTCGGACGAGCGCGATGACGCCCAGCCCCGCGGCGAGGACGATCGAGGAGGCGACGAGCGCGTTCACGAGCACGCGCCCCCACCACTTCCAATCGGGCGTCTCGAACTCACCGGCGACGCCGTCGTAGAGTCGGATCGAGCCGTCCTCTTTCGATCGCACCCAGGAGAAGAGCGAAGAGCGGGCGGAACTGTCGAATCCGACGACGGAGGTAATCCAGGCGTATTCGAGGGCGTCGAGGGCGCGCGAGATCCGGGCGAGCAGGCCGGGTCTCGGGGCGTGAAAGCGTCGGAGATCGGCGGGAGCGGTGGGGTCGTGGACTCGCCAGAATCCCGGCCCCTCTTCGACTTCGACCCATGCATGGGCGTTGCTCTCTCGGACGACGTAGTGGCCGGTCGCGGGGCTGTATTCGACGGCGACATAGCCGGTGATGACGCGGGCGTCAATGCCGACGCTCCTGCACATGGCGGCCATGGCGGAAGCGAAGTGCTCGCAGTGGCCGGCGCGTGAGACCGTGAGGAAGTGCTCGATGGGGTCGATGCGGGGCGGTGAAGGGGGGGAGTCGAGGGTGTAGGTGTAGTTGTTCCGAAGGTCGTTGCGAATGGCGATTGCGGCCTCGCGCATACGGTCGAGCGGGCAGTTGCCGTGTTCGTCGAGTTCGAGTCCGGCGTCGGCGAGGACTTCGACGGCGCGTTGCCTGATGCCGGGGATGGGGAAGGAGGGGCGTTCGAGTCGTCGCCAGAAGGACCCTCTCGGGGGGCGTGGCTGGCCGCACTCGACCTCGTAGCGGAACTTCCCGCCTTGGCCGTCGCGCATGACGACGCCTGTGACGGGGTTGTGTGATTCGCGGCCGCCGTCGAGGAAGGTGACGGTGAGAGGCCTCCAAACGGTGAAGAGGTGGCTTGGCCCCGGGGGTGTGTTGCGGAGGGTGATTGCGAGACGGATTTCGCGTTCCGCGCCGCCCGCGCCGAGTTCCTTGCGTGATCCCGCCGGGAGGACCCCGACCTGGTCGTCCCAGTGGACGGCTTGAGCGTTTGCGATCCACGCGCGTCCTGTGTAGGTGTCGAGGGCCGCGCCGCGGAGGTAGTAGATTTCGCCGTCGCCTCCGAGTCTGACGCCGCGTTGCCAGTCGTAGACGGTGAGGTCGAGGACGGGTGTCTGTGATTCGGAGATGAGTCCGCCGAGGCCGACGTCGACCTTGGTGGAGAATCCGGTGACGCGACCGACGCCCGCGTTTCCCCATCGGCCGAAACGGTCCATGCCGAGGCCGCGGGGCATGAGGACGAAGACGCCCGCGCTGAGGAGGAGGGCGCCCGCGACGACGAGCGCGTTGAGGCGTCGGAGGTCTCGCTGGACGCAGCGTCCGGAGGGTGCGGCGAACCCTGGAACGGGAGCGCCCGGCGGTGCGGCGCGTGATCGGGCGGCGCGTGCGCGTTCGAGTCCGGAGGCGATCTGATGTCGCATGACGGCGGCGCAGAGCGTCGGGAGCATCGCGACGAGGAGGAGGCCGGTGGCGAGGCTGTTGCTGGTGAGGGCGGCGGCAAAGGCGAGAAAGACGCTGAGGGAGAGGAGTTGCGCCTCGTCGCGCGGGCGGCGGCGGTCGAGCATCTTGATGATGAGAACCCACATCAGGAAGCGTGCGAACTCGTCGACGCCGAGGGAGCGATCGAAGGCGACGCGAACGGCGTCGAGCATGGCGAGAAGGACGAGAGAGTTCACGACCCAGCGCGGGGGCATGCGTCCGCCGGAGCCGCCGGTGGCGAACGAGAGCACGATGACGGAGGCAGCGACGAGCGCGGCGCGTGCGGCGTCGCCCGAGGCGGCGCCCCAAGCGGCGACTCCGAGGAGAACGGTTGAGAGCACGAGCGATGGCCTTGGCAGGGCGCGCATCATTTCGGCGCTCCGGCCGCGACGGGGGCAAGGTTTGTGGGCGCGCCCGGCGCGAGCCATGCGTCCGGGGCGTCGGCTGCAAGGCGGAGGGCGCGGCCGGGCGTTGGCCATCCTCGGTCGCCGTATTCGCTGACGACGACGAAGGCATCGAACCGGCCGGGTGGCGGGACGTTGGCGTGTTCGCCCGAGAGCGTGGGCGTGGGGGCGTCGAAGAGGGCGAGTTCGTTGAGGAGAGCGCGGAGCGCGGGCCTGCCCGAGCGAGGGGCGAGGCTGGTGCCGTCGGGGATGGTGAGGCCGACGGCGTAGCCGTCTTCGAATGCGGCGGCGGCGACGGCGGCGGCGAGGCTGATCGCGTCCTCGCGGGTAGCTTCCGGTATATCGCCGGTCGAGGGTGTGGGTGGTACGTCGAGGACGATCCAGAGCCTTCGTGGGGCGGGCCGCGAGGTCTGGCGGACGACGAGTTGGCCTGTGCGCGCCGAGGCGCGCCAGGCGATGAGTCTGTGGCTGTCGCCGGTGGAGTATTCGCGCAGGCCGTAGAACTCGCCTCCCGACCCTGCGGAGCGCAGTGCGGCCGCGCTGCCGTCGCCCTGCGGGCCGAGGGTTTGCAGGAGTCGTGCGCGAAGGGGAAGCGGTCTTGGATGGACGATCGCGGCCTGGCGCTGCTGGAAGGTAACGCTTTTTCGCGTGAGTCCGAAGGGGAACGTGCTTGAGACGGTGATGCGTGAGAAGGTGGCTTCACCGCGTCGCGTGGGCCAGACGACGGCCTCGGCGTGAACGATCTGCCTTGGTCCGACGTGTGCGACGAAGGCGACGGGTTGTGGCGTGTGTTTCGGCCAGGAGGGCGCCTCACGGCCGCGTCGCGAGGCGGGCGACTCGGTGATGGTGAGCGCGCAGGCGGGGATGAATCGGTTTCGGTTGCGGACGCGGTAGCGCACGACCATGCGGCCGCCGACCGCGCACTCGGGGATGGGTTCGCGTTCGACGTGGACGCCCATGAGCGCGGAGCCGGAGACGAAACCGGAGAGGATGAGGCCTGCGACGGCGACGCCGAAGAGCCAGAAGAGGAGGTTGTTCTGGCTGTTGAGCGCGCCGACGGCGGTGAAGACGGCGACGGCGGCGTAGACCAGGCCGGGAAGGTGAAGGTGGTATCGGCGGCGCACGGCCGGTGGTCGAGGGGCTTGAATGGGAGGCGCGCTCACGGCGGTTGCCTCAGGCTTCTCCGCCGGTGCCGTCGAAGTTGAGTTCGGCGACGGTTGGGAGGTCCTTGATCGAGGCGAGTCCGAAGGCGTCGAGGAACTGCCTGCTGGTGCCGTAGAGCATGGGGCGGCCCAACTCCTCTGCCCTTCCGGTGATGGCGATGAGCCGGCGTTCGAGGAGGGTTCGGAGGACTTCGCCGCAGGCGACGCCGCGGATGGCCTCGACCTCGGCGCGTGTGACAGGCTGCCGGTAGGCGATGACGGCGAGGGTTTCGAGCGCTGCGCGGCTGAGGCGTGAGGACGCGCGCGCGCCGTGGTAGCGTGAGACAACGCCTGCGTGCTGGGGGAGCGTCATGAGTCGATATCCGCCGGCGAGGGCTTCAACCCTGAAGGCACGGTGGCTGCGGGCGTACTCCGCGTTGAGGGCGTCGACACCGGCGCGGATGGTGTTCTCGGCGCGTGACGCCTGGCGCGGGTCCGCGCCTTCGGGGAGCAGCCCGAGGATTTCGGCGATTCGGCGCGCCGGCACGGGCCGATCCGCGCTGACGAGGACGGCTTCGAGCGGCGCGGTGAACGGCTGGTCCGGGCGTGGGGCGTCGTCGGTCGTGGGGTTTCCCGCGGCGTGTTCGAGGGCGTTGGGCATCCCTCGATGGTACCACCCGTCGGGGGCGCGGTCCGAGAATCGGGCAATCGTGCGAACCGCGCGTCGGCGTGCCGGTGAGGGAGAGGGGAGGCTCAAGAACGGGCGTGGCGGGGTCGATGCTGCCCCCGACGAACCGGCGGGTGCAGGCCGCGCTGCATCGCGTCGCCCGTGAGGCGTCCGAGGACACACGACGATGACACCGCAGACCATCCTGCTGGCGGACGATGAGGCCCACATCACGCACGTGGTCGGGATGAAACTGAGAGCGGCGGGGTATGCGACCGTCGTCGCCAGGGACGGGGAGGAGGCGCTGACGCTTGCGTTGCAGCACCGGCCGAACCTGGTGATCACGGACCTCCAGATGCCGTACATGAGCGGGATCGAGCTGGCGACGCGGTTGCGTTCGGACGAGCGCACGAGCGAGACGCCCGTGCTGATGCTGACTGCGCGGGGGTACGTGCTGGACGAGGGCGAGCTGCGTGCGACGAACATCCGCGCGGTGCTGAGCAAGCCGTTCAGCGCGCGCGACATTCTTCGGCGCGTCGAGGAGGTTCTTGGTCCGGCGAGCGAGTCGGACCCGTCGCATCTTCGGAAGGTGGCATGAACTACGCGCTTCCAGCCGAACCTAACGATGCTCCGCAGACAACGCTGCGTGAGCGGTGCCGCGCGTTGGGGCTGCCGGTGTGGCGGCTCGATACGTCGGGCGTGGTGATCGACGACACGAACCAGCCCGGGCTTGCGGGCGTGTGGCTGCGGAGCAGCGTGATGTGCCGGATGCTTGCCGATGCGGTTCGGCGGTGGAACGCGCAGGAGACGCCGGATCGGCTGGAACTGTTCTCCGGTTGCCACATCGTTCCTTGCTTGGAGACGATCCGTGGTCGGCGGCGCGGCTACACGGCGTTCATGTTTCTGACGCCGGAGGCGCTGGGGGCGCCGGAGTTCGATGCGGTGTGCGCCGCGTCGCAGGCGGACAGGGCGGCCGCACGGAGCGCGGTCGGGCGGCTGGCGACCTTCACGGCGGCGGAGATCGACCGGACGGCGCCCGTGCTGGACTGGATGCTGAACGACCTGAACCGTCAGCACGAGAGCGAGCGGACGATCGGTGGTTTCACGCGGCACCTGACGGATGCGTATGAGCACATCGAGTTGCTGTACGCGCTGGGGAACTCGATGCGAGACCTGCAGGAGCCGGAGCGGTTCATCCGGCTTGCGGTGGAGCAGCTGCAGCAGACGACGGAGTTCGGCTGGGCGGCGGTTCGGACGCTTCGCGGCGCGCGCCTGCCGGACTCGATAGCGGATTCGGTGTTCATCGCGGGCGAGCCGGGGTGCGACGCCCGGGCGTTCCGCGAGATGATCGATGCTTTCGCGGGGACGCTGGCGCCCGACGCTGATGCGTACATCGCGAGTTCGATCGCCGGGCGTCCGCTGCCGTGCGGGGCGCAGGTGGTGGTGCAGCCGATCACGGGCGGATCGCGCCGCGCTGCGGTGCTGCTGACGGGCGACAAGGGGGGTGACGACCCGCAGGTGAGCAGCTACGACACGCAGTTGATCGCGACGGCGTCGGCGTTCCTGGGCACGTTCTTCGAGAACGTTTCGCTGTGGCACGAGCAGAACGCGCTGTTCCTCGGCTCGCTGCAGGCGATGACGGCGGCGATCGACGCGAAGGACCGGTACACCTGCGGCCATTCGGAGCGTGTGGCGCACCTGGCGACGGAGTTGTCGCGGCTGGTCGGGTTCGACCAGCACCGCGCGGAGCGGGTGCGCATCACCGGTCTGGTGCACGACGTGGGCAAGATCGGTGTTCCCGAGGCGGTGCTGTGCAAGGAGGGCAGGCTGACGGACGCGGAGTTCGCGTTGATCCGCCAGCACCCTGTCATCGGGTACGACATTCTGAAGGGCATCCCGCAGTTGGAGGACGTGCTGCCTGGTGTGCTTTCGCACCACGAGCGGTGGGACGGGCGGGGGTACCCGCACGGTCTGAAGGGGGAGTCGATCCCGCTGGTGGCGCGGATCATGGCGCTGGCGGACACGTTCGACGCGATGAGTTCGAACCGCTCGTACCGGCCGGCGATGCCGCGCGAGCGGGTGTTCGAGGAGATCCGTCGGTGCGCGGGGACGCAGTTCGACCCCGAGTTGGCGCCGCTCTTCCTGACGCTGGATTTTTCGGTGTTCGACCGGCTGGTCGCGCAGCACGAGGCGGCGTCCCGTTCGGTCGCGGCGACGCGCGCGGCGGCGTGAAGCGGGGCGGGCGTGCCGCGGACGGGGTCGCGTGCCGTCGCTAGCGATCGGTGTTCCGTCCGAGCGCGTCGATCAGCGAACGTGCGAGGTCATCGGTGGACGCGGGGAGTTCCACGACGGAGACGATGGAGCGCTCGCGTCCGAGCAGGACGACGGCAGCCGGCGCGGAGGGCGCGATTCGATCCATGGTGAGTCGTTGCGCCGGGGACCAGACGACCTGCTCCGCGGGCTGGAGGCCGGCGCCCTGCCAGCGGTCGTGGAACGAGGCGAAGCGTTCGAGGGAGGCGGCGCCCGCTTCGAGCAGCACGACGACGATGGTGTCCACGCGCGGCACGGCTGAGACGCCGCCGACACGAGGTGAGCGGATCGAACGCCGCGTCAACTCGCGTCGGAACTCGACGACGCCATCGACGCCGGTTCGCGCGGCGACGATCGCGGCCTCGCGGCCATCCGCCCACCATGCCGGGTCCGAGGGATCGCGGACGAACACGAGGGCGGTGTACGGCGCATCGAAAGCGGGTCGGACCTCCGCCGCGCCGGCATACATGGAGACAACGGGGATGCGATCCCCCACGCGGAGCGGCCGTTCGAGGGCGGAGAGTCCTGAGAGGGAGGCGATGAGCCTTCGACCTCGCGTGTCGATGCGCCATGTTGTCGGCGCGCCGGGTTTGAGAGGCTCGAAGGTGACGTCGAGTGTTGCGATGCCGTCGGCGGTGGGCAGGTCGGCGGAGAATGCCCGTACCCGACCGCGAGCGAGTTCGATCGAGGCGCGGCCTGTTGGGGTTCGGCCGACGAGCCTGACGGTGCGTTCACCGTGCTTGCGTGCGATGACCGCGGCCTGCCAATCGATCCGCGGGGTGTAGGCGGTCAGGGCGAGGGGGGAGGCGAGGTCGTCGAGCGCGAGGGCGATCTGTGGCAGGGGGAGTGCGGGCAGGCGTGCCGCGACGGCGGCGGAGTCCACGCGATCGGGAGCGGACCACGCGACGGCGGTGGTCGGATCGCCGGGATGTGCGGCCGCGCCGACTCCGGACTCGAACCAGACAACGAGCGACTGGGTCTGGAGGGAGACCATGCCCCCGTTGACGGCGCAAACGCGAGTGGTGATCGGCTCGGTGCGGGTCGCGCCGTCCGGGAGGGTGAGCGTGACGGTTGCGCGATCGGCGATCGGCGCGGAGCGATGCACGAGCAGCGCGTGGGCGTAGGCGAGCGCGCCGATCGGTCCGGAGGAAGCGGCGGGGGAGAGCGCGGCGGCCAGATCGACGAACCAGCCGAGGATGAAGGCGAGGAGACTCATCGCGCCACCGTCCCGCGGAGGGCATCGCGCAGGTCGAGGATGCGCCGGCCGATGCCCGGCACGACGGCGTTCGGAGCGATCTCGGCGAGGGGTTCGAGGACGAAGGGGCGTTCGTGGAGGCGCGGGTGCGGGAGTGTGAGCCGCGGCCCGGCCTCGACGCGCGAGCCGTAGAGGAGGAGGTCGAGGTCGACCACGCGCGGCCCCCAGCGGACGGAGGTGTCGCGATCACGGCCCATGGAGCGTTCGATGGAGAGGAGTGCGTCGAGGAGGTCGAGGGGGACAAGCGATGTTTCGATGACGACGGCGGCGTTGAGGAAGGGGCCCTGCGGGACAGGCCCGACGGGATCGGTTTCGTGGATGGAGGAGCGGGCGATGAGGCGGGTGCCCGGGAGCGACGCCATCGCCCGGACGGCGCGCTCGAGGGCGTCGAGGCGGTCGCCGAGGTTCGACCCGATGGCGACGCAAGCGAGTTCGCGAGCGGTGGTGTCGTGTTGCCTCGCCCCGGGTGCCGTCATGCTGAATCGAAGGCGCGGGGGTGCGGGAAGGCGAGGATGCGCCCCCTACTCCTCCTCGGGTTCGAGTTCCCTCATGCGGTTCTGCATCTGGGCCTTGAGCCGGGCGAGGATGGAGGAGTGCATCTGGCTGACGCGGGACTCGGAGAGGTCGAGAGTTGCGCCGATCTCCTTCATGGTGAGTCCTTCGTAGTAGTAGAGCGTGACGATGAGTTGCTCCGCCCGCGAGAGGCCCTTGGTGACGATGTCCTTGAGGTCGCGTCGCTGGATCTCTCGGAAGGGGTTGACCTGCGTGTCGTCGCGGATGACGTCGATCTCGCGGACGTCGCGGGTGCCGTCGGTGGTGAATGCCTTTCGGTTGAGGCTGAAGGTGCCGACCGCGCTGCCATCGCGCTGGTACTTCTCGAACTCCTCGGCGTCGAGTCCGAGGAATGCGGCGACGTCCTCGTCGGAGGCTGGGCGGCCGGTGCGCATTTCGAGCTGCTGTCGAGCCTGCTCGATCTTGCCGGTGCGATGGCGTACGAGCCGGGGCACCCAGTCCATGTTTCGGAGTTCGTCGAGGATGGCGCCGCGGATTCGCGGGGCGCAGTAGGTCTCGAACTTGACCTTTCGTTCGAGGTCGAAGGCGTCGATGGCGTCCATGAGGCCGAAGAGTCCGGCGGACATGAGGTCTTCGAGGTCGACTTCGTCGGGGAGTCGGGTGTAGATTCGCTCGGCGTTGTAGCGCACGAGGGGGAGATACTTCTCCATGAGGTAGTTGCGGAGGGAATCGGAGCGTGTGGCCTGGTACTCGCGCCAGAGTTCCTCGCCCTTCATCGCGTCGTACGGTGACGGCGCGTTCGAGGCTTCGGCGTGGCGTGCGCTCCTGCGAGCGGCGATGCGACTTCCAGCGAGCGATGCGTGTGCAGCGGCCATCGGTCCTCTCCTTGACCCTCGGCTTGCCGGCCGGCGTTCGTGCCGAACGGCGTGTCGTGGTCGATCCATGACCCGACAGGCGGGGAGTATACAGACTTTGACGGGCTGTCAAGCCGCGTTCTCCGCGCTGTGGGAATCATGCTCTCTCGGCCTCCGCGCGGGGCGACACACGCCCCGCGCCGTTCGCGTTGTCGTTCGTTCGTTGGTAGGTGTCGGCGTGCTCGGCGACGACGCGCGCCGCGACGGCCGCGAGCGCGGCGCCGACCGCGTACATGACGAGCATGGCGGCGATCGCGCGTCCGACGACGGAGGCCGCATCACCGCCGGCCGACGCTCCGGCGACGATCGCCACGGCGAAGCCCGCGAGCGAGCAACAAGGAGCGACGGCGCTGATCGGGCGTGCGTTCATGCAACGAGCAGGGCGAATACCGGACGCGACCTCGCGAGCGCGCAGCCACCCCGGTAGGTGCTTTATCGTCCGCGCGAAGGCAAGCGATCAGTTCGGACGGGCGCAAAGATTCGCGGATCGGCCGTCGCAATCGGCGTGCGCGGCGCGACCGGCACGACACGCACAACCCCCCCCTTGAGGATCGCCACTACCCGTTGCGGTGAGAGGGAGGCGCGGCCCCAAGGGAGGCGATGATCGAAGTTGACAAACGCCGAACATCCCGGCTCGCGCGTGCGCGAGGCCATTGGATGGAATGGGGAAGTCGATTGCGGACGGAGGCAGAGACGCGCGAATCCTGCGCGATCCAGCCGAAGAATGGCACGTCGACCCCAAGAAATCTCCCCGCACACGACGACAAACGCGCATGAACCGCGCTCGCTTCCGGCTCGGAGCGTGCCTGATTCACGACCAGTCCGAGGCGAGGGAGCGTGGAGCCACGCTCGCGTGTGAGGAGGTGGAGGCACTTGATAAGCCCGTAGGCATCGGCGATCGAAGTCGGTTCTGGTGTGGCGACGACGATGGCGAGCGAAGCGGCGAGCATGAAGGTGGTGACGTCGCGGCCGATGCCCGCGCCGGTATCGATGACGATGAGATCGCTGATGGATTCGAGTTCGCTCAGGCCTGCAACGAGGGCGGCGCGGCGTGGCGCGTCGAGGTCGGCGACACGGGCGACGCCGACCGCGCCGGGAACGAGGAGGAACCCTCCCGGCGCGTCCACGGCGACGTCGCGCATGGAGAGGTGAGCGGGCGCATCGTGGGCGACGAGGAGGGCATCGAGTCGGCGGTGCGGGCTGAGGCCGCAGAGGACGTCGGCGTTTGCCATGCCGAGGTCGGCGTCGAGGAGCGTGGCGCGGCGTCCGGATCTGGCGAGTGCGATGCAGAGGTTGACGGCGAGATTGGTCTTGCCGACGCCTCCCTTTCCGGAGCCGATGGCGATGATGGGGATGCCGGGGCGGAGGGCTGGCGCGGCGTGCGCACGGAGGGGGGCATCGCGTTCGCGGACGAGGGCCTCGACGATGTCACGGAGGCGGGAGGCCTGGTCGGCTGGGCGAGCGAGGGCGGGAGTGGCGAGCATGGTCGTCACGCGACGGCCCCCGCGAGAGCGGTTGCGCCGCGGCCTTCGAGGACGAGTCGGGCGAGTGTCGCGCCCTGGGCGGCTTCGACATCGTCGGGGACTTCCTGGCCGGTCGTGAGGTAACTGAGGGGGAGGGCGAGACGAGCGACTGCGTTGAAGGCGGGGCCGAACAGCTCGGCCTCGTCCACTTTGGTGAGGATGATGCGGTCGGGGCGGAGGGAGCCGAAGCGTTCGGCTGCGCGCATCATGACAGGCTCGGAGGCGGCGGCCGAGAGCACGAGGTGCGTCTCGTCCGGCGTGGCGGCGCGGACGAACTCGGCGAGTTCGCGCAAGCGACCTTCGTCGCGCGGGGAGCGGCCGGCGGTGTCGATGAAGACAACGTCGTGATCGCGGAGGGCTTCGCGGGCGGACTGCATTTCGCGGGGTGTGAGGGCGACGCGCATGGGCAGGCCGACGATCTCGGCGTAGGTGCGGAGTTGCTCAACGGCGGCGATGCGATAGGTATCGCTGGTGATGAGCGCGGCGCGGAGACCGTGGCGGAGTTTGGCGGCGGCGGCGAGTTTGGCGATCGTGGTGGTCTTGCCGACGCCTGTTGGGCCGACGAGGGCGATGGCGCGGCAGCCAGCGGCGTTTGCTCGCCCCGGTATCGGCGGGGCGACGGGCACGACGGCGGCGATCTCGTCGGCGAGGGCGGCGCGGACGCGGTCCTGGTCGTGGAGCGAGGCGGCGGGAAGGCGCTCGCGGACGGCCGCGATGAGCCGGTCGGCGAGTTCGGAGGCGACCTGCTCATCGGTGAGCCGGAGGTAAAGATCGGCAAGGGCGTCGGGCATTGCGGCGGTCGAGTGGGCGGAGGCGCCGCGGCCGGTGGCGTAGAGGACGTGGCCGAGGAGCCGTTTGATCGAGGCGAGTTCGTCTTCGATTGCGAGGCGGCCGGTCTCGTTGGCGGGCGCGATGGTGGTCTTGGTCGTGGGAAGGCGCGGCTCGGCGCGGGGCGTGGGCATGGGTTCGATCGCGGCTCGTGCTTTCACGCCGGCGCCTGCCCAGTCGCGGACGGGGACGAACTCGTCCTTGACCGAGGCCGCACGGGCAACGGAGGGCGGTTCCGGCTTCGGCTCCGGGTTGGGTGCTGCGCGCACGGAAGGACGGGGCTGCTGCTGTTTGGGGCGAACCGGGCGCGGTTCCGCGTCGGCGGAAGCGGTGATCTCGACGATCGACCTGGTGCCGACGCCGAGGACTCCGCCGGCCTTGAAGGAGCGTGTGTGGAGGATGACGGCATCGGAGCCGAGGTCTCGCTTGACCTCGGCGAGGGCTGCCGCCATGGTGCTGCCGCGATAGGTCTTGAGTGTCATCATCGCCGTCCCTGGCTTGTCGAAGACTCGGGCAATCTACACGGTGTCGCTCGGTTTCGCCAGTGGCTCCTGTTCATGCCGCGGTGACGGCGGGTTCGTGCTGCTTTGGGGGAGTGACGAGGGAGAGAGATTCGACTTCGAAGGGCGAGGCGACCTCGTTGTACCCCAGGACGACGACGGAGGGGAGGTGCGGTTCGACGATCTGCCGGACGACGGCGCGCACCTGCGGCGAGGCGACGACAACGGGGAGGCGACCTGCCGCGGTGACCTTTTCCAGGGCACGGACGATTTGTCCCGCGATGGCGCCGGCGACACGGGCGGGCATGGTGACGCTGGTGCCTGCCGGGCCGCGGTCGATGTAGGCGGCGACCTGGTCTTCGAGCGAGGGGTCGAGGGTGACGCAGACGATGGTGCGTTTGCCGTCTGTGCCTGGGGCGGCGACCTGCTCGCAGATGGTGCGGCGGAGGGCGTTGCGTACGTACTCGGTGAGGACATCGGGGTCCTGGGTCTTCGGCGCCCAGTCGCCGAGCGTTTCGAGGATGGTTTCGACATCGCGGATGGGGACGCGTTCGCGGAGGAGGTTCTGGAGGACTTTCTGGAGGTCTGCGGTCTTGACGACGCCGGGGACGGTTTCTTCGACGAGTTTGGGGGTGCGTTGGCGCAGGCCTTCGAGGAGGTTGTTGACCTCCTCGCGTGTGAGGAGGTCGGCGGCGTTTGCGCGGACGACCTCGGTGAGGTGCGTCGCGACGACGCTTGTGGGATCGACGACGGTGTAGTTCATGGATTCGGCGCGTGCGCGCATGGCGGGGTCGATCCACCAGGCGTCGAGGCTGAAGGCGGGTTCCTTCGTCGGCTCGCCGTCGATGGGGGCGGAGGCGAGGCCCGAGTCCATGGCGAGGAGGCGTCCGGGCCGGACGTTGCCGCGTGCCGTCTCCGCGCCGCGGACCTTGATGCGGTACTCGGTGGGTTCGAGCTGCATGTTGTCGCGGATGCGGACGGGCGGCATGACGAAGCCGGCCTCGGCGGCCATCTGTCGGCGGATGGCCTGGATGCGGTCGAGGAGGTCGCCGCCCTGCTGGGTGTCCACGAGCGAGACGAGGGCGTAGCCGACTTCGAGTTCGAGGACGTCGACCTTGAGGAGCGTCTCGATGGGTGGCGGCTCTGGCGGGGCCGAGGCGCGCTCGGACTGCTCTCTGGCCGTTTCGGCGCGCGAGGATCGCGTCATGGCCCATGCGAGGGCGCCGAGTCCGGCGGCGGTCGCCAGCAGCGGCAGCGTGGGAAGCGGGCTGAAGGCGAGGAGCGCGAGGAATGCGGCGGTGATGGCGAGTCCGCGCGGCTGACTGGTGAGTTGTCCCGTCAGTTCGTCGCCGAGTTGCTGCTTGGAACCAGAGCGTGTGACGATGAGCGCGGCGGCGATGGAGACGACGAAGGAGGGTATCTGGCTGGTGAGTCCGTCGCCGATGGTGAGCTTGGTGAAGACCTCGGCGGACTGCCCCGCGGGCCAGCCGCGTTCGATGGTGCCGACCGCGAAGCCGCCGATGATGTTGACGGCGGTGATGATGATGCCTGCGATGGCGTCGCCGCGGACGAACTTGCTGGCGCCGTCCATGGCGCCGAAGAAGTCGGCCTCGCGGGAGATGTCTTCTCGGCGTCGGCGAGCCTCCGCCTCGTTGATGAGCCCGGCGTTGAGGTCGGAGTCGATCGCCATCTGCTTGCCCGGCATGGCGTCGAGCGTGAATCGTGCGGCGACCTCGCTGATGCGGGTCGCGCCCTTGGTGACGACGACGAACTGGACGATGATGAGGATGAGGAAGATGACGACGCCGACGAAGAGGGAGTCGCCGGCGACGAACTCGCCGAACGCGCTGATGACCTGGCCGGCGACGCCGATGGCCTCTTCGGGACTGCCGGCGTCGGCGGTGAGGATGAGGCGCGTGGAGGCGATGTTCAGGACGAGACGGAACATGGTGGTGGCGAGGAGGAGGGAGGGGAAGACGCTGAACTCGAGGGGTCGTCCCATCGAGATCGTGGTGAGGAGGACGATGACAGAGAGAGAGATGTTGAGCGAGATGAGGAGGTCCAGGGCGGGTGGCGGGAGCGGGACGAGGATGACCACCATCAGCATGACGAAGGCGATGGGGACGATGAGGCCGCGGTGCTTCGCGAGCGCGAGGAGCCACGCCGGCAGGCCGCTGCCGTTGGATGCGCCGTGTTGTGGCGGGTTGGTCGGGGCCATGGTTCAACGTTCGATCAGCGTCCTGCTCTGGCGGCGCGTCGGCGGCCGCGGGGGGCGCCTCGTTTGGTCGCGTGGTGCGAGGCGCGGCCTTCGAGGCGGTAGACGTAGGCGAGGATTTCGGCGACGGCCTCGTAGAGGTGCGGCGGGATTTCGCGGCCGACCTCGACGCCGTAGTAGATGGCTCGCGCGAGGGGGGGGCGTTCGACGATGGGGACGGCGTGCGCGACGGCGACGTGGCGGATTCGGACGGCCATGTAGTCCGCGCCCTTGGCGATGAGGCGCGGCGCGCCCATGGACTCGGCGTCGTACTTGAGGGCGACGGCGAAGTGCGTGGGGTTGGTGACGACGACGTCGGCGTCGGGTACGGCGGCCTGGATGCGCTGCATGGCGATCTGGCGCATGAGGCGCATGCGGCGGCCCTTCATCTGGGGGTCGCCCTCCATGCTGCGGCGCTCGTCCTTGACTTCCTGCTTGGTCATGCGAAGGTCCTGCGAGTGCTGCCACTTCTGGTACATGAAGTCGATGACGCCGAGCACGAGGAGGAGGAAGACGAGCCAGAGCGCGAGTTCGGCGGCGGCGCGTGCGAGCAGGAGCATGCCCGGCACGGGTTCGAGGGCGGCCAGGCCGACGAGGCGCGGCATCCAGCGGACGATGACGATCCAGGAGATGGCGACGACGAGGACGAGCTTGCCGGAGTTAACGACGGCCTTCACGAGGTTGCGCTTGCTGAACATGCGCTTGAGGCCGGCGATGGGGTTTAGACGTTCGAGTTTCGGGCGGAGCGGCTCGGGGGAGAAGAGCAGGCCGACCTGCATGACCTGTCCGACGGCGGCGACAACGAACATAAGGAGCAGGACGGGAACGATGACCAGGACGCCCTGCCAGGCTGCCCACTTTGCGCCGTCGGTCATGGACTCGAGGGTGAGGGCGTGACCGAGTGTCTCGCCTTCGAGGAGGCGGCGGACGAGGGTGGACATGCCGCGGAGCAGCAGGCCGCCGACGGCGATGAGAACGATGATCGCGCCGAGGAGATCGACGGCGGCGGAGAGGTCGGTGCTCTTGGCGACGCGGCCGCGGCGCCTGGCGTCCATGAGGCGGTGCTGGGTTGGTTGCTCGGTCTTTTCGCCCAGGTCTTCGGCCATGCGGGTGATCCGTTGCGCTGCGTTTCAGGGGTGGCTGTTTGCGGCTACTGCTGTCCGAAAGCCCATCTCACGACCGTGCCCAATCCATCGCTCAGTTCGTCGCGGATCACGGTGTCGAGAAGACGGAGTGCGAGGCTCAGCACGATGAGGCCGACGATGATCTTGATCGCGAAGCCGACACTGAGGACGTTGATCTGCGGCATGGTCTTCATGATGAAGCCCATGGCGAGCATGAGGAGCATGATGATGCCGGTAACGGGTGCGGCAACACGGAGGGCGAGTTCGAATCCGGACGCTGCGAGGGCGGTCGCCAGGTCGAGGGCACCGGGCTGGACGGCGGCCGCACCTGGCGGGAGCGAGTCGAAGGAGCCGACGAGCGCGCTGAAGAGCAGTTCGATGCCGCCGATGGAGAGGAAGGCGGCGACGGCGAGGTAGAAGACGAGTTCGCCGAGGGCGTCGCTCTGGGTGTCCATTTCGGGGTTGTAGACGGAGGCGATGCCGAGCCCCATCTGGTATCCCATGACGTGGCCGCCGGTCTGGACGGCGACGAGAGGGATGGAGGCGAGGAGTCCGATCGCCGCGCCGATCATGGCTTCGGCGGCGAGGACAGGCGCAACGCTGAAGAGCGAGAGAGGAACGGCGTGCGTGAGGCCGTCGGCGATCAGGCCGGGGTAGACGGCGAGCGAGGCCATGACGGCGAGCATCGCGCGCACCTTGACGGGGACGGCGGGTCCGCTGAGGAGCGGGGCGAACATGAAGAGACCGCCGAGTCGCGCGGTGACGAGCGCGAAGGGGACGAGGTGCGCCAGCAGGCCGTCGGTGAGGCTCATGCGGCGTCGTCTCCATGGGTTCAGCGGAGCGAGAGGAGCACACTGGCGTACTCGACGAGGTTGACGGCGATCCAGGGGATGAGCAGGGCGGCGACAATGAGCATGACGGCGATCTTGGGGACGAAGGTGAGCGTCTGGTCCTGGATGCTGGTGACGGACTGGAGGACACTGATGATGAGGCCGATGGCGACGCCCGCGAGGAGGATGGGCGCGGCGATCTTGAGGACGATGAGGAGCGTTTCGCGGACGAGCAGGACGGACGATTCGTCGTAGTTCATGCGACCTCCGCGGCGTACCCGAGGCACGCCAAAGCCCGGCACCCGTGGGAAGCGATCTCGGTCGCGGCGGGCCAGACGGCGGCGGCCGCGTGCTCGAAGCCGGAGACGGGCGCGAAACTGGCGAGCAGCCCGCCGACGACGAGCGTCCAGCCGTCGACGAGGACGAAGAGGAGGAGCTTGAAGGGCAGGCTGATGAGGACTGGCGGGAGCATCATCATGCTCATGGAGATGAGCAGGCTTGCGATGACCATGTCGATGACGAGGAAGGGGAGGTAGACCTTGAAGCCCATGAGGAATGCGGTTTTGAGTTCGCTGAGCATGTAGCCGGAGACGAGGGAGGCGGTGTCAACGTCGGCGCGTGTGAGTTTGGAAGGGTCGGAGACGTCCACGCCGCGGTGTTCGAGGACGACGTAGAGGCTGGACCAGTTGCCGGTGGCGGCGATCTGCTCGAACATGAAGTCGCGGAAGGGCTGGCGGGCGCGTGCCCAGAGGTCTTCGTAGTCGGCGACCTCGCCGCGCTGGTAGGGGACGACGGCGTCGTCCCAGACGCGCTGGACGGTGGGGGCCATGACGGTCATGGTCATGAAGAGGGCGAGGGCGGTGATGACCTGCGGGGGGGGGACGTTCGCGGTGCCCAGGGCCTGCCGGAGCAACGCGAGCACCACGATGATGCGCATGAAGCAGGTGGTCATGAGCATGATCGACGGCGCGAGGGCAAGGACGGTGAGCAGGAGCAGGACGCTCATTGCGCTGGAGATGCCGTGGACCTGCTCGTCGGGGCCTGTGGGGAGCGTGCCGGCGGCGGAGTCGAGGAGGGCGATGGGGTTGAAGGCGGTGGACGGGTCCGTCGCGGGCGCGGGAACCGGCGGGCCGATCTCTGTCTGCGCGAGCGCGGGCGTGCACGCGGCGAGTGCGAGCAGGGCGGCAAGGACGAGCCGAACCATGCCGTTCATCGCGCGTCCCCCAGGCCAGCGCTGCGGAGTTCGGCGACGCGGCGGCGCAGGGCGTCGATCGCGCCCTGATCGGCACGCTCGCGGGGCGTGGGCCAGGAGACTGCCGCGTCGTTCTCGACGTGGGTTGCGTCGAAGCGGCGGAGCATCGAGGTGAAGCGTGCGCTCATCGATTCGTCGTCGGCGTCGCGGGTCTTGACGAGGAGCGAGGCCACGTCCTCGGGGTCGTCGAAGGCGCAGAGCGTCCGGAAGCCCCCCCCGCTGCCGCGTCCGGAGTGCGACTGCGAGAGGAGCAGCACACGTCGGTCAACTTTCAGGAGCACGAGGCTCTGGCCGCGACCGACGGGGTATCGGCCCAGGACCTCGATGACGCCGGAAGGCGACGGCCCTCCCGGCCCGAGCGCGACGGCGAGCGTGGGACCTGAGCGAGCGAAGCGGCGGAGGCCGACTCCTGCTGCGAGGATGATGCCCAGGACTCCGACGAGGGCGACGATGGTGCGCGTCCAACCGGTGTCTGCGCGCGGCTCGCCATCGCCGAGCGAGGTTGATTCGCGTGAGTCGGCGGCGATTGCGCGCGTCGCGGGTCCGAGGGTGAGGCGTTCGGTGGCTTTGGGCGGATCCTGCTCCCGTGCCGTGTCGTTCTCGAGCGCTTCGACGATCGTGGCGGCCGGGGCGGGCGGGCCGAAGTCCTGCGCATGGGCGAAGGCCGCGGTGCAGACCGCCAACGCAACCGTGCATGTCGCTCGAACGCGGGGCATGTCGCCATCCTGGCTTGCACTCGGGCGGCTCCACCGCCCGGGGACCGGTCAGCCGGCCTTGGCCTGGGCGTCGGCAGAGGGGTCGATGATCTCGTTGATGCGGACGCAGAAGTTGTCGTTCAGCACGAGCACCTCGCCGCGTGCGACAGGGCGGTCGTTGACGTAGACGTCGACGGGGTCGCCGGCGAGCTTGTCGAGCTCGACGACCGCGCCCTCGCCGAGGCGGAGGACGTCCTCGACGAGCATGCGGGTGCGGCCGAGTTCGATCTTGACGTTGAGGTTGACGTCGGCGAGGAGGTCGATGCCGTTCTGGGGCGTGTCGGCACGGACGGAGTCGAACGACGGGAGGCGCATGGCCTCGGGTGAGTCGCCGCCGTCGGGCGTCGGCGCTGGATCCCCAGGCGGCGCGGTGGCCGATTGCTCGTCGGGAGCCCGGCTCGCTTGTTCGTCGGTCATGGGTTCGCGGCTCCTGCCCCGCTCCTTGGCGCGAGGCGCCGGCGTCCTGCCGGTTTGGGACGGCCACCAGCGGCCGCGCTCCAACGCGACCGGCCCGGCGACCGCCGGGCGGGTCGGTCATCGGTCAGAGGACGGCATGGCACGCCACTTTTGCCGATCGCGCAGCAATCCTCGCGCGACAGCGGCATGGGGTGCGTGTTTGTACGGCTTGTGATCGGTAGGCCTGTTTGAGCGGTCAGTCTGCCGGGAAGCCCTTGCACTTGGGAATGAGGACGCGCTCGACGCGGGGTGTGCCGTCCTGCTGTGTGCCGAAGACCTCGTTGACGTAGGCGGTGAGCTGGCGGGTGAGGGTTTCCTGGCCCGGCTCGCGGAGTTGGTTGTGCTGGGCCTTGCGGAAGATAAGGGAGACGCCTGCGGCGATCTCGGCCTTGCGTGTGTCCATGATCTTCTGAACGGCGGGGCGGTTCTTCTCGCGGACCTTGAGGTAGATGGCGGCGTCCCAGACCCAGGCGCGGTTGGTGGACATGTTCTGGAACTTCTCCTCGATGAGGAGGAGTTCGACGGCGGCCTCGCGACCGGCCTCTTCGAGGCCTTCGAGCTCCATCGCGCTGGATCGTGCGGTGCCGCTGCCCGTGAAGGCGAGGAATCCGAAGACGGCGACGGCCTCGACCACCATGATCGCGGAGACGATCAGGATGAGTTTGAGCGGGGGTTTTTTCTTCTGCTCCGGGGCTTCCGCCGCGGCTTCCTGCTCGGCCATCGTGCGCGCTCCATCGCCTACCGCGTCCGGCCTGTCCCGGCCGGGTCAGGGTGCAGTTCGTCGACCGCGACCTCCGTGCGGTACACCTCCACTCGGCGGTTCTCTGGTGATGCCTCCAGCGCGTGTCGGCTGAGCGCCATCGGTTCTGCCGTTCCGACCGCTACAGGCATCAGAATCAGTTCCTTCACTCCACATTCCTGGACCATGAAGTCCACGACGGCCTTGGCTCGTCGCCAGGAGAGTTCCATGGGATCGACGCCCGGTGCTCGGTCGTCGAGTCCCCAGGCGTGTCCGCGGACGGCGACCTTGTAGTTCTGGCCTCGGACCATGGGGGCGATTTTCTCGCGGATGAAGTCCTTGGCTTCGGGTGTGAGTTCCCACGATCCCGGCGCGAAGGAGAGCGGGCCGCCGACGACGAACTGCTGTCCTTCGTGGATGCGGGCGACCTTCTCCTGGCGTCCCTCGATGTTGGGGTCGGTGGGCTGTGCGTTGGACTCGACCGGCTCGTTGGTGTCTGGATGCGTGACGAGCGGCTTGAGGGTGGTGATGTCGAGAGAGTCGCTGATGGTGAAGGTTCGGCGCGCGCCGCTGGAGCCGAGGGCCTGCTTGATGGCGTCGATGACGCGCTGATATTCCTCGGGTTTCTTGAGTTCGCTGAAGGCGGCGAGGAGGATGAAGAAGCAGAGGAGGAGCGACATCATGTCGCCGTAGGTAAGCACCCATTCGGGGATGGGCGGGTTCGAGGGCGGCTTCCTGCGGCGTGCCATGGGAGGCTCCCGATCAGGCGGCCTTCTGCTTGGCTTCCTCGAACGCGCCGCGGCGTCCTGGGGGCAGGTAGGTGAGGAGTTTGCTCTCGACGACGCGGGGGTTGTCGCCGGACTGGATGGACATGACGCCCGCAACGATGATGGTCTTGACGAGAACTTCCTCGGCATCTCGTGCGGCGAGTTTGTCGCCGAGCGGTCCTGTGACGATGTTTGCGATCATCGCGCCGTAGAGCGTGGTGATGAGTGCGACGGCCATGCCGGGTCCGATCTTGGAGGGGTCGTCCATGTTCTTGAGCATGAAGATGAGTCCCATGAGGGTGCCGATCATGCCGAAGGCGGGCGCGTAGCGTCCGATGGTGTCGAGCATCTGCTTGCCCTGGGCGTGCCGTTCCATGAGGGCTTCGAGCTCGGTGTCCATGATGGTGCGGATGAGTTCGGGGTCGGTGCCGTCGACGGCCATCTTGACGCCTCGGACGATGAAGGGGTCCTTCATCTCTTCGATGAGGTTTTCGAGTGAGAGGATGCCTTCGCGTCGTGCGACCTCGGCGTACTTGACGAGGTCGGCGATGGTCTCGACGGGATCCGCGGACTTTGAGAAGACGCTCTTGAGGATGACGGAGTGGAGTTTGAGGATTCGTGCGAGGGGGAAGGAGATGATGGCGGCGCCGAGGGTTCCGCCGAAGACGACCATGATGGAGGGCATGTTGATGAGCGAGGGGATGTCGCCGCCGCCGAGGACGATCCCGGCTGCGATCGCCGCCCCCGCCAGCGCCAGGCCGATGACAGTGCCGAGGTCCACGCGAGCGGTCTCCCCGCCGCGCGAGCGCGCGGCCTGCCCACACTCTCATCGGGAACCCGAACGCGCACCTTGAACCCGATTCGTGCCGGTTCGGGTCTGTGGTGTCGCTCAATCCGGGGGGAGGAGTCTTCGGAGGAGGCGGCCGTACTCGACGACCCTGTCCACGACCTCGCGGAGGGTCTCCTTGACGACGACGTGCTCGCCGCTGATGAGGGTGATGAGGGTGTCCGGTGTCTCTTCGACCGTGCGGATCAGTTCGGCGTTGAGCACGAAGCGTTTGCCGTTGAGGCGCGTCAGCGAGATCACGGCGGCCCTCCCTTGGAGTAATCGGACGATCGGGGGGGTCGCTCAAGGCGCGGCGGGGATGTGGGGCGGGGTGAGGGACTTCGGCTTATCGGCCCATGACGAGGAGTTGCTGGACGAGTTCGTCGGCGGTGCGGATGACCCGTGAGGCCGCGGCGTATCCGGTGGAGGAAAGGATGAGTTTGATGAACTCCTGTCCGAGATCGACGTTGGAGAGTTCGAGCGCGCCGCCGACGATGGAGCCTGCGCCGAAGGTGGTGGGCGTGGTGAGGACCGGCTCGCCGCTGTTGGCGCCCGGGCGGAAGAGGTTTGAGCCGACGTCGACGAGTCCCGCGGCGTTGCTGAAGGAGGCGAGGACGACACGGCCGAGCGGGCGGATGAGGCCGTTGCTGAAGGAGCCGTAGATGGTGCCCTCGCGATCGACGCTGAAGTCGGTGAGCGCGCCGGGCGCTCGGCCGTCGCGGTAGGTGGAGGCGATCTGGGACTGGTTGCCTGCGAGGGCGGTGACGGACTCCTCGCCCTGCGAGAAGTGGATGTCGAAGGTGAGTGGCGTCACCGCGCCGGTGTTGTTGCGGTCGAGTCGGACCTGCACGGGCGTGGGATTGACGATCGCGCCGAAGGAGTCGAAGGAGACGGTGCCCGTGGTGAGGCGGACGTCGCCGTCGGTGTCGGCGGGTGACTCGACGTAGTAGCGCCAGGTGGTTCCGATGTCGGTCTTGGCTTCGAGGACCATGGTGAGCGAGGCGTCGATCTCGGAGCCGAGGGAGTCGTAGACGATGAAGCTGGTGCGCTGGCTCTCGCCGGTGGCTTCGGCGAGTTTCGAGGGTGTGAACGGGAGTGCGGCGAGCGTGCCGTCGGGGTTGAGGAGTCGGAGTCCGGAGGTGGGCATTTCGAGGTCGTTTGCTGCGCCGGTGTTGCCTGAGAGGACGATGACGCCGTTGGCGGGGTCGAGCATCGCGCCGGCGGGGAGGCCGTCGGGGTTTGTGAGTTCGGTGCGCAGTCCGAGTCCTGCGTTGAGGAAGTCGAGGAGGTTCTGGACGGTGGTAGCGGGTGTGATGGCGAGGTCGCGGACTGGGAGGGCGGCGCCGCCCTTTCGCGCGCCGTTGAGTTGCAGCCGCTGTCCGTCGGCGAAGAGGGGGGTGCCGGAGCCGGGCTGAGCGGGGTTTTCGATTTCGGTGAGGAGGCTGGTGAGTTCAAGGAGACTGCCCTGCGGGGGGGGGACGGTCGCGCCGGGGATGAGGGAGAACCCGCCGGAGCTGGAGGAGAGGAGTTCGATGATGGCGCCGCCGGTGGGGAGTTGCCCCGCGGCGTTGAGGTTCCCGCCGAAGCGGACGTTGGAGGAGGCTTCGGCGATGCTGCGTGTTCCGATGGGGATATTGAGGCGAGTGAGTCCGCCCTGCTGGACGTTGAAGCGGTCATCGACGCCGTAGCCGAGGAGGACGTCGCCGTCGATGGTGACGAGGTCGTTGTTCTCGTCCTGTCGGAAGGCGCCGGAGCGTGTGTAGAAGCGTTCGCCGCCGCGTTCGACGATGAAGAATCCCTCGCCCTCGACGGCCATGTCCCGTGCGTCTCCGGTGGCTGAGATGGAGCCTTGCTTGAAGTCCCGGAGGGTGCCGCCGACGGAGACGCCGAGTCCGATCTGCGTCGGGTTGACGCCGCCTGATTCCTCGGAGGGTGGCGCGCCGGTGCGGATGTTCTGCTTGATCATGTCGCTGAAGAGGAGGCGTGTTGCCTTGTAGCCGTTGGTGTTGACGTTGGCGATGTTGTTGCCGACGACCTCGATCTGTCGCGCGTTGGCGTTGAGACCCGAGAGGCCGGTGAACAGGGCGATGGTCGAAGACATTGCTGAACTCCGGGGCGATCAGGCGTTGTTCCGGCTCTCTTCCAGCGCACGGGCGAGCGAGGGCGCGACGCCCGGGCGTGGCACGAAGGACTCGACTCTGGGAGCGCCGGCGGCGCCGACTCGCACGACCGCGTCGATGCCGGTGAGGACGCCCTCGGTCTCGAGGTCCACGGTTCCGGTGATGGTGCGGGCGAGGACGTCGAGTTCGAGCGCCATGCCGTCGATGAGGACGAGCGCGCGGCTCGCCCCCTCGGCGTGTGCGCGGTCGGCGGCGATGGCGAGGCGCTCGAGTTGCGAGGGCGAGAGTTGGACGCCCGCGCCCCGGGCGACCGTGACCTCCAGGCCGGTGTGCACGTCTCCTGCTCGTGCCTTGGCAAGGAGCGCGGCGAACTCGCCGCCGGCCTGAGCGGGCGCGGCGAGGGCATCGGCCGGGGACGGCGCCCCCGCACCGAGCGCGCGCAGCATCTCGGCCCCGGCGGCGTTCACGCCGCGGCCTCCTCGTGGGATTCGGCGAGCACCTCGTCGAGCCGCTTGACGGGGACGCGCTCGCCGTTGTCGAGTTTGAGCACGACGCCGGAGTCCGTGCGTGAGGCGGATCGCACGATGCCCTGGACCCGGGAGCCGCTCTCGGAGAGTCCGCTGACGTGGCGGCCGATGAGGGATGCGCCGCTGACGAACTCGTTCTGCGTCACGAGTTGTCCCATCCGATCGGAGAGGTCCATGTCGGACTGGATCGAGCGGATGGTGGAGAGTTGCTGGAGGAGCGCGGTGGTGTCGTTGGGTTGGAGGGGGTCCTGGTTGGCGAGTTCGGTGAAGATGACCTTGAAGAACTGCTCGGGCGAGAGCGCGGTCAGCCCGGCCCCCCCTGTCGGGGACGTACGGATCGCGCCCGCCCCCGCGATGCTGGTGGACATCGGCGAGGCTCCGCGTTGTTGCGCCCGGCGACGCGCGATCCGTCACGCGACCACGTCGAGCCTGATGGGAACGGCGGCTCCGTCCGCCGTGACGACGATCTCGGCGGAACCGTCGATCCATGACGGCCCGTCCGACCCCGCGCCATCCCTGGCGTCACCGTTGGTTGCCGGCGCGGCTCCCGCGCCGACCTCCGCGCCCGCATCCCGCGGGTCGCTTCGACCGTGCCCCTCCGGGCCGGTCCCTGCCGCGCCGTCTCCGCCGGCGCGATCGCTCTCGCCTCCGTCGCCGCTGGAAGGCTCTGCCTTCCCGTCGGGCAGGTGCTGCGCGTTCGGCTGCACAACGAGCCGATCGACGTGCAGACCCCGCGCCTCCAGCGCGGCCCGAAGCGACGACAGACCACGTTCGAGCAACTCGCGTGCCGCGCGTGTCGTCGGCTCCAGGAGCGCCGTGACGGCGCCTGCGCGCACGCCCATCGTGACGCGGACCATGCCGAGGGACTCGGGATGCAGTCGGAGGACGACCTGGCCGTCGCCGCGTCGGAGGGCGGCTGCGAGGCCGCGCGTGAGCTGCGCCCGGAAGGCCTCCGCAGATGCGTCCTGTGGCGTTGGATGAGCCTGAGCGGATCGTGGTGTCGTCGTCGCGGCGCGAGCGGCGGCGCGGTCGAGGCTTGTGCTGATCGCGATGAGGGATCGGAGCGAGCCGGTTTCGCCGCCGCTTGTGCCCGCACCCGGTGAGGCGCTCGAGGCTGCCGATGGTCCGGTGGTGTGCGGCGGAACGCGAGCAGGTGTTCCGTTCGCCGGGGCCTGGGGAGGAGCCGTCCCATGCACAGGCGCTCTCGCCTCGCCGTAGACCGGAGATTGTTGAGCAGTGCCTGTCTTGTCGCCGGCTGTCGGCTGCTGCGCCGACGCATGCTGATCGGACTGAGCTCGCTCATTCCCGTTGTCCGTGTTCGATCTCGCGTCCGAGCCGTGTGCGGCACGTTCGTTCGGCGCCGAGATCGCGGCGCGATCCGTTGTGGCGTTGAGCAAGGAATCCCTGAAGCCGGGTCGATCGCCCGCCGAGCGGAGTTCGTTCCGGGCCGCCTCGACGATGGGCTTCGTGGCGTTCGGCTCGGCGACGGGATCGGAACGAGGGCGAGCGGCCTGTCGGGCCGCGAGTTCCTTCGCCAGACCGCCGGGTTCGGGGAGCGCACCGTCGGCGGCCTGGAGCGCAAAGTCCGCGGCTGCTCGCACGGTCACCGGCAAACCCTGCGCGAGCGCGCTCAACAATGCATCGAACCCGGCGTCCGTCGCCGGATTCCGGTGCGATTCATCCGCGGTCGCATGCGCTGCGCGGCGGGGCGTTTCGGGGAGTTGTGCGGCGATGTTCAAGGCCCGGCGCCTCCGGACGCCTGCGCAACGATGCCGTGCGTCCGGAGCCGTTCGAGCAAATCGGCTGCCAGGGCGGGGTCGTCGGCGACGAACTCGGCCATGACCTTCGAGCGAGTGCGGGAGGGCATGGCGTCGAGGTAGGCGACGGCCTGGCTTTTTCCGTCGCCCCAGCCGTTGATGGGGGTGGCGGCGCCGGCTTCGCCGCCGATCAGTTCCATGAGCGCCGCCTTGGCGTCGGCGGGCTTGAGGCCGGCGAGGACGGAGAGCGCCTTGCGGAACTGCTCGTCGCCTTCGAGAGCGACGATGCGGTCGCGCATGGACTCGAAGGCCTCGCGCTCGGCGTCGAGTTCCACGCGTCGCTGTTCGAGTGTCCGCATCTCGCGCGCGACCATGGCGGCAACGGTGCGGGCCTCGTTGCGCATGCGTTCGAGGCGCTGGCGCTGGGCCTCGTCGTCGTGGAGCCGAAGGGCGATCGCGTCGGCGGATGAGGCGGGGATCGGCGGCGAGGTTTCGGCGACGGCTTGGGCCCGTTCGGCTCGTCGGGCGTCGCGCTCTTCCGGGGGTTCGCGCAGGACCTGGCGGACGCGCTCGACGGTTGCCGCGTCGGCGCGTCCTGTGCTCCAGAGCCATGCGGCGACGCCGAGGAGAGCGATGAGGTGGGCCACGGCCATGACCGAGAGGATTGTCCACGCCGTTCTCATGGTTCAGTCTCCACAGCGGAGTCGGGGGCCCGGGCTGTGCGTGTGCCGATCTCGTCCACGAGCAGGAACTCGGCTTTCGCTTCGCCGCGCCTCCACTCCTCGTAGCGACGCTCCCTGAGCAGTTCCATCGCTCTCCGGCGCTTGGCGGCCTCGATGAGGAGGGCGCGGTCCTTTTCGATGCGCTTCATCAATCCTGCGAGTTCGACGGCGGCCCGGGAGGCGCGGGCGGCCAACTCGCCTGCGGCTGCGGCCTGCAACCGCACGGGCCAGAGATCGACGCGCCCCCCTTCGGCGAGCGCGTCGCGCAGAACGCCGCGCTCGGTGCGCGAGGCGCGCCGGCACTCGCGGATGAGCGATTCGAGGCGCAGCCGCTCACGTTCGAGGACCGCCACGGCGCGCTGGCGCTCGCGTTCCTCGCGTTGGCGCAGGTGGAGCACGGGTTGCAGTTTGAAGACGAACTTTGCCACGGGTTACCTCGCCATCGCGGCGGCGGAGTGCGTCGCGGCCGGGTTTCGCCCCGGGGGGATGGCCCTTCGGAGGTCTTCACCCGCCCGCACCATGAGGCCGACCAGTCGCTCCCTTGCCATTTCGAAGGGTTCGGACTCTGACGACGACTGGCAGAGCAGTTCGTCGATTTCCTTTCGTCGTGCGATGGCGACGTCCGCTTCCGGGTCGGAGCCTGCGGCGTACGCGCCGATCTGCACGAGTTCCTCGACTTCGCGGTATCGGGCGACGAGGCGGAGCGCCTGCCGGCGTGCGGCGACGAGCACGCCGTCGCAGACCTCGTCGGCGACGCGGCTGACGGAGTCGAGCACGTCGACGGCTGGGTAGTGTCCTCGCTGGGCGAGGCGTCGGGAGAGGATGACGTGGCCGTCGAGGATGCCGCGAGCGGCGTCGGAGACCGGCTCGGTCATGTCGTCGCCTTCGACGAGGACGGCGTAGAGGCCGGTGATGGATCCGCCGCGGGACCTGGAAGAAGGCTCGACCGCGCCGGCGCGTTCGAGGAGGCGTGCGAGCGCGGCGAAGACGCTGGGCGTGTAGCCGCGCGTGGCGGGCGGCTCGCCGGCGGAGAGGCCGACCTGACGGCAGGCGTGGGCGAAGCGCGTCACCGAGTCCATCATGAGCATGACGTCGCGCCCGCGGTCGCGGAAGAACTCGGCGGCGGCACATGCGGCCTTTGCGGCGCGGACGCGCATGACGGGCGACTCGTCGCCGGTGGCGACAACGACGACGGCTCGGGCCAGGCCGTCCTGCCCGAGTGCGTTCTCGACGAAGTCGCGGACCTCGCGTCCTCGCTCGCCGATGAGGGCGATGACGCTGACGTCGGCGGAGGTGAAGCGAGCGACCTGCCCGAGGAGAGTGCTCTTGCCGACGCCGGGACCGGCGAAGATGCCGATGCGCTGGCCTCGCCCGAGTGTGGCCATGAGGTCCACGACGCGGACGCCGGTGTAGATGGCTTCGCGGATCGGTCGTCGTCGCATGGGTGCGAGGGGGTCTGGGTCGAGTGGCTGGGGCGCGAGATCGGCGACCGGCCCCTTGCCGTCGATGGGGCGACCGAGGCCGTCCACGATGCGGCCGAGCATGTGCCGGCTGACGGCGATGGTCTGGGCGACCTGCTCTCCGACGACGCGGTCGCCGGGCCGGACGCCTGAGCATCCGGTGAGCAGCATGATGATGGATTGCTCGCGGGTGAAGCCGACGACCTCGCCGGGAAGGATGGTGCCGTCGGTATGGACGGAGACAAGAGAGCCGACGGGCATGGGGAGGTCATCGACGAGGAGGGTGAGGCCGCGCAGGGAGGCAACGCGGCCGGAGACCCTGAGTGCCGGCTCTCGCCGGACCTGATCGATCTGGGCTTCGAGAAGGGTCACGCGGCGCGCTCCCGGGCGGCCTGGGCGCCGGACTGTCCTGTCAGGGCGGCGGCGATGCGTTCGAGTTGGGTGTCGATCGAGGCGTCGATGACGCCGCCGCGGTCGGTTTCGAGGACGCACGAGCCGCGGCCGAGGGATGGATCGGGACGGAGTTCGGCGTGTGCTGCGCCGCCGAGGCGCTCCAGGAGCGCGGGCATGGCGTCGCGGAGGCCCGGGAGGTCGTCGGGGTGCGCGGCGACGCGGAGGTGAGTGGGTCGTGTGACGAGGGCGAGCGCCTCGCGGACCTGCTCGGCGGCGACGGCGGGGTCGGTGCGGGCGACACGCTTGGCGACGCGACGGCCGATCTCGATGGCGAGTTCGAGCACGTCGCTTTTGGCTTCGACGAGCATCGATTCTCGGCGTGATTCAAAGGCTTGGAGAGCGTCGGTCCAGGCGGCTTCGAGGGCTGCGAGCCGCTGCCTTGCTTCGTCGAACGCTTCGCTCCTTCCCTGCTCGCGTCCCTGGGCGAGGCCGCGTGCAAGCCCCTCGGCGCGCCCTTCTTCGGCGGCGCGAGCGCGGATCTGCGCGGCGTCGGCGTCGATCTTCGCCCGTGCGTCGGCGATGATGCGTTCGGCCTCGTCGATCGCTGCGTCGCGGATGAGGCTCGCGCGGCGCGCGAGGTCACCGAGGTCCATGGCGGCTGCCCGTGCCGCCATCGGCCCCGCATCGTTGCCGCGGATCAGCGCCATGGGGAGTGTTCTCCGTGTCGTGTTGCGGAGTGGTCGAGGTGCCGAGGGATCAATGGATGAAGGGGTTTGCAGCGTGCGTGATCGCGCATTCGTGCGCACGGCGTCCTGTTTGGGTCTTCCGCGTCGCCGGACCCGTATCCGGGGTCGATAGTTCCTGGTCCGCCGTTCGTCACACGACCATCTCCGCCTCGCCGCCGCGGCCCTGGATGAGCACCTCGCCGGCCTCTTCGAGCCGTCGGACCACGTCGACGATGCGCTGCTGGGCGGCCTCGACGTCGCTGACGCGCACGGGTCCCATGAACTCCATGTCCTCCTTGATGAGTGCGGCCGCCCGCTGCGACATGTTCGTGAATATCTTCTCCTGGAGTTCCGGGCTTGCGGTCTTGAGGGCGAGGGCGAGTTCGTCGTTGTCCACTTCCTTGAGGACGGCCTGGATGCCCTTGTCGTTGACGAGGAGGATGTCCTCGAAGACGAACATGAGGCGGCGGATCTGCTCGACGAGGTCGGGGTCCTCGGCTTCGAGGCCCTCCATGATGGACTTCTCGGTCGCGCGGTCGGCGAGGTTGAGCACCTCGGCGACGGTGTCGACGCCGCCGGCCTTCTCCATCGACTGCATGAGCATGTTGGCCAGTCGGCTTTCGAGGCCGCGCTCGACTTCCTTGATGACTTCCGGGTTGGTCTGCTCCATGTTGGCGATGCGTTTGACGACTTCGAGTTGCTTCTGGAGGGGGAGGCCGGCGAGGATTTCGGCTGCCTTGTGGTGCGGGAGGTGGCAGAGGATGAGCGCGATGGTCTGCGGGTGCTCGTCCTGGATGAAGGTGAGAAGGTTCTCGCTCTCGGCGCGCTGGAGGAAGGAGAAGGGGGTCTTCTGGACCTGCGTCTGTATCTGCTGCACCATCCGATCCGCGTCCTTGGGGTCGAGGGACTTGGAGAGGACGGCGCGTGCGTAATCGACGTTGCCTTCGCGGGCGTACTGGCTGGCGATCGTGAGGCCATAGAACTCCTCAACGACGCCGGCGATGAGTTCGGGCGGTGCGCGGCCGAGGCTGGCGAGTTCGCGCATGACCTCCTCGACGGCTTCGGGCGGCATCTTTGCGAGGACGACGCCGGCCTTCTCGGGGCCGACGGCGAGGAGGAGCACGGCCGCCTTGGTGAGGCCTTCGAGTTCGTGGGGCGAACTCGGGAGTTTGTCGTGCGGCTTGCGCGGCATCGCTCGTCAGGTCTCCACATGGATCCAGCGTTGGAGGAGGTTGGCGGCCGTCGCCGGGTCGTTGGCGAGCATCTCCTCGACCTTTTCGAGCACCTTCTTCGTGCGTACGGCGTCGTCGTTGAGTTCGATGCCGGTCATGGCGGTGTCGCTCTCGTCGGCTTCGCCGATGATCTCGGTGTCGGTGACGAGCTTGGGGGGGATGCCGGCGAGTTCCTCGGCGTTGGGCATCGGGGCGGGCTTGCCTGAGCGTCGCACGAGCATGAGCATGAAACCGAGTGCCGCGACGGCGAGCGCGACGAGCAACCCCTTTTCGACGAGCGGCGCGACGCTCATGCCGCCTCCGCCTCCCGTCGCCAGCCCGCCGAGAAATCCGGCGGTCTGGGTTTCCGGGATGGCGAAGTCGATGGGGATCATGGTGACCACGACCTCGCCGGGGGTCACGCCGTCGGGCGAGGCGGCGGTGACGTGCGGCTCGACGCTGCGCACGATGGCGTCGCGTTCCTGGGCGAAGCGTGCGGTGATTTCCTCGTCTGTGGGTTCGTCGGCGGCGTCGGGCGCGCGGCCCCGCTTCACGAGAGCGGCGACGTAACTGCGGGGTATGTTGATCGATGCGGCGAGCCGGGTGGGCATGCCGCGCGGGTCGGAGAGGTTGGTGGTCTGGGTGCCGAAGCGAGTCTCGAACTCGGTCTCGTCGTCGGTCTGGGTGGAGGTCGAGGATGCGGCGCCGCTGCGGGAGATGTCTGCACGGGTATTGGAGCGCACGCCCGGTTCCGCGCCGCGCGTCGCCCCACCCTGTTCGATGGATGAACTCCGCTCTCGGACCGGCGCGGTCACTGTGCCCCGCTCGGATTCGAGGTACTTCACGGTCTGCGAGTTGACACGGGTGACGTCCACCTGGGCGGTGACCGCGATGGTCCTGCCCGGGACGTGCGCGAGGAGCTCGTCGATCTTGGTGCGCACCTGGTCCTCGACGCGGGCGGCGTGCTCGAGGTAGGTCGTGGGAAGGACGTCGTTCTTGTCGGTGGGACGTCGCTGACGGCCGACCGAGCCGTCGATGACGCGCACGCGCGTGACATCCAGCCCCGACCTCGCACCTGCGATCAGTTCGGCGATAGCGTCCACGGTTCCCTGGTCGAGGGGCTGGCCGGTGCGGGTGAAGACGGTGGCGGAGGCGGTGGGCTGGCGGACGCTGCGGCCGAAGCCGGTCGGTTCGGGGACGTCGAGGAGGACGGTCGCGTCGCGGACCGCACTGAAGCCTCGGATGACCCTGGCGAGTTCGTTCTGGAGGGCGATGAGGTAGAGCTGCTCGTTCTGCTGGCGTGAGAGGTGGAGGCCCTGCTTTTCGAGCATGTTGCGGAAGAGGATCGTGGTGTCGGCGGGGAGCGCGCCCTCCTGCGCGAGGGCGGCGAGCGCCCCGGGGCGCTGGCCGGGCGGCACCATGAGGCGGCCGTCGCGCATCTCGGCGGAGACGCCCGCGGCCTGGAGAACGCGGGCGGCCTGCTGCTGGTCGGCTGGTGAGGCTGAGCCGAGGAGTTCGACCATGCCGCCCGAACCGGCGTACTGGGCGACGAGGAAGAGCGACATGGCGGCGATGACGGCGAGGGAGCCGATGAGCAGCCGCTGACTGACGGTCAGCTTGCCGAGGTGCTCGCGCACGCGCTCGATGACTCTCCGCAACGGCTCCATCCGAGGGGCCTCCTCGCCGGGTCGAGATTCGCGCGATCCTCGCGCACCCACGCGAACGCCGGACGGAGACAGGCGCCCGCAGGCCCCTAGGTTCGGCCCGAGCCGCGCCGTCGCGTGAAATTGCGCCGCGGAGCGCAGTCCGTGCGCCCCCGGCCGGATTCAGCCGAGCGCCGGAACCCGCGTCGCCCCCCAACGAGCGCGGTCGTCACGCCCGCATCTGCTTGATCTCCTCGTAGGCGGCCATGACCTTGTTGCGGACGGAGAGGAGCATCTTGAAGGCAGTCTCGGCCTTCTGCGTGGCCAGGATGACGCCCTCGAGGTCGTCTCGACGGCCGGTCTGGAAGTCCTCGACGGCCTTGGTGGCGTCCTGCTGGAGTTGGTCCACTTCCCGGAGGCTCTTGATGAGGGCGTCCTTGAAGGACGGCGCGTTCGGGTCGTGCGGGCCGCCCGGCCCGGCAGGAGTGACGGGGCGAACCGGCTGCACGCCCGACGATCCGATCAGCCCCAGTGGGTCGGTCATGGCGACGGTTCCCTCCGTGTTCAGGCGAGCAGCCGCAACGCCTGTGCCATTGTGCTCTTGATTGCTTCTGCGGCGACGACGTTTGCCTCGTAGGCCCGGGCGGCTGCCATGGCGTTGACCTGCTCGGTCACGCTGTCGATGTCCGGCACGTCAACATAGCCGTCGGCATCGGCGAAGGGGCTGTCGGGGTCGTGCTTTTTGCGCAGGGCGTTCTCGTCGATCTCGATGGAGGCGACGTGGACGCCGAGCCTTCGGCCCGCGGGTGTGGCGGCGTTCGGGTCGCCCGCCGCGAAATGGACGATGCGCTTGCGGAAGGGGTCGTATTCGCCCTTGGCATTGACGAGGGTGTCGCGGTTGGCGAGATTGGCGGCGATGACGTCCAGCCGGGTTCGCTGGGCGATCATGCCGCTGGTCGAGATGTCGAGACTGCCCCACATGTGGCGTGCTTTCTGTGGTCGCTTCGGGAGCGTTCGGCCCGGGCGTGGCGTTGCCTGCCCCGGTCACGACTGTTCAACTAGACCCGTTCCGCAATTGCGGAGTGGATGACGTCCCTGTGTGCCCGGTAGAGGTCCGCCGCGACGCGGAAGGCGGCGGTGGTCTCGGCGAGGTTCTGCATGGTGCGTTCGAGGTCGCGGTTGTTGCGGTCGTGGGCGAGGACGCCGCCGCTGGGAGTGTGCGGGACGACCACGAGGCCGCGGCCCGGGGCGTGCTTGAGTTCTCTGGTTTCGCTCCAGGCGAGTTCCCCGTGCATCCCCCCGGTTCGCTGGCGTCGCCGGGCGATGGCACGGTCGAGAGCGGTACGGAAGGCATCGACAGAGGCGTCTTTCTGGACGAAGTCCGGCGTGTCGAGGTTGGCGATGTTGTGCGCGATGATGCGCTGCCGCTGCGCGGCGAAGCGCATGGTCATCTCCAGGCTGGGCAAGGCTCCCGCGTTGGTGAGTTGTGCGATCACGCTGTCGCGCCCCCAGCAATCGGCGGACCACTACGCCGCCTCGGCGCTGCGACTCCGACTGTGTCCCTCACAGGCTTGCCTCGACGAGTTGCATTTCCTTCCACTTCTTGAGTTTGAGGCCGAGGGTTCGGACGCCGATGCCGAGAGTGCGTGCGGTCTTCTGGCGGTGTCCGTTGAATCGGCGGAGGGTGCCGACGATCACCTCGCGTTCGATCTCTTCGAGGGTTCGCTCTTCGATGGTGAGGGAGTGGTGGCCGTTGGAGGTTGCGGGCTTCGGCTCGAACATCGGAGCGCCGCGGGGGATGGCGGCGGGGATGGCGCTTCCGAGCCACGGCTCGACGAGAGCGGCGCCGATGTTGCCCCCGATCTCCTCGCCCATTCGTTCGCGAGCGGCGAGGAGGACAACGGCGCGTTCGCAGACGTTCATGAGTTCGCGCACGTTGCCGGGCCACTCGTAGTGGGCGAGGAGGGCGAGGGCGTCGTCGTCGAAGCGCATGGGCCTGCCGCACTCTCGGCGGCCGAAGGCTGCGGAGAAGTGCGAGGCGAGTTCGGGGACGTCTTCGAGGCGCTCGCGCAGGGGGGGGACGCGGATGGGGAGGACGTTCAGCCTGAAGAAGAGGTCCTGCCGGAAGGCGCCTTCGGCGACGGACTGGGGGAGGTCGCGGTTGCTGGTGGCGACGAGGCGGACGTCGACGCCGATGGTGACGCTGGAGCCGACGCGCTCGAAGGCCCGTTCCTGGAGGACGCGGAGAAGTTTGGCCTGGACCTGGGGGCTGACCTCGGAGACTTCGTCGAGGAGGAGTGTGCCGGCGTCGGCGAGTTCGAACCTGCCCTTGCGGAGTTTGTCCGCGCCTGTGAATGCGCCGCGTTCGTGGCCGAAGAGTTCGCTTTCGAGGAGTGACTCGCTGAGCGCGGCGCAGTTGACGGCGAGGAAGGGTCCGGCGGCGCGTCCGCTGAGTTCGTGGATGGCTCTGGCGACGACTTCCTTGCCGGAACCGGACTCGCCGGTGATGAGGACGGTGCCCTGGGAGCCCGCGACGGCCTCGACCTGCTGGCGGACGCGGCGCATGGCGTGTGAGGAGCCGATGAGGCGTGCGAGGCCGCGCGGCGTGCCGACGGTGTCTGCCTGGCGGGCTGAGGCCGCCCCGACGCGGAGGACGGCGTTCTCGCGGACGACGCGGGCGTGCGCGACGGCGCGCTTGATGACGATGAGGAGTTCGTCGCCCTCGAAGGGCTTGGTAACGTAGTCGAACGCGCCGAGTTTCATGGCCTGTACGGCGGTCTCGACGGTGCCGAAGGCGGTCATCACGACGACGGGCAGGTCGTCGTCGATGCTCCTGATGCCTTCGAGGAGTTCGAGGCCTGAGAGGCCGGGCATGCGGAGGTCGGTGAGGACGGCGTCCGGTCGGCGACGGGCGACGAGGTCGAGGGCTTCTTGGCCGCCTGCGGCGCAGACGACAGTGAAGCCGGCCCTCGTGAGCGTGGAAGCCACGCTGTCGCGCATCATTTCCTTGTCGTCAACCACGAGGATGGTGCTCATTGTCGCTGCTCCTGATTGGCTTGATTCGCTGATCCCTCGCAAGCCGTACCCGGCACCACGAGTTCCACGGTGGCGCCGGGGGGAGGGTCGTTGTTTCGCACGGAGACGCGTCCGCCGTGCGCGTCGATGATTCGGTGAACGATCGCCAGCCCGAGGCCGGTGCCGGTGGGCCTGGTGGTGAAGAAGGGGTTGAACATGCGCTCGACGACGCCCGGACCGACTCCGGGGCCGGTGTCGCGGACGACGAGGGCGACGGCGTCGGCGCGTCCCTCGGGGCGCAGGCGGGCGGGACGCACGCCGAGGGCGAGGACGCGCGGATCTGCGGCGGAATCCGCCATGGCTTCGCAGGCGTTGCGGATGACGTTCACGAGGGCACGGTGCATGAGTTCGGGGTCGCAACGGACAGCGGGGGGCGCGCTCGCGAGGTCGTCGCGCCGGATGCTCACGCCCGTGGCGTGGGGGATGCACTCTTCGAGCGCGCGGGCGAGGAGGTCGGTCGCGTCGGCGTCGGTGAAGCGGGGTCGGACCTCGCCGGCGAAGGCGAGGACGTCGTGGACGACGGCGTTCAGGCCGCGGACCGCGCGGGAGATGCGCCCCGCGATGCCGCGCTGCTCGGGGCGATCGGCGAGGTCCTCCTCGAGCGATCGGGCGTAGAGGCCGATCGCGCCGAGGGGATTGCGGATCTCGTGGGCGATGCCCGCGGCCATCTCGCCCAGCGCCGCGAGACGGCGGGACCGTTCGAGCGCGCCGTTGGCCTCGCTGAGTTCGCGGTTGAGCCTCGCCACCTCGTCGCGGAGTCGATCGTGCGACGACTGGAGTTTCGCGGTGACCTCGTTGAACGCGGCGAGCAGTTCGGCGAGGTCTGCGGGCGCGAGTGATCCCGCTGCCTGGGGCGCGGCGGCGTGCGCCTGGGGCGGGGCGTTTCCGGGCACGGACTTCCGCCCCCCCCCCGCGGCTCCTGGCTCGGCCTGGATCGCCGTCGTCACGCTCAACCCTCCACGTCCTGGAATCGTGGTGCGGCAGCGGGTTCCGGCGTTGCGTACGCCTCGGCCGCTCCGCGCGCTCGCCTGAGCGTGGTGACTTCGCCCGCGATCGCCGTTCGGCGTTCCTCCAGGACCTGCCGGTCGGCGTCGTCGCGCGCGGCGATTGCGGCGGCGAGTTCGGCGAGGGCGTTGAGCCGCTCGCGGACCTCGTCGCGTCGGTTCATGGGGAGGCGTTCGAGCATGGAGTCCCAACCGCGGCGGATGGGGCGGAGTTGCTCGCCGAGTCGTTCGAGTTGCTCGATGACTTCCTGTCGTTCGCCGAGGACGCCGAGCAGGCGGTCGGTGTCGCCGGCGCCGACGGCCTCGCGCTGGGAGCGGCTGAGGGAGTCGAGTCTGCGGAAGAGAGCGAGCTGCCGGTCGAGGGCTTCGACGACGCGCGAGGCGAGGCGTTCGCCGTCGAGGCCGCTGTCCCATTCTGTTTGGCGTGGGGTCATCCGTGACCTTCTTCCTGCCGTGCTCCTACGGCCCGACGGAGGACCGGCGATCGGTCGCCATGCGGTCCAGTTCCATGGTCGAGTTCAGCCAGCGTTCCCAGTCCTGTCGCGACATGGGGAGGTAGGGGTCGTCCCATGCCTCGTCGGGGAGGCTTTCGAAGAATCGGCGAGCTCGCTCGTTGCTGGTGCGAGCGAGTTCCACTTCTCCCTTTGCCATGTGGGCGTTGACGATCTGCACGAGCGCGACGAGCGAGGCGGGGTCGCGGGGGTAGCGGTCGCGCGCGGCGGTGTAGTGGCGGATCGCGCTCTCGAACTCGCCGAGTTCCATGGCGCAATCGCCGAGATAGAGGTAGGCGTTGCGGAGTTGGACCTCGTCCACGATCGTGCGGCGGCCCGGCTCGACGGCCTCCAGCCCCGCGCGGGCCTCCTCGAAAAGGGCGAGGGCGCGGAAGAGGTAGTCCTCGCGCAGGCGGGCGAGTTCGCGGGCGCGGACGCTGGGCATGGCCTCGCGGGCGGTTTCCTCGGCGATCTCGCCGGCGAGCAGGCGGTAGGAGTCCGCGAGGCGGTAACGGACGGCGTTCGTGGCGGGATCGTCGGGGAATCGGCGGGCGGCTTCTTCCAGGCGTTCGACGGCGTCCCGGTATCGTCGCGCGTTGTAGAGGTATGACCCGAGCTCGATGAGCGCGTCGCGGTAGGCCGCGGACTCGGAGTCTCCGAGTTCGCCGTGGACAACGGCGACGAGGAGTTCCTCGGCCTCTGCGTCGTTGTCCGGGTCGGCGTCGCCGAGGAGGGATTGCGCGAGGGGGACATAGGCGGCGTCCGCCCAGGGGCCGACGCCCTTGGCCTCCTTCTTGTCATTGATGAGCGAGCGGAACTCATCGGCGGCGGCGGCGATTTCTCCCATCGCCTGGAAGCAGCGTGCGAGCCTGAAGCGGGCCTCTGCCTGTCGCGGGTCGTCGGGGAAGCCGGAGGCGTACTCGCGGAATCGGAGGATCGCCCGCTCGCGGTCGCCGCCGCGGTCGAAGGAATCGGCGGCGAGCCAGAGGGAGCGTGCGTAGGCGTCGTTGTCTGCGAGGACGACGCGGTTCATGTGCTCGGCGTAGTAGCCGCCGGCCTTGAGGAGGTGCTGCTGGGCCTGGCGGCGTGTCGCCAAGTCCGCGCTGGCGCCGGCGGCGGCTTCGATCTCGTCCGCGGCTCGGCGGTGCGCCTCGGCCAGGGCGAGCAGCACGTCCGCGGTGGCTTCGTCGATGGTGTAGAGCGACTCGGCGAGGTGGGCGTAGCGCATCGCGCCGGCGGTGTCGCCGCCGAAGTAGCGCTCGCCGTAGCGGGCGAGGAGGCTCTGGGTTACGCGAGATCGGCCGGGATCGCCGTCGGGCGCGCGGCGCACGGCTTCGACGAGCCGCTCGTAGGTTTCGAGAGCGGCGGCGTCCTCGCCGAGCGTGCAGCGCGTCTCGGCGAGTCCGAGCAGAGCCGGCGCGAGAAGCGGCGTGAGTTCCCACTCTCCGGCGAGAGTGGCGTAGCGGTCTCTTGCGGAGGCGGTGTCGCCGCGCGCGGCCTCGGCCTCGGCGGTCAGCAGTTCCGCGCGACCACGGCGCAGGTCCAGCCCGCTGAGCATCGACGACGCCCGCTCGAACTGCTTGACGGCTTCGTCGAGCTCGCCCAGGCGGAAATGCCCCACGCCGAGGAGATAGTAGAGTTCGCCGAGTTCGGGCGAGTCGGCGACGCGGACCCGCAGGCGCACGATCGCCTGGACGAGCCGCGTGACGGCCTCCTCCAGGCTCCCCTGCGCGATGCGGACTTCCGCCTGCCGCGCGAGACACCACAACTGGTCCTCGATCGGGAGGTCCGGCTCGGCGAGCAGCCGCGACACGAGCTGTACCGCGCGATCGTGGTCCGGGGGGTCGCGTTCGAGCGATCGCTCGACAACGCGCCGGATCACCCGCCGGCGAAGATCGGACTGATGCTCGGACAACGCTTCGGCGCGGCGGAGGGCCTCGTCCGGAGCGTCGAGGCTCAGGTACGTCTCGGCAAGGGCGTAGACGTCACCCGGTTCGAGGGCCGCGCCGTAGCGCTCGGCTTCGAGGTACGCCGCGGCGATGTTGCGGTTGTTCTGCTCGACGTCCGCGCCGAGGGCCTTCTGTGCCCCGTGGAGGGCGCGAGCCATGAGGAGGTGGTAGCGCGCGTGGGCGGCGGCACTGACCTGCTCATCGCCGAGGTGGGGGTAGACCTCGCGGTTCAGGAGGGTAACGGCTTCGGCGTGCCGCTCGTGGGCGATCAGGGTCTCGGCATCGGTCAAGGGTCCGCCGAGTTGCGGGCCGGGTGCCCGGAGGACCGCGGTCACGATCCCGCCGGCGAGCAGGAGCAGGGCGACGACAAGGAGCCAGACCTGCCACGAGCCTCGGAGTGCGTCACGAAGCCGCTCGGTTCCTGAACGCTCGGGGGTAACTTGATCCTGCTCCACCCGGTCCTCCGGCACGAGAGCCACAGGCCGACTCCTTCGGCCTGTCTTCCCTGAGACGGGGCCTGGAAGGCCCCGCCCCGCGGAGACTGGGCCTGGAAAGCCCGGCCCCACGGGGAGACCCCGCCCCGTGACGGGATAGCCCGATCGCGCATGTATCGGGCCTTGGAACGCGCAAACTTGACCTGTTCTCAACCTACAAAGGGATCACTTTGTGCTCTCGTCGTCAGTCTCCGCGGGCGGCTGCTGGATCGGTTCAACGACGACGGTACCCGCGAGCAGATCCCCCCTGTGTCGGGCGTTCGGGGTCATCAGGCCGACCAAGGCCCAGGGTGCGAGCACCCACTTGAAGGCGTTGCGGAGTGCGGCACGCCAGAGGGCCGGGCGGAGGAGCCGGTCGGGATTGGCGCGGACGACGCGTATGCCGACGAGCCACTTGCCGAGGGTCAGGCCGCCGAGCCACTCGCCCGCGGCGCCGTGGACGATGGCGATGGCGAGGACGGCGAGCGGCTCGGCGGGGCTGCCGGTGATGCCGAGGAGGGTGAAGGGGCTGAGGAGTTCGGCGACGGGCGCGCCTGTGATGATGGAGGCCGCAGCCGCGGCGAGAAGCAGGTCGGCGAGCGATGCCGCGAGGCGTTTGGAGCGCGACGCGAGAGCGACGCCGGGCGGGAGCGTGACAACGCCCGGCTCGCCGGTGGGGCGCATGAGGAGCGCGATGACGACGACCATGACGCCGAGGAGAACGACGGCGAGAAGGCGGAAGTCGCCCGAACTGACCGGGCGCGAGGGGCGCATCGGGCCGCGATAGAGGACCGCGCCGGTGGCGATGGAGACCTCGGCGATCTCGACCGTGGCGCGAGCACGTGCGCGATCGTCGCTTTCGATGACCGACTCGCGCCAGAGGAGCGCGATGCGTCCGGAGACATCGGAGGGCGAAACGGCCCAGGCCCCCCCCTCGCGGACGAACCTTGCAAGCTCGACGGGGCCGTCCTCCTCGACGCCGAAGGCTTCGGCGCGAGCGCCCGAGCAGACGACCATCGCCAGGTGCGGGCCGGAGCCGATGAACTCGACGCGCGAGCCGGGGGCGACCGCGGGAGGATCGTGGATCGTGCGGCGCTGCCACTCGGTTTCGGCGTCGGGGTTCGGTGCGAGGAGCCAGAGGGAGGCGGTGTCGTGCCGCAGGGCGACGATCCAGAGGCCTCGATCGTTCCACGCCATGCCGAGACGCGAGCCTGCTCCGAGTGGTTGGAGGTCGTCGGGCGGGGCGATGCTCTCCCAGCCGGCGGGCGAGAGGCGCAGGAGCGTCACGCCGTCGGCTCCGACGATGAGCGCGACCGGTCCCCTGGGGGTGCCGACAACGGCAGCGAGCGACCCTTCGCCGGGCAGGGAGTGGTGCGGGTCGAGCCGACCGAGCGGCTCGTAGGCCCACAGCCCGCCGAGGCCCGAACGAACGGCGGAGACGGAGCGGACGAGGCGGACTCGCACGCCGGCGGCGGGGGGAAAGACCATGTAGGCCCGGTTGTCCCACGCCGCGATGCGCTCCGGTGTGGCGTGCAGCTCCGTCACCATACGGTAGGAACCGTCGCCCCCCCCTGCGTCGTCGCGTGGGGGCAGGTGGACGAGCGCGGGACCGCCGGTCCCCGGGTGCGTGGCGACGACCCAGCCGTGCTGGGCGAGGACTGGAGCGGCGAGGAGCAGGAGCAGCGAGAGCGTGACGAAGTGACGGAGCGACGGGGTGAGGGAGTGAAAGAAGTCGACCGGCACTCGTTCGCGGCACGGTCCACGAACGGGGCCGCCGGCGTGCTGCCCGATCACTCCGCCACTCCGTCTGCTTCGCTCGGTTGCTCGTTGGTGTCGGGGCGTTCGTCGAGTGAGAAGACCTCGGCGACGCGGAAATCGCGGAGGAGGCGTTCGAGGTCGAATGCGCGGTCGCTGACCTCGCGGTTCTCCGGCTCGAAGAGGCGGAGTGTGATCGTTGTCTCGGCGTCGGGGACGTCGACGCGGATCATCATGGCCATGCGTGGTCCGACGCGGCCGTCGCCGCGCACGGGGACGTAGTCGTATCGCGAGAGCGTCGAGACGGCGATCGGCTCGCCGTCTTCGCCGAGGAGTTCGACCATCGCGGCTTCGTAGGTGTCCGGGTCGAGCCACATGCGACGGGTGCCCCAGCGTGAGGGGAGGATGACCCCGAGCAGGCGACCATCGTCTGACCATCGCGTCCAGCCCGGCGGGGCGGCGGGCCCCACGCCCGGGGCCTCGGGCATTGGGAGAGGCGTAATGGCGAAGAGTTCGACGAGTTCGCGCGGGTGCACGGGAACCCCGAACTCGAGCGAGGTCTCCGGTGTCGCCAGGTCGTGCAGTCCGATGAGCGCGTACCGGCGGCTTCGATCGGTGAGGTCGATCCACCAGTAGAAGCCCTCGTTCGAGCCGAGGTAGAAGTAGGTCTCGCCGAGTTTGTTCACGCTCAGGGCGAGGTCGTTCGGCCTGCGGATGAGGAGGTGTCCCTCGGCCTGCTCGACGGTCTCGCGCCCGCCCTTGCCGGTCGGTGAGCGCACGGACACCGTGATCCGCGACCAGAGGCGATCGAGGCGGTCTGCGGTCTGGTTGTAGCGTGCGGCGACGTCCGGGTAGCGAGGAACGGGGCCGCGTTCGATACGTTGCACGTCGCCGTTGGTCGCGCATCCGCCGAGGGCCATGAGCGCGCCGAGAAGCACGCCGATCACGCGCCGCAAGGCGCACTCTGCCACTTTGCCAGTCCGCCAATCTGCCACGTTGAGTTCCCGATCTACCGGTTCTCGCTGCCGGCCATGATGCGGTCGAGCAGGCGCATCCCGGCGGACATCGCCTCGCGGTCCATCCCCGGATCGGTGATCTCGGTCGGGGGGCCGGCGTACTCGCCGCTCGGCGTCGGGCGATCGTCCTTGCGGCGCACAAGAAGGACGGCTCGGCCGTCGCCGAGGCTCCTGCTTCCTTCGAGCCGCAGACGCCGACGGCGGATCAGGATCAAGGCCAGCAGGTATCGGAACGCGGTCTGTGCCGGGTCTTGTTCACGCTCGGACTGGTCAAGAATGTCGAGCAACTCGTCGTCGTCGGCCAGCATTCGGCGTGGGGCATCCGAGATGCGCACGATCGAACGCCAGTGCGCGACGACCCGCCACGGCGCGGGTGGTCTTGCCCCGGCGGTCCAGGCGGACGCGCCGAAGTCGAAGCGCTGGACGGCCTCCGTCGTGACGTCCTCTGCAAGGACGCCGACGAACGGCTCGCCGGGCTGGAGGGTGCGTCCCGTGGCAGCACAAAGGCCGGTGGGGCGTCCCACCTCTGGGATCGAAATGGTCGGCAGGCTCATCGCCCGCGAGTGTAGCGGGGAGACCCGCAGTTCACGGTGAAGAAACGCTCGGTGGTCCCCCCTGGGCCGACGCGAAACCGCACGCTTCGGCCGCACGCGGGGCACTGCGCGAGGTAGGTGGTCGCGTTGGAATTTCGGTAGACCCGCACATAAGTGCCTGCGCATTCAAAACGTACACCGAGCCAGGGCCTTCCGACGGCTCCGGTCTGTGCCGAGTTGGTCCTGACAGGCCCCATGTGCCGAAACAACTATCGGCCGTTGCCTGGAGACGGGCTGAGCGGCGTGGAAGCCGCCCGAAACGCTACGCCCCTTCACCCGCTAGACTTGCGATCGGCCGACCGGCCTTACGACACGATGCCCCCCTCCCTGACCATCCTGCCTGATCCCCCCCCGCCGCCGACGCCCGTGGGCCTGATCGCGGGGGGTGGGCGGCTGCCGATCCTGGTGGCGCAGGGGCTGAGCGCGGCCGGGCACCCGGTCCATGGCTTGGGGCTGGCCCGTCAGTACGACGCCGAACTGCCGCCGCTGTGCGCGACCTTCCGCGAGGTCGGCCTGCTGCGCGTCGGGTCGTGGGGACGCACGCTCGCCAAGATCGGCGTGCATCACGCGATCATGGTCGGGCGTGTGGACAAGGCGCGGCTGATGCACGACCCGCTCCGCATCCTCCGGTACGTGCCCGACTGGCGCACGGCGGTCGCGTGGTTCCGGCACCTTCGGCACGACCGAAGGTCGAGCGCGGTGCTGACCGCGATCGCGGAGGAACTCGAACACTGGGGAGTCTCGCTGATGGATTCGACCGCTCCGATCCCGGATCAACTCTCGACGGCGGGCGTGATGACGCGGCGGAGACCGACGGCCGAGCAGGCGGCGGACATCGACTTCGTGTGGCCGCTGCTGATGCAGATGCTCAGGCTGGACGTTGGGCAGGCGATCGCGGTGCGTGAGCGCGACGTGATCGCGGTCGAGGCGGTTGAGGGGACGGACCGGATGATCGAGCGTGCGGGGCAACTGTGCCGAGCAAAGGGATGGACGCTGTGCAAGGGCGCGCGGGCGGGGCACGACCGGCGCTCGGACGTGCCGACGGTCGGCGTGCGGACGATCGAACTGCTGCACGAGGCCGGGGGGCGGTGCCTTGCGGTCGCGGCGGGCGACGTCATCATGCTCGACAAGGACCAGATGATCCGGCGCGCCGACGAACTGGGCATCGCGGTGGTGGGCATTCCGACGGCTCACCGCGTTCCGACGATCGTTTCCGCCCCGAAATCGGGCATCTACGTCGCCCCGGCCGGCACCGCCGTCGGGGTGTGACGTGGGGGAGAAGGATCAAGTCACCGGGGCATCAGGGCATCGAGATCGGGGCGGGGCGTTTGAGGCCCCGTCGAGGTATGTCTCGCGCGGCGGCGAGAAACTGCGGCACGCCCTGGACCACTTCGGCCTCGACGTTGCGGGTCTCGTGTGCGCCGACCTCGGCGCCTCGACCGGTGGGTTCACGGATTGCCTGCTGCAAGGGGGCGCTGCGCGGGTGTACGCGGTGGACACGGCCTACGGCCAACTGGCGTGGAAACTCCGCAACGACCCGCGCGTCGTGGTCATGGAGCGGACGAATGCACTGCACGCGGAGCCGACGCCGGGCGGCGTGGACCTGGTGGTGATCGATCTCGGGTGGACGCGGCAGGCGCACGCCATCCCGGCAGCGCTGCGCTGGCTGCGGGCGGGCGGGCGGATCGTCACGCTGATCAAGCCGCACTACGAGGTGGAGCGCGAGGAGTTCGTGCGGCTCGCGCGCGGCGGTGTGCTCCCGGATGACGAATCGGCGCGGATCGCGGAGCAGGTGGCTGAGCGGGTGCGTGGCGCGGGGCACGACGTGGTCGGGTTGACGCGCAGCCCGATCCGCGGCGGAGGCAAGGGAGGGGCCGGGAACGCGGAGTGGCTTGCGCTCGTTACCACCCGTCCTTCCTGACTCCTTCGGCCTTCAGCACGCCCCAGACCTTCTCGAGCAGTTCTCGCAGGCCGAGGCGGGCCGCGCCGCTGACCGGGACGATCTCGGCGTCGGTCTCGATGCGGAGCGCGCGGCGGAATGAACGGACGGCCTCATCGCGTTCCCCCCCCTCCGGGAGCAGATCGATCTTGTTCAGGGCGATGACCTCGGGCTTCTCGGCGAGCGCGGGTGAATACGCGAGCAGTTCGGCGCGGACGGTGCGGTAGTTCTCGACCGGGTTCGAGCCGTCGAGCGGTCGGGCGTCCACCAGGTGGACGAGCGCGCGCGTGCGGCCGAGATGGCGCAGGAACTCGTGGCCCAGCCCCGCGCCGTCCGCCGCGCCCTCGATCAGGCCGGGCACGTCGGCGAGGACGATGCGGCGCTCAGCGTCGAGTTCCGCGATGCCCAGGTGGGGCGCGAGGGTGGTGAAGGGATAATCGGCGATCTTCGGGGTCGCTCGGGTGACGGCCGCGAGCAGCGTGCTCTTGCCCGCGTTGGGCAGGCCGACCAGCCCCACGTCGGCCATGAGGCGGAGTTCGAGGCGGAGGGTTCGTTGCTCGCCCGGTTCGCCCGGTTCGGCGTTGCGGGGCGTCTGGTTGGTCGGCCCCTTGAAATGCTCGTTGCCGTACCCCCCCCTTCCGCCGCGGGCGATGACGACGCGGTCTCCCGGTCGCAGGTCGCAGAGGAGTTCGCCGGTGTCGGCGTCGAAGACCATGGTGCCCGGGGGCATTCGGATGATGCGATCCTCGCCGCGCTTGCCGAACATCTGGCTGCCGTGGCCCGGCCCGCCGTCCTGGGCTGACCAGTGGTGTGTGCCGCGGAAGTCGAGGAGGGTGTTGAGGCCTTCGTCGACTTCGAGGATGACGGAGCCGCCGTCGCCGCCGTCGCCGCCGTCGGGGCCGCCCTTGGGGACATACTTTGCGCGTCGGAAGGAAACGCACCCGTCGCCGCCCTTGCCGGCCCGGACTTCGATGACGGCTTCGTCGATGAACACGCGGGAAGGGTACGCCGCAAGCTCAGGCGGCGCGTCGGGTCGCGCTGGTGGCGTCGAGGGTGCGGCGGAGCCGTTCGCGGCCGTCCTGCTCGGTGAACTTCGAGAAGACGACGGCCATGCGCACCGGCCCGTCGACGCCGTCGTCGTCGGTCCAGACGACGTTGCCGAGTGCGGAGACATCGCGTTCATCGCGTCCGGCTGCGCATGGGAGAGTGATGCGCACGGCGACGGGTGTGCCTGGGACGATGGGCGCGTCGAGTTCGAGTTGGACGCCGCCCTCGGAGACGTCGTAGGCATGGCCTTCGAGCCATGCGGCGGTCTCGCCGACGCGGACGCTGACGGGCGTGTACATGGGCTTGAGCGCGATGCGCTCGAACTGGCGCCGCTCCGCACCGTTGCAGTTTTTCATGGCCGACTCCCGGGAGCGCACAACGCCGCGCGGGCGCACGCCCTCCCCCCTCCTATCGGCCCATCGACGGCCGGACTTCACGAGACCCCGCCCCCGCGGCCCCAGGCCCGGGGCATCAGGCCTCCGGCCTCTCCCGCACCACGAGTTGCACGCTGACCTTTGAGAGGTCGAGGCCCATGCGGCGTGCGATCTCGCCGATGGTGGAGCATCGCATGAGTTTCTCGCCGAGTTCCTCGGGCACGTCGAGGACGCGGCCGTCGGGCAAGGCGAGGTGGACGTGCTGGTGCACCTCGGCGTCGAATCGGCAGGGTCCGTTGCCGTTGGTCGACGGGATGCGGCGGCAGAGTCCTGCCTGCGTGAATGCTTCGAGGGTGTTGTAGACGGTGGCGAGGCTGAGGCTCTCGTCCTCGTTGCGGACGGAGTCGAAGAGTTCCTCGGCCGTGGGGTGGGAGCGTGAGGCGGCGAGGGCGTCGTAGAGCACCTCGCGCTGGCGTGTGCAGCGCAGGCCGTGCCGCCTGAAGACTTCTCGAACACACTCAGCCTGATCGTGCACCGCGACCGCCTTCCCCGCCCGGATGCCTGGATTCGTGTGGAATCATTGGCGCACCGGGCGAGCGGGGCCACGAAGTCGTCCCAACTCCGCCTATTCCCCCTCGTCTTCCTCGTCGGGGGGGGCCAGGCACATGCGATGGTGCGGGACGCCGACTTCCATGAACTGTTCGCCATCGATGCGCCAACCGAGGCGGCTGTAGAAGCCCATGGCATCGTCGCGGGCGTGGCAGAAGACCTCGCGCAGGCCGAGTTCGCCGAAGGCGCGGCGTTCGAGTTCGACGACGAGGCGGCGGCCGATCCCCTCGCCCTGGCGCTGGAGGTCCACGGCCATCTGCATCAGCTTGCCGACGCCGGGTTCGGGATAGTCGGGGATGAGCAGGGCGCAGCCGACCACGCGTGGTCCGGAGGGATGGTCGAAAACGGCGACGAAGTGCTCGGCCCGGTCGTCGATGGCGAAATCGCGCCGGAACGCCTCCATCGAATACCCGATGGGACGGAGCAGGACGGCGTCGCGCAGGGCGCACTCCTGCTCGTAGAGGGGATCGACCGTCGTGATGCGCCTGACCCGGATCATGAGAGCGCGGCCTCACCCTTGCCCCGTTCTGCCGCTCCACGCCCGGCTGGTGCGCTGCTGTGACGCGCAATCCCCGGGTCGAACGCCCCGGAAGCGGGGAGGCACGAGCGTAGCAACTCGGCATCGTCCCTACCATCCCCCGCCATGACCCCGCGACGCCCAACCCGTCCTGTGTACGTCGGCGACAGCCGCACGGGCATCGTGCAGATCGGCGGCGGGCTTCCGGACTGGGCGGGTCGGGCGACCGCGCCCGCGCCGGTCTCCGTCCAGACCATGACGGCGGGGTACACGCACGACGTGGACGCCTGCGTGGCCGAGATCGACAGGCTGCACGCGGCCGGGGCGGACATCGTGCGGGTCGCGGTGCCGGAGAAGAAGGACACGGCTGCGCTGCCGGAGATTCTCGCGCGGACCTCGGTGCCGATCGTGGCGGACGTGCATTTCCATTTTCAGCGGGCGTTGGAGGCGGTCGAGGCCGGCGTGCACAAGATCCGGCTGAACCCCGGGAACATCAACGAGCGTGCGCAGGTGGTGGAGGTGATCCGGGCGTGCAAGGCCGCGGGCATCCCGATCCGGGTGGGCGTGAACGAAGGCTCGATCGTGGAGCGGCGCGACAAGCAGAAGCGGCTGAGGGAACTCGGGGCGGTGTTCAGCGAGCAGAAGCACGGGTACCTGCTCGCCATCATGGTGACGAAACTCGAGGAGTACCTCGACGTCTTCTACGAGGAGGACTTCCGCGACATCGTGATCAGCGCCAAGAGCATGGATGCGGCGTTGACCATCGACGCGTACACGGAGATTTCGCGCAGGTTCGACCATCCGCTGCACCTGGGCGTGACGCACGCGGGGCCGCGCGAGACCGGGTGCATCCGCTCGGTGGTCGCGCTGGGCACGCTGCTGGCGAACGGCGTGGGGGACACGATCCGCATCTCGTATGCCTCGGACCACGTGGGCGAGGTGGAGGATGGGCTGGAACTGCTCTACGCGCTGGGGCTGCGCGAGCGCAAGGGTGCGGAGCTGATCGCCTGCCCGACGTGCGGGCGCATCCAGGTGGACCTCTTCACGCTGGTGCAGGAGGTGCGGCGCACGCTCGCAGAGCGCGTGGAGCTGCCGATCAAGGTGGCGGTGATGGGATGCGTGGTGAACGGGCCTGGCGAGGCGGAGGGGGCGGACGTGGCGGTCTTCGCAGGGGACCGGCGGGGCATCATCTACGTGCAGGGCGAGCGGGTGGCGAACGTGCCGGAAGGGGAGATTCTGCCGCGGCTGCTCGATGAGTGCCTGCGGTTCCAGGAACGAGTGCGGCGGGGTGAGGCGCGAATGGGAGAGAAGAAGGTCAGCATCGTGCCGCCCGACCCGCTGGGCGAACTCGGGAGCGGGTGGGAGAAGATGGCGGCGGAGCGAGTGCGCTCGACACCCATTACGATCCGGACGACGTGAGGGCGGAAGCACGAACTACAGCCGCTCGCCTAGAGTCGCGGTACGCTGCGGTCGCGGCTTGCTGAATGTGCACGAGTCGTCATGGTCGAGGTCAGCGCGCTCGCTGAGGCCTCGCCTGCGCGTCCAACATGCGTGAGACCATGGCTCGCATGGCGCCTGCCTGCTCGGGGTCGATGCCGGCCTCGTCGAGGCGGACGGTGATGGCGGGGAGCCAGAACTCGCCGGCGACCTCGAAGCCCAACTCCTCGACCATGCGGCGTTCGAGGTCGGGGAAGTGGCCCGCGCCGTAGAAAACGGCGACGCTCTCGACGCCGGACTGCTCATCCATCAGTCGTCGGAGGTCGTCGAGAACGACGGTGTTGCGATCGACGATGAGGACTTCGAGGAGCCTGCCGGCCTGGCCGAGCTGGGCTTCGAGGATTTCGTCGGCGCGGGCGACCATTTCGAGCATGGCGAGTTTGGCGGTGGCGCGCATGCCCTCGTTCATACCGACGAAGCGGAGGAGCACGCCGGCCATGCGCGACATGATGGACTCGCCGGAGAGGGCGCGGAACAACTGGTTCGCGGCGGCGGCGGTGCGCTGGTCTGCCGCAGGAGCGTCGCCGGCGTTGTCTTCGTTTGCTTCGGCGCCGGCCTGACCGCCGCCCGTGAGCACCGACCGCAACTGCTCGATGGACATGTCGCTGTTTCGCCAGTGTCGGCGGTCGTAGTCGATGCCGCGGAGCTGGAACTCCAGTCCGAGGGCGTCTGCGAGTTGCTGCTGGATGCCGGGCAGTCGCGGGAGGTCGGGGCGGACGGAGACGCGCTCCGCCGCGACTGCGACGGTGAGATCAGCGGCCGCGCCCTCGCCGCCCGGCTGGCGGTCCGCGCCGAGACTGATCAACCGGAATCCGTGCTCGCCGATGCTGGCGGTGATCGGCGTACCCCAGGCGTCCACGATCGCCCGCTCGACGACGGACGGGTGAATGCCGGGCAGTTTCTCCGCCAGGGCGTCGAGGGTTTGCGGGTACGAACCGGACTCGCGCCTTGCGGCGATGAGCAGCATGGCGGCGGCGCGGAGGCGTGCCTCGGTGCGTTCGATGTTGATTTCGTCATCGTCGGCGTCGCCGCCGGTGAAGGGTCTCTCCCCGCCGACGCCCTCGTAGAGCACGAGGTCCTGGGCGTCGAGAAAGGCCTGCACGTCATCGTAGAAGGACTGGTCGGCGACGTGGACCGCGCCGACGAGGTGGACGAGGGGTGAGCCTGGCCGCGTCAGCGTCCGCACGGAGAGTTCGAGGGTCGAAGCAAGACCGCCTGCGTCGTCTCGCACGCGCATGTATTTCGCGGCGCGTTCGGCCTGTTGGCCGAGGGCTGCCGGTCCCAGGACAACCCCCACGACGCCCGCAATCCAGACCAGTCGCTTCATCCGCATCGCTCGCTCCCTGTCGGCACTGATGTCACCCGCCACATGATGTTCCGGTTCTCCGCCGTCGGGTTGCAGGCCGGCCTGCCCACCCCCGGCTTCAGCGTCCCGCGCGCCCCGCGACGATGCCTCTCACCCTCGCCGCGCAGGCGGCGGCGCGGCGTCGGACGCGATCGTCGTTCTCGCCGCGTGCCATCTGGACGACCTGCGAGGCGAGTTCCGTCCACCGCCTGCCGACGGAGGTTCGCCCGTCGATGGTGAGCGCGCGCGAGGCGAGCCAGACGGCGGCGAGCCGATGGCCGGGGCGTTCGTCGCGCAACATGCCGACGAGTTCGCCTGCGGCCGCCTGGCTGTCGCCGAGCGCGAGCATCGCGCGCAGGGCGTTGGCGCGGACGCGGTGATGGCCGTCGGCCTTGAACTCGATGACAGACGGCGCCTCCCCGGGCGCCGACTTCTGGTCCGGGAAGTCGGTGCGCTCGCGGCGCATCCGTCGCGCCAGCGCCTCGACGGCGTTCGCACGCACGCGATCGTCCGAGTGCGAGAGACAGGAGCGGAGCGTCGCACCGGCGTTTGGCGGCGCGCCGGCGTCGCCGAGCGCGGCGACGGCGGTGGCGACCTCGCGGTCGGTCGCGCCCGCGCCGCCAGCGGCGAGGGTGAGCAGGGCATCCTCAACTTGCCGGTGCAGCCCGAACCGGCGTACGACGCCGAGCGCGCGGAGTCTGGGCGCCTCGGCAGCCTGGACGAGCAGCCCGCGCAGCATCGAGACGAGTTCGTCGGGGTTCAGGGCGAGCAGGCGGCGGGCCGCGAGCCGGGAGGCGGCGGAGTCGGGGTCGAGCGGGTCGAGGCGATCGCGGTCGGCCTCGGCGATGAGTCGCACGCATCGGTGCGGGGAGAGGCAGAGCCGACCGGCAAACCTGCGGCGTGCCGCATCGGACGGTCTCGGCCCGCTCGGCACCCCGCCGACTGCGGACCAGAGGAGGGTCGCGGTGCGGGCGACAATCGGGTCGGGGTCGAGGCAGTAGTCGGGGAGTTCGGCTGCGGACGCGGCCCGCGCCGCGGCGAAGCGAACCGACGGCTCCGGATCGGTGACGAGCGGGCCGAGCGCGGCGGAGCGCGTCGCTTCGTCGAGTGCCAACGCCTCGACGAGGGCTGGCAGGCCCGTTCTCGCCTGGGCGGAGAGGCGGCAGAGGGTCGCGCCGTCCGGCAGCGGGCCGCCCGACGCCACGAGGCGGGAGCGGGGGTCAGTCGCGCCCTCGACGGGACGAGTGCGGACCTGCATCCGGCGCACACGGTGCCGGCGAGCCGGCCTGGCCAGGAGGTGCCAGGCGCGCAGCACGGCCTCGTGTTCGGCGATCGACTCCGCCCTGCCGAGGCGTTCGAGGGCGGCCGGCGCGACCGCGCGATCCGCGAGCCACCACAGGGCGAGCCGTCGCGCAACGGCCGAATCGGAACGGCGGAGCGCCGCTCGCACGCCCGCGTGGTCGTCGCTCGAACGCAGCTCGGAGGCGAGACGGGCACGCCCCGGTCCGAGTTGGTCCGCCTCGAAGGGGCGAGGGAGCAAGACCATCGCGCAGAGCGCGAGTTGGCGTGTGCGTCGGATCGATGCGCCGGCCATGCACCGCGCGACGATCCCGGCGAGTTCATCGGCGGCGTCCGCGGCGTCCGGCGCGCCCGGGTCCATGGGCTTGGCCAGCACGTCGGCGGGCGCATCGGAGCCGAGGAGCGCACGAGACTCGACACCGGACGCGCGCGCACAGAGCCGCAGCAGCCCCGCGCCCGCGGCGGCGGCGATGCGCCGGTCCGGATCGGCCAGCATGTCGGCGAGCAGTGGCGCGAGGACGGGGTCGCCGGACTCCTGCGCAACACGGACCGCGGCATAGCGGGCGGCAGGATCGCTGTCCGCAACGACCACGCGGAGCGCATCTTCCCATCGGCCGCGGCCGGCAGCGAGGGTGATCCTGCGCAGGCACGGCCCGAAGCGCCGCCAAGTGCGCGCGACCTCGACCAGCGCCGCGTCGGCCACCTCTCGTCGCGCCGACGAGGCCCGCTCGGGGATCAGGGCGAGTTCGATGAGTTCCGTTCCGAGGGTCTCGACGTCTTCATCCGGGGCATCACGGACGGCCTGAGTAATCGCTCCCAACCTCCGCCCCGGTGGGAGTTTGCGCAACGCCTCGACACGGGCGGCGAAGCCGGCCATTCGCGTGTCCCTCGCGGGGTTCCCCCCCCTGGGTCCGAAAAAGTCGCCCAAAACATGCTAGTCATTGTGGACACGGGGCGGATGAGTCAATATCTTGGGCCGCATGTGGGGGCCTGCAAAGGCTGGCTGGGGTTGGCGCCGGGAACGGACGACAGCACGCACCCTCGGCCTACAGTCGCTGCTTCCTCACGTGGGGACCGGAAGGGTCGCCGGGACGGAGTCCGGGCGGCCGCGACGGTGGCGTTCGGCCGAGGCCGGGACGCTCGAATCCAGGAGCACGCATGGACACGCAGACGAATCCGAGCAGTCTCCAATCGTACCAGGTGGTTCTCTATGACCGGGCACTGCACCCCGAACTGTTTCAGCTCAAGGGTCGGAAGGTCGTCAAGCACGGGGCGTACGAGTTCGAGGGCTGGCTGATGGGGGGCGCGCACCTGCTGCGCTTCGAGCACGGGCCGGTGTGCGCGTGCGAGCTTGTGACGGACGAGGAGCACAGCCTGCCGACGGCGGGTGTGGTGACGGCGTTCTTCTGCGCCGGTGAGCGGGACTTCGATCACAAGTTCCGCGACACGCCGGTGAACTACATGACGACGGTGCAGACCGAGACGCTGAGCGAGAACCTGTACCTGGCCACGTTCGAGGAGCTGGTGGAGTTCGCGCGCGAGGCGCGTGCTCTGGTCCACCGCTGGACGGACGTCGCCGGCCCATGCCTCTCGATCCTCGACATCCAGCGATTCAGCCGCGAGGTGCACGCCCAGTCGTACCACCTGTTGGCCACGGGGGGCGTGGTGCTGCGAACGCAGACGATCTTCGAGCACGCGTGAGCGAGCGGCTTTCGGCTTGGGCATGCCCGCGGGTGTGAGCCCCATGGGTCCGCGTTGACCCGTGGTGTTGTCTGAGCGCCCTGCCCCATACCATGCTCCCTCTGTCCGTCCCCCACTCCCGCGAGCGACGCCCATGACCGGATCGACCACGCCCGACGCCAAGCCCGGCTATCGCCAGACGCTGAACCTGCCGCAGACGGCCTTTGCGATGAAGGCGAACCTGGTGCAGAACGAGCCTGAGTCCATCCGACGTTGGACGGCGATGGGGCTGTACCGCCGGTTGCGCGAGCGTGCGGCGGCCGAGGGGCGGCGTCGCTGGCACTTCCACGACGGCCCTCCCTATGCGAACGGGTCGCTGCACCTCGGGCACATCCTGAACAAGTCGCTCAAGGATTTTGTGGTGCGGTCGCGCTCCATGATGGGGCTGGACGTGCCGTACGTACCGGGGTGGGACTGCCACGGGCTGCCGATCGAGCACCAGGTGATGACGAGCCTGGTGGAGAGCGGCAAGTCGGCGAAGCTGGCGGAACTTGACGACGACCGTCGCAAGATCGCGGTGCGTCGCGACTGCCGGGCGCACGCCGAGAGGTTCATCAAGCTCCAGTCCGGGCAGATGGTGCGGCTGCTGACTCTGGCGGATTACGAGCGGCCGTACCTGACGATGGACCCGGCGTTCGAGGGGGCGACGCTGGAGGTGCTGGCGGACCTGGTGGAGCAGGGGCTGGTGTACCGCGCGCTGAAGCCGGTGCACTGGAGCATCGCCAACGAGACCGCGCTGGCGGAGGCGGAACTCGAGTACGAGGACCGGGTGGACCCGTCGATCTACGTGGACTTCGAGGCGGAGGACGGCGCGGCTGTCTTCAAGGCGTTCGGGCTTGCGACGCCCGCGGCGGGTTCGGTCGGGTTCATGATCTGGACGACGACGCCGTGGACGCTGCCGGCGAACCTGGCGATCGCGGTGCATCCTCGGTTCGAGTATGCGCTGGTGGAGGTGGACGGGCGGACGACGGTGACCGCGGCCGCGCTCGTCGAGCGGGTGACGAAGGCAGCGAAGGCGAAGAGCGTGCGCACGCTGGCGACGGCGACCGGCGAGAGGCTGCTCGGCCTGCGCTACAGGCACCCGATCGAGGCCGCGATTCCGGGTGTCACGCCCGCCATGTACACCATCGTCCCGGCCGAGTACGTGACGCTCGATGACGGCACGGGCCTCGTGCACACCGCGCCCGGGCACGGCGCGGAGGACTTTGCCACGGGCCGGCGCGAGGGGCTGCCCGTCTACTGCCCCGTGCGGCACGACGGTACGTACGACGAGACCGTCCCCGAATGGCTGCGCGGCGTGGACATCTGGAAGGCGAACGGCCTCATCACCGCGAATCTGCGCACGAACGCACGCCTGTTCCACATGGAACAGATCACGCACTCGTACCCGCACGACTGGCGGAGCAAGACGCCGGTCATCTTCCGGTGCACGGAGCAGTGGTTCGTGGGCGTGGACGTGCCGACGCGCCGCGAGGGTCGCACGCTGCGCCAACTCGCGCTGGACGCGACTGCGGCGTCGGTGGCGTTCGTCCCCGAGTGGGGCCGCAACCGGATGCGGGGGATGCTCGAATCACGTCCGGACTGGTGCATCAGCCGACAGCGATCGTGGGGTCTGCCGATCCCGGCGTTCTTCCTCGAGGACGGCTCGGCGCTGCTGACGGCGGCGAGCGTGCGTGCCGTGGCGAAACTGGTGCGTGAGAAGGGGAGCGACGCGTGGTTCACGAGCGGGCCGGAAGACCTGCTCCGCCACTACGACGCGGCGAGCGATCCCGATGCGCCGGAGTCCGTGCGGCGTGACCCGGCCGCGCTGCGCACGGCGCGCAAGGGGCCGGACATCCTGGACGTGTGGTTCGAGTCCGGCTCGACGTGGAACGGGGTGATGCGGGAGCGTGAGGGGCGCGACGCGGTGCCGGTGGAGTTGTATCTCGAAGGGTCGGACCAGCACCGGGGCTGGTTCCAGTCGTCGCTGCTGGCCGCGCTGGGGGCGACGGGCGGTCCGCCGTACAAGGCGATCCTGACGCACGGTTTCATGGTGGACAAGGACGGTCGGAAGCTGAGCAAGAGCAAGGGGCACAGCGTCGAGGACCTGTTCAAGTTGTACGGGGCGGACGTGGTGCGGTGGTGGGCGTCGTCGCTGGCGTACGAGCAGGACATGAAGACGGACGACGAGTTCTTCCGGCTCGCCGGGGA
>JAANMY010000433.1_pt1 | contig 59405 bp, 47 predicted proteins | sample 7279691 | NCBI WGS metagenome assembly JAANMY01 (sample SAMN14094543, study PRJNA606508) | bioreactor metagenome | isolation source: A lab-scale SPAN reactor treating ammonium-rich wastewater day 388 | place: Ireland: Galway | collected 2018-02-07 | reverse complement strand
GCCGCCGAGTTGCCGGCCGCCCGGCAGGAGATCCCACAGGATCTCGCCCAGCCCGATGACCTGTCCCGGTGTTGCCGCCATCGCACCGCCCTCCCATTACCCAGGCCCGAACCCCTCCGGCGCCGGACCCGCGAAGTACACGTCGCGGTCGGGCCGGCACCCCGGCGTGTGGACGTCGAGCAGGTCCAGCGATTCGTCTCCGGTGACGAACCCGTGCGTCGTTCCGGGCGGCAGCCGCAGGAAATCGCCCGCTGTCAGCGGGTACGCGCGCCCGTTCAGGACCGCCGTCCCGCGCCCGGCCAGGACGAAGTAATACTCCTCCGCTCGCCGGTGGTAGCTGACGCTCGTGCGCTGGTGCGGCTCGATGCGCACCCGGTAGACCGTGCCCGCCCCCTCCTCGCCGGGATTGATGAGCGACTCGATGGCGTATGGGCCAAGGCGCTCCGTGCGCCCCGGGTCGCCGCTACGGCGATGGAGCACGGGCAACGCGGGTCGGTCCGGCACGGTCATGAGCTTCCCCCGGGGCGTCCGTGGACGGCGTACAGGCACTATACGGGCACCCCGGACCGCAGACAGGGCCGTGCTCCCGGTTCCGCGCCGCGTCGTCATCGACAGGCGGGCATTTGCTTGACGCGCCGCCCGCCGCGTGGGAGCATGAGGCGCCAGGGACTCGACCCACGGGACGTCGCCCGTGGGCTTTGCCCACCAGTTCCCTGGCCCCTGCATTCACTCCTCAGTCCCCCTGGTTACAGAAGAGATCCGACCATGAAGCGCTGGCACCTGCTCCCGTTCCTCGTTGCTCTCGTCGGCCTCCTCTGCCCGGCCCCCGCGCAGGCGGGACCGCCGAGGAAGAAGCCGCTGAACATCATCTCCATCGTCACCGACGATCAGGGGCGCTGGGCGGTCGGGGCATACGGCAACCGCGAGGTGAAGACGCCGAACATGGACCGCCTGGCGCGCGAGGGGGCGAAGTTCGTCCACGCCTTCACCGCCACCCCGGTTTGCTCCCCGAGCCGGGCCACGTTCCTGTCGGGGCGGTACGGCTCGCAGGTCGGCATCACGGACTGGATCGCGCCAGTCGAGGCGGAGGGTGGAGCCGGCCTGCCGCAGGACGCGCTGACGTGGGCCGAGGTGCTGCGCCGCGCTGGCTACGTCACGGCCCTGGTCGGCAAGTGGCACCTGGGCATGCTGCCGCAGTTCCACCCGACCCGGCGCGGGTTCGACCACTTCTTCGGCTTCCTCGGCGGCGGCAACACGCCGATGAATCCGACGCTGGAGGAGAAGGGCAAGCAGAAGAAGTTCAAGGGTCCGCTGCCCGACATCCTGGTGGACGACGCGATCGGCTTCATCAAGGCCAACCGCGAACGACCGTTCGCGCTGCTGCTGCACTTCCGCGCCCCGCACCTGCCCTACGGCCCGGTGCCGGCCGAGGACGCGGCCCCATTCAAGGATCTGGACCCGACCGTGCCGCAGGCGCCCGGGGCCGACGTCGCGAAGGTCAAGAAGCTGACCCGCGACTACTACGCCAGCGTCCATTCGGTGGACCGCAATCTCGGCCGCCTGTTCGCGGCGCTGGAGGTGCTGGGGCTGCTGGAGCACACGATCATTCTGTTCACCAGCGACCACGGGTACATGATCGGCCACCACGGCCTGCACTCCAAGGGCAACGCCTTCTGGATCGCCGGCGGCGTCAACGGCCCGAAGCGGCCGAACATGTTCGACGACGCGATCCGCGTCCCGCTGCTGATCCGCTGGCCGGGCGCCGTCAAGCCGGGGACGGAGATTCGCGAGATGGTGTGCAACGTGGACACGTTCGCGTCGGTGCTCGGCATGCTGGGGGTGCCGGCGCCGGCGAAGTACAAGCAGCAGGGGCGGGACTTCTCGCCGCTGTTACGCGGCGAGAAGGTGGCGTGGCGCGACGCTCATTTCAGCCAGTACGACCTGCACAACGGCGGGCTGGCCTACATGCGCTCGATCCGCACGGCGCGCTACCACCTCGTGCGGCACCACTTCACCAACCTGCTCGATGAGCTGTACGACCTGGACCAGGATCCGGGCGAGCTGCGCAACCTGTACAAGAACCCGAAATACCGTGCGGTGCGCGACCAGCTCCAGGAGCGTCTGACCGCGTGGCAGCGCTCCATCGACGACCCGATCCTGCGCAAGGCCGGGAAGTAGCGGCCAGGGACGCCAGGATCAAAGCCCACGGGACGCCACCCGTGGGCTTTCTCTCCTCACTCATTTCGGCACCGGGAGGGGGGGCGGCGGGCGCGGCGGGACCAGACGCTGCCGCCGGGTGTAGATCTGCTCGTTGCGCGCCGCGGCCGAGCCGATCCCGAGCGTCTTGAGGCTGAAGTCGATCCCGCGCATCACGGTCTGGTCGGTCGCCTTCGCGAGCGGCACCTGGTAGATGACCGCCACCTGCTTCCCCTCGGACTGGTGGAAGTAGATCGCGAAGTGGGAGGCGTCCTCCGGCCCGCCGGCCTCGTTGAGAGTGAGCGCCTCGAACCGCACCGGCGGCAGGGCGTCCAGCCGGGTCTTCGGGCTCTCCTTGACCACCGTCGCGGTGACGATCGGGTTCGGTACGAGGAGGCGGCGCTTGTGGAGCCGCTCGACGTACCCCTGCAGGGCGGCCAGGACGGCCCGCTGAAAGTCCTGGCTCGGCATCGTCCCGGTGTCCGCCGCCAGGTACAGGTTGTAGCCCGGCGGCCCGGCGTAGCGATAGAGTTCCACGCCCTCGGCCTGGGCCGGCGCCTCGCCCTCGACCGGGACGGTGCCCCACGGCGGCTGGGGCGGGCTGGTCCGGAGCGGACGGAGGAACAGCTTCACCTGCGCCAGTTTGGGCGGAGACTTCGGATCCTTCCAGCGGTAGCTCGGCGGCGTCTGCACCGGGAACCCGAGCGCCTCGTTCTCGGCGTCGTGGTGCTCGAACCGGGCTCGCTCGGCGTCCATGAGCCGCTCGTACTCGTCCAGCCCGCACCCGGCCGCCGCCAGCAGTCCCAGCGCGAGCAGCACCGCCCCGGCACGCCGCCTCGAATCGCGATGGCTCCTGAGCCCCACGGTCCACCTCCCCTCGGGGCGACGCGCACCTTCTCGCGCCACCTCCTGTCGTGTAGCGTAAGGTCAGGACGGCGCCGGGTCGAGGGGAATCGCCCCCGCGACGCGCCGCTCGCCGTGGCGGAAGACCGATGAAGCAGCTCGTCATTGTCGTCAAGCCGTTCCGGGCCGAGGCGGTCCTGAGCGCCATCGCCGGCATGGACGTGGCCGCGTGCGTGGTCCAGGAGGCGAAGGGCTACGGCCGCCAGAAGGGATACCTCGACCGTTACGCCGGCGGCGAGTACAGCCTGGCGTACCTGCCGAAGGTCGAGATCACCGTCTGGGTGAGCGACGAGCGCGCCGACCTGGCGGTCCAGGCGATGGTGCGCGCCGCGCGCACCGGCCGCATCGGGGATGGGAAGATCCTCGTTATCGATGTGGCCTGGCCGGACGTGCTGGAGTTCTGATCCCCGCTCCGGGTGCTGGTGTCCGGTGCGTGCCCCCCTCTCCCCTCGTGGGAGAGGGGAGAAGGCTCCCCACCCCCGGCCCCTCCCCCACAAGGGGGAGGGGAGGAAGACAAACCTGACGCCCTCCCCAGGATCGTGAATGCAAGCGGCTACTCGTGCCCGTCTCCCAGGGCCGCGAACTCCGGCGCGTACCGCACCAGCCCCCCGCCGGCCGGAATGCTGCCCGGACACAGTTCGAGCGCCTGGAACGCATCGCCGCCGCCGTACTCGTCGTGCAGGTTCCACCGTCGCGCGGGGACGAACCCGAATCGGCCGTAATACCGCGGATCACCGAGCACGACGACGAACCCGCACCCCGCCTCCCGCGCAGCCGCGAGCCCGTCGCGGATCAGCCGGCTGCCGATGCCCTGCCGCTGCACCTCGGGCAGCACGGCCACCGGCGCCAGCCCGACGCCGCCGGACGAGTCGGCGATGCTCACCGGACTGAAGGCGACGTGGCCGACCACGCGCTCGCCGGCCAGCGCCGCCAGCGCGACGGTCAGGCGACCGGCGGCCCGTAGCGCCGCCACCAACCGGGCCTCGTCGGAGGCCGGGAACGCGGCAGCGTGGACGGCGTGAATCCCCTCCGCGTCGGTGGGGCGTTCAAAACGAATCACCAGCATGCGCCTCTCCTGTCTGCTACCGTCCGATCAACCCAGCATCTGCACGCGCAGCCGGCCCGGCAGGATGCGGATGTCCAGCTCGCGCACGTTGTCCTCGGGGCGGGCGAAGAACTCGCCGTCGATGTGAACCGTCAGCGGCGCCTCCGACCGCAGCGCGAGGCGCCGGCACTGGCCCTGATGGAGTTTCGGGTACGCGGTCGGCGGACTGCCGAGGGCCAGCCGCGGCAGGAGGCGCAGCACCTCGAAGCGCGACAGCGCCCCCGCGTGGATGTAGTCGAACAGCCCGTCGTCGAGCCGGGCGTGCGGCGCCATGGTGAACCCGCCCTCGCGCCGGGCGAGCATGACGCTGAGCAGCAGCGTCGGCATCGTGCGCTCCGGCTGGTCGTCGAGGCGCAGCGTCATGCGCGGCGTGGCGTAGCGATACCACAGGGCGCGCAGCGTCGCCAGTCCGTACAGGGCGATACCTTGCAGCCGCCTGATCTGGCGCGACTCCAGCGTCACCGCTCCGTTCAGCCCCAGCCCCAGGCAGCAGACGAAGTAGCGCTGCCGTCCGGTCGGCTCGCTCACCGCGCCGACATCGACCGCCCGCACGGTGCCGGGCGGTGCGCCGTTTGCCTCCGCCTCCAGGCTGTGGGCGTAGTCGTTGGCGGACCCGATCGGAACGACGGCGAAGTTGACAGCGGGCCGGTCGGCGCGGAGCAGGCCGTTGGCGACCTCGTGAACGGTGCCGTCCCCGCCGGCCGCGGCGACCGTCCGGAACCCCTCGCGGGCGGCGTGTTCGGCGAGCGTCTCGGCGTCGCCGGCGCAGCGCGTCGGCCGGAACTCGGCGTGTGCCCCCCAGCTGCGCCGCAGCCCCGCCAGGCGCTTCGCGGCGCGCTGGCGGCCGGCCTTCGGGTTGAAGATGACACACAGCTCCGCCTGCGACATCGGCTCTCTCCCGGCGCGAACCGGCGCCGCCTTCGAGCGTCTCCCTGGACGGTCCGGTCATGTGCGTTATACTGCACTCCTTCCGCCCCTGAAAGGCGGACGCGCTGGCGATTCGCGGAACCCCTTCAACCATGAAGACACCTCCCCCGCATGGCCTGCTGGTCCTGGACAAGCCCGGCGGTATGACCTCGCGCGACGCCGTCGATCGCGCCCAGCGCTGGTTCCCGCGCGGCACCCGCGTCGGCCACACCGGCACCCTCGACCCACTCGCGACCGGCGTGCTCGTCCTCTGCGTCGGCGCGGCCACGCGCCTGACCGAGTACGTCCAGCGCATGGCAAAGATCTATCGCGCCGGGGTACGCCTCGGGGCGCGCAGCGACACCGACGATGCCGACGGCGCCGTCACCCCCGTTACCGACGCGACCCCGCCGGACCTGGACGCGGTGCGCCGCTGCCTCGACGGCTTCCGCGGCCCGATCGCGCAGGTGCCGCCGGCCTACTCCGCCGTGAAAGTCACGGGCCGGCGCGCGCACGAGCTGGCGCGGCGCGGACAGGAGGTGGACCTGCAACCGCGCACGGTGGAGGTGCATGGCATCGACATCCTGGACTACGCCTGGCCGCGACTGGAGGTGGAGGTGTACTGCGGCAAGGGGACGTACATCCGCTCGCTGGCGCGCGACCTGGGCGAACGGCTCGGCTGCGGTGGGTTGATCGAGACGTTGCGGCGCACCCGCGTCGGCCCGTTCGACGCGGCCGACGCCGTACACCTCGATGTTCCGCCGGCGGAAGCGCTGGCGTGCCTCCGGCCGGTGGCGCAGGCGGTGGCGGACCTGCCGCGCCTCGCCCTCGGCGCCGCCGACGCGCGCCGACTGGCGCAGGGCCAGGTTGTGCGTGTCGGCCCGCAGGTTCTGCGCGTCGCGCGGGACGCGGGCGCCGTCGAGGCGGCGGTCTTCGGCCCCGGCGAGGCGTTCGTCGGCGTGGCGCGCATTGATGCGGCTCACGGCACCCTGGCGCCGGCGAAGGTAATGCCCGCTTCCCGATCCGGGTGAAGCTGTCTTCCCCCGCACCCCCCTGCCCCTCTCCTCTGGTGGGAGAGGGGGGCAGGGAGGTGCGGGGCAACAGGATTCTGCATGAACCTGCCCGGCGGTGACCGCGGCGAGGGTGGCGGGACGGCAGAGGGGCTGTAGAATGAGCCCCAACCCGGTCGCCAGGGAGCGCGCGGGCGAGACCCCACCCTGACCGGAACCTCACCGGCCTTGCTCATGAAGCGAATCATCCTCGGGGCCGCCGTACTGGCGATGACCTTTCTCGCGCTTGCTGTTGCCTGGCCGCGCGCCCTGCCGGGCCAGCAGTCCGAGCGCCCGCACGGTATCAAGACGCGCGTGCCGTGGACGACCTCGCGCGTCACCGGCTCGCCCGACCCGCCGCACCCTTACCGCGTCGAACGCGCCTTCCCGCGCCTCGCGTTTCGCAACCCGCTCCTGCTCGTCCGCGCCCCCGGCCTCGACCGGCTTTTCGTCGGCGAGCAGGCCGGACGCATCGTCTCCTTTCCCGACCGCCAGGACGCCGACCGCGTCGAGGAGTTCCTCGACCTCCAGCGCGACGTCCGCAGCTGGGATCCGAAAAGCAAGGTGCGCGGGATCGACGCGCTCTACGGGCTGGTGTTCCACCCGAAGTTTGCCGAGAACCGCTACTGCTATGTTTGCTACGTCCTCGGCAGCAAGGAGCGCGGCCGGGAGTTGCCCGACGGCACGCGCGTCTCGCGCTTCACGGTGACGAACACCGACCCGCCACGCATCGACCCCAGGAGCGAGAAGGTACTCATCACCTGGCTCGCGGGCGGGCACAACGGCTGCGACCTGCACTTCGGCAACGATGGCTACCTCTACATCTCCACCGGCGACGCCACCAGCCCCAACCCGCCGGACGCCCTCGACACCGGCCAGGATCTCAGCGACCTGCTCAGCTCGATCCTGCGCATCGACGTGGACCGCGCGGCGAACGGCCGCCCGTATGCCATCCCGGCCGACAACCCGTTCCGCAGGACGCCGAACGCGCGGCCGGAAATCTGGTCCTACGGCTTCCGCAACCCGTGGCGCATGAGCTTCGACCGCGTCACCGGCGACCTGTGGGTGGGCGACGTCGGCTGGGAGCGGTGGGAGATGGTCTACCGCATCAAGCGCGGCGGCAACTACGGCTGGTCGGTCATGGAAGGCACGCAGCCGGTGCGCCCCGAGAGCCGGCGCGGCCCAACGCCGATCCTGCCGCCGGCCATCCAGTTCCCGCACACCGAGGCGGCCTCGATCACCGGCGGCTATGTCTACCGCGGCAAACGCCTCAAGGAACTGGTGGGCGCTTACATCTGCGGCGACTGGGTGACGCGCAAGCTCTGGGCGACGCGCTTCGACGGCGACAAAATCGTCTCGCACACCGAGATCGCCCAGGGTACGCCGCGCGTCGTCACCTTCGGCGAGGATCGGCACGGTGAGCTGTACTTCCTCGATCACAACGAATCTGCCGGCCTGTATCAGCTCGTCCCCAACCCGGCCGCGAAGATGAAGCGGGCCGACTTCCCGCGCAAGCTGAGCGAGACGGGCCTGTTCGCCTCGGTCAAGGACCATGTCCCCGCCCCGGGCGTGGTGCCGTTCACCGTCAACGCCGCGCAGTGGAATGACCACGCCACGAGCGAGCGTTTCCTCGCTCTGCCGGGCCAGGAAACGGTCCGCATCTACGACAGCCCGATCCACGCCGACGGCTTCTACAGCGGCCAGGTGTTCTTCTCGAAGGACGGCGTGCTCGCGAAGACGATCACGCTGGAGATGGAGCGCGGCAACCCGAAAAGCCGGCGGCGGCTGGAGACGCAGCTGCTCCACTTCGACGGCATCGAATGGCGCGGCTACAGCTACCAGTGGAACGATGCGCAAACCGACGCGACCCTGGTGCCGGCTGCGGGCCTCGACCGCACCCTTACCGTCACGGATGCCCAGGCTCCGGGCGGCAAGCGCAGGCAGACGTGGCACTATCCGAGTCGTACCGAGTGTCTGACCTGTCACAACCCGTGGGCCGGCTACACGCTCGCGTTCACCCTCGACCAGCTCAACCATGACCACGCTTACGGCAACACGACCGACAACCAGCTGCGCGCCCTGCGCCACGCCGGTCTGATCCGACTGCTGCACCGCGAGCGCAACCCGGAGACCGACCGCGACCTCAAGGATCTCCCGGCCATCCGCCTCGCCGATCCACACGGAGCGGACGCCAGCCTCGACGGGCGGGCGCGGTCGTACCTGCACGTCAACTGCGCCCACTGTCACCAGTTCGGCGCGGGCGGGACGGCCGACATTGAGCTGCGGCACTCGGTCGCGCTGGACCACACCAGGATGCTGGAGGTGCGGCCGGTGCAGGGCACGTTCGGCATCGCCGGGGCGCAGATCCTCGCGCCGGCCGATCCGTACCGCTCGGTCCTCTACTATCGGATGGCCAAGCTCGGACCGGGCCGCATGCCGCACATCGGGTCGGCGGTGGTGGACGAGCGCGGGCTGAAACTCGTCCACGACTGGATCCGCCAGCTGCCCCTGCATCAGGACGTGTACGCCCTCATCGAGCGGCTGCGCGCGCTGGACGAGACGCGGCACAGGAGCACGCCCGCCGCTGCGGCCAGGGCGCGCGCCGCCGAGCGCGCCACCGTCATCGGCAAATTGCTCGCCTCCACCGGCAGCGCGCTGATGCTGTCTCAGGCCGTTGGCGAGGGGCGCATTCCCGCAGCGGTGCGCCCGCAGGTGCTCGCCGCGGCGGCGGCCACGACCGATCCGCAGGTGCGCGATCTGTTCGAGCGCTTCCTGCCCGACGAGCAGCGCGTCCAGCGCCTCGGGAGCGTGATCCGGCCGGAGCAACTCCTCGCCCGGAAGGGGGACGTCGCGCGCGGCCGCGCGTTGTTCTTCAAGGCGACGGCCCTGCAATGCGTCAACTGCCACCGCGTCGAGGGGATCGGTAGCACGCTCGGCCCGGACCTGACCGGGATCGGCAAGAAGTACACGCGGGCGCAGCTCCTCGAAAGCATCCTCGACCCGTCGAAGACCGTCGAGCAGCAGTACGTCATGTATCTGCTGGAGACGACCGACGGCAAGGTCCACACGGGGCTGCTCGCGGAGAAGAACGGGCGCGAGGTGGTGCTGCGGACGATCGGCGACAAGGAGGTGCGCGTGCCGGCGGCGGAGGTGGCGACGCTCGCGCCGCAGCGGGCCTCGCTGATGCCGGACCTGCTGCTGCGCGACGTGACCGCCGAGCAGGCTGCCGACCTGCTGGCGTTCCTGGCATCGCTGCGGTGACCTGATCCTCCCTCTTGCAAAGCCCACGGGTGGCGCCCCGTGGGGGAAGCGCCGCGGACTCGACCCACGGGACGCCCCCCGTGGGCTTTCGTCGCCCGCCGTCACCCGAGGAAACTACCGTGGCTGAGCCTCTTCACTGTGTCCCGCCCAGCGCCGTCATCACCGGCTGGGACTTCAGCACGGGCGCCGTCAAGTGTCTGGCGTTCGACCTGGAGGGCACCACCCTCGCCCAGGTCCGACTGCCGACCGATCTGTGGACCGAGGGCGGCGTCTCCGAGCTGAACCTGATGCAGCTGGAGGGCCAGGCCCGCAGCAGCACGCGCCTGATCGCGACCCGGCTGCGCGACCTCGGCCGGCTGCAGGACTGGGCGGCCGGCGGCATCTCCGCCACCCACCACACGGCCGGCCGCATCGACCGGGACCGCACCCAGGTCCGCCGCGCCATCTGCTGGAACGACCACAGCCTGGCGCCGTATCACGCGCGCGGCCTGGAGCGCCTCGGCGGACAGCCGGAGGTGGTCCGGCGCCTCGGCGGGCCGTGGGCGGTGCGCTACACCCTCAGCCACCTCGTCAAGGACGAGGCGACGCTGTCGCGGGCCGACTGGGAGCGGACGCACCGCATCCTCGCCCACGGGGCGCTGGCGGCCGGCTACCTGACCGGGAACTTCGACGTCGTCAGCGTCTCGGCGGCCGCGTCCACCGGGATCATGGACCTGCGCACCGGCGCGTGGCGGCGCGACATGCTCGACGCCCTGACAACCACGGAGTATCGCGACCTTGCATGGGGCCAGCTGCCACGCATCATCGACCAGTACGAGGCGGTCGGGCGGCTGAGCGACGACCTCGCCCTCGAGGCCGGGCTGCCCGCGGGGTGTCGGCCGCTCGTGTTCCCGACGTCGGACGACCAGCAGGCCGGACTGGTCGGCGGCGGCGCCGTGGACGCCGGCCAGGTGGCGATCATCCTCGGCAACTCGGCCGTGGTCAACTCGTCGGCGGCGATCCTGCCGACGTCCGGCACGCTCGACGCGATGCGGTTGAACTGGGGTCCGTACCTGTGGATGCGCTGCTACAACAACGGCGCCCAGTTCCTCGACCGGGTCGTCGGGCCGAACCCGGACTGGGCGAGCCTGGAGGCGGCGGCGCGGGCGTGCCCGCCGGGGGCGGACGGCACTTGCGTGCTGCCGTTCATCTACCCCGAGCCGTCGGTCGGCCTGGCGCAGGCACGCTTCGAGTGGTCGCCAGCGGAACCGACGCAGGCGGGCCGCCGACACCGGGCGGCGCTGGAGGCGCTGGCGTACCTGATCGCGCGGGCGGTGCGCGAGCACGAGCAGGCGGGCCAGCAGGTGACGCGGATCACGGTGTCGGGCGGAATCGCCCGGAGCGATCTGATGTGCGAGATCCTGGCGAGCGTGCTGGAGCGGCCGCTGGAGCGGCTGGTGTCGGACGAGGGGCCGGCGCTGGGCGCGGCGGTGACGGCGCTGGCCGCCCTGGAGACGCGATTGCGGAACCGGCGGGGCGAGCCGGCGCCGTTCACGGTCGCCGACGCGGTCGCCCGGATGGTCCGCTTCCGCGCGCGGGTGGCACCCAACCCGGCGTGGCGCGAGACGTACCGCGACGGGTTCCAGACCTTCGCGGCCCAGCTGTAACTTCGCGGCGCCTCGTCGTTCTTCCGGGCCGGTTATTCCTCGACGAGTTCATATGTCCCGTGTCCGGCCTTTTTCAGCTTGCCCTGACGCACCAGCTCGTCCCACACCGCCTGCGGGAACTGGTTCGGCGGTACGATCGCGACGATGCTCGATTGACGGCCGCCTGTCACCGGCCGCCGGCTGATCTTCGACTCCTCCTCCAGGCGTGTCAGCTTCAGCCGCTTCCGGAACGCCTTGAACGCCTGCTTGAGTTGCTCGTGCGTCGGCTTGTCGGCCGGGGTGTCCGCGGTTGACATGGCTTCCTCCCTCTCGTTCCTGGGGCCGGGCTGGTAAGCCGTTCACGGCTCCAGCCGCCACTCCTCGACGCGGTCGAAGATGCGCAGCGGATCGAGGTGCGCCGGCCGCAGTTTCGGGTGGACGGCGACGTGCGTGTCCAGCTGCCACAGCGGAATCAGCGGCATGCGCTCGTACAGGTGGGCGTGGATCTCGTGCGTCAGCCGGCGCACCTCCGCGAAATGCTGCTGCCCCATCATCGTGCGGAACAGGCTCTCCAGCGCCGCGTCCCGATAGCCCAGGTAGTTCGCTCCGCCCGGCCCCAGCGCCTCCGGCCGCGCGTCGAACAGCGGCCACAGCCAGTACGCCTCGCTCGCATGGTCGTGGTGCCAGTACGCCAGCTCGTAGGCCCGCCGCCCGAGTGCGTCGGCCAGCTCCCGCTCCGGGACTGCCACCGGCTCGATGTGGACCGCCCAGCCCGCGCCCGCCCCCACCTCCCCAAGCTGCCGCGCCATGTCCCGGCAGGCGTCGGCCGTCGCCGAGTCGCCCGCGGGGTACTTGAGCGTCAGCTTCACCGACGGAACCTTTGCCTTCGCCCTGTCCGCGAACGTTCGGGCGCGGTCGAGGTCGAACAGGGCCGCGGGCACGCGCGGCGGCGGACAGACGGCCCACGATCCGGCCGGAAACGGGCCGTTCACCCGGCGATGGAACTCCGGCCGCACGTCGTGGCGCAGGTCCAGCGTCGCCAGCGCCGTCACCGACCCGGTCACGCCCAGCAGGCGGTGCGCCGGCTCGCCGCCGCGGAAGCGGTACGTCAGGATCCGGTCGCGGTCCAGGGCGTGGGCGAAGGCGCGGCGCACGTCCTGGTCGGCCAGCGCCGGGACGGCGTGATTGATGGCCAGGAACCACACGCGGCGATTGCGCAGAGTGCGCACCTCTCCCACCCGCGCCTGCTCCAGCGCTCGCACCCCGGCCGTCGGCAGGTCGAGGAGCAGGTGCAGCGGGCGCTTTGGGTCGCGGAGGTCGCGCAGCGGATCGGCCGGGACGTAGAAGCGGATCTCGCGGATGTACGGGCGATCAATGCGGCCGCCGCGGCGATAATGCGGGTTGGCGGTGAAGACGGCGCAGTCCCGTCCGGTATCCGGGTCGAGGCGCCGGCCGGCGTACTGGTACGGCCCGCTGCCGACCGGCTGGCGCGCGAACGCCGGATCGGCCGGCGATTGCAACGACCCGCTGAAGGTCCGCGGCAGCACCGCGAACGTCAGCGGCGCGAGCGGGTCGAGGGCGTCCTGACGGAAGCGGAAGTCCAGGCGGAACGGGTCGCCCTCCAGCACTGGCGGCTGGACCAGGTCGGTCCACGTCTGCGCGGCGCCGGCCTGGCGGCTGAGCAGCAGGACGGTGTCGCGCACGTCAGCCGACGTGACGCGCTCGCCGTTCGACCACCGGGCGTGGCGGTCCAGGTAGACGCGCCGACCGCCGGGGACGACCGCCGGCAGGTCCGCCGCCAGTTGCGGGCGGTAGTGCTCTCCTGCCGCGTCGTAGCTCTCGCGCACCAGCCCCTCGAACAGCAGCGCGACGGCCTGCCGCTCGGCGTCGGTGCGCGCCGCCCCGGGCGAAAGGAACTCGGGCAGAGCGCGCACGCCGACGTACAGGACCGAGTAGGCGTGCTGCCGGCGCAGGTAATCGTCGTACAGCCCCGGCAGGCGCGGCCACGCGGTCAGCGCCTCGCGCAGGCGGGCGACGGCCTCGCGGTCGGGCAGCCCGCGCGCCGCGCGGCGGAGCGCCTCGGCCCGCCTGGTCAGCACGGCCCGGATGGCGGTCGCGCCGGGGTGGATGAGCCAGTTCACGGTCGGTGGATCGGCGAACCGGGGTTCGGTCAGAAGGTGATCGTCGATCCACTCGATTTGTTCCCGGGCAGCCCGGTAGTCCCCGCTCAGCAGCCGCAACCCGGCGTAGCCGGTGCGCGTGCGGGCGGCTTCCGCCAGCACGGCCCGGTGGTTCGGGTAGATCGCCAGCAGCCGATCGGCCGCGGCGACCGCCGCGTTCCACTCGCCCTCGCGGCGGGCGTCCGCCGTCACGGCGTGGAGGTGCCGGACGCGCACGTCGAGGAGCCGTTCGCGCAGTCGCGCTTCGAGGTTCGCCGACGGGGCAAGCGCTCCCAGCGGGCGTGGGCGCATGCTGCGGTGGTAGCGGAGGACGACAGCCAGCGCTCGTTCGGCCGCCTCCAGGCGCTCGGCCGGAGGCAGATCCTGTGGGGGCGCGGCGAGGAAGGCGTCGATCTTGCGGAGGGCCGTCTCCTCGTAGGGCGGGCTGGCCTTCGGATCGGCGCGGGACAGGGCGCGGTACAGGGCGGCGACGGGAGCGGGAGCCTGGGCGGCGGCGCGGGCCAGGTCGTCCGGTTGGAGCAGCAGTCGGGGGGCCGGGGAGAGGGGGGAGGTGCCCCGCGCCGGGACTCGGGAGCGCGGCGGGGCAGAGGGAACTTCTTCCGGCAGGGCGAACAGAACCGGGACGGCGACGGCCAGGACAGCGCAGCACAGACGGCAGAGACGACGGTTCGCGGTGTTCATGAGGCTCCCGCAGCCGGTGACCGCCCCGGACGACGAGCCGCGCGGTCCGGGTGCTGCCATCCTACCGCGATTCGCGCCGCCTGCAAAGCGCCAGCGGTCGCACCGCTCGCTGGCGCGCGCGGCTGGCAACCCCGTCAGGGCCGCCTTCCCTTCTCGGCCTTCCTGCTCTTGCCCCCATCTCCCGGGCGGAAGGGCGCCCACGGCCACGCCGGTTTGCCGGGCGGCCCCATCCTCGGCCCGCCGAAGAGGAAGGGCTTCCCCCTGCTCTTGCCCGCGCGCCAGTCCCAGATCGAGGGGAGTCCCCACGGCTTGCCCACCCCCTTCGGCTTCCCCCTGGCCAACGAGGACTTCGCCCACCATTCGTAATGCTTGCGCGTGTGCTCCTGGAAGTGGCGGAACGCTGGCAAGAGAGGGAGCCGACACTTCGCCAGCCCTTTCTCCAGAGTTGTGCCGATCAGATGGGCCCGGGCCTGCACGCCGCGCCACTGAGCCAGCCGGCGCGAATCGAGCTTCTCCGGCTCCAGCTGCTTCACGTTTCCCGCCACGCCGCGGTGGAGGAGGTGGCTCAGGTGAGTGCCCAGCCGTTCCGCTCGCGCGGCGTCCCCCTGGGCCGACGCCACCGCCACGGCCTTGGCGAAGTGGTCGGCCACCTCGTTGCAGTGGTCGGCGCGGCGGAGCGGATCCTCCTCCTCGGCCAGGCGGAGGCTGCGCGCCACGACGGTCGCGAGCAGGTCGGCCTCGGTCGGGTCGGCGTCGGCCCCGAACGGGCCGTCCTCCAGCGGGTGGAGGAGGACGGCGCAGGCCGCGAGCGAACCGAGCCACAGGGTCAGCAGCGAGGCTTTCACAGCGCCTTTCCCTTCAGCAAGGCGGCCAGCTGGGACCGGGCATCGCGCGCCGCACTCGCCAGTTCCTGCAACGGGGCCGCCACCTCGACGGGGCGGCCCCGGGCGACCTTTCGGGCCTCCTCCTCGGCCCGGCGCAGGCCCGCCAGCACGGGTGCCAGCACTTCCCGCCGCTCGGCGGCCGGCAGCCGCCGGGCACGCGCCACCACGCCGTCGCGAATGAGCTGGCGGTACAATTCCGCGACGACGGGCAAGGTCTGATCGCCGGCGCGGCGGACCCGCAGCGCCAGACGGAACGATTCGGCGCGCAGATCGTCCGCCATGTCGGCCAGGATCCGCAGCCGTTCGGCCGGCGCGCACCCCTCGGCCAGCTGAAGGTGCTTTTCGACCAGGCGGGCGAGCACGTCCACCTCCGCCGTCGGACCCTCGACCCGCGGGGCCGACTCGTCCGGGTGCCGGTTCACAGACAGGAGCCACCAGCACCCGGCGGCGATCGCGAGGACCGCGGCCGCCCGGAGTATCCACGCCAGCCGGCGCGACCCCGCAGGCGCCGGCGGCGCCGACTGTGCTGCCGGATTCGCCTCACGGCTGGTCGGACCGGCCGGGTCTTGCTGGAGGCGGGCGAGCAGGGCGACCCGCGTCTCCGGCCCCATGACCGGGACCGGCGCCCGGCGGACCTCCGCGTGCAGGGACGCCAGCCGGCGCCGGTAGCGCCGGCACTTCGGGCAGGCTCTCAGGTGGTGCCTGACCTCGACCGGCGGACGCTCCGGTCCGTCGGTTTCGATCAACCAGGCGCGCGTTTGTTTACACGTCATGGTGCGTACGGTCGGACCGGGGGCGCTGGAAATCCCCGCCTCCTGGTCCTAAAGTTGGTGGCTCACCAGCCGCACGCCAGCGCGCGGCCTGTAAGCCAATCCGCTGTGATGGACCGCTAGTTCTTTCTGTCGAGGGTTCCGTCCAGGCGGCGCAGGAGCAGGCGGCGAGCCTTGAAGACGCGCCAGCGGGCCGTCTCTTCCGTCAGGTCCAGAACCTGGGCAATCTCCTGGAACGACAGCTCTTCCTGGACTCGCAGCAGGAAGGGGGCTCGGAACGTTACCGGCAGCTGGGCCAGGGCCGCCCAGATCAGCATGACGGTCTCCTGGCTGAGGAGCGTCGTCACCGGGTCGGGCTCCCGGGTGGTCAGGGTTTCCGGCAGTTCCCGGCATGGGGCACCGCGCGGTCCGCGCCGGCTGTCGAGGTAACAGTTGCCGGCAATGCGGAACAGCCACGCGCGGAAATGGGTTCCGACCTGAAAGGATTTCAGGTTGGCCCACGCCTTGAGCAACACGTCCTGCGTCAGATCCTCGGCTGCGTGGGAGTTGCGAGTCATCCCGTGCAGCCAGCGGTAGAGGCGGCCCCAGTAACACCCGGTCAGGTCCGCAAACGCATCCCGGTCGCCGTCCTGAGCCCGACGAATCAGCTCCTGTTCCTGGGGATGCGACACAGCGGCCCCTCGCCCGGGACGTTCCTGGGAACGATTAGCGCATCCATTCGTTGGCGCGCCGGTGCCGTTCCTGGCCACTCCGGCCGCACATGAGGGCGGGAACCCGAGCGAGCGGTCCTGGGGATTCTCATCAACCGGACCCGGCCGCCCCGACCGGAGCAGGTAGTGCAACGCTTATCGTACCACCGGGCAGCCGAAGAACTCATGAGAAATTCAGCAAAATTCTCGAAGCGGCTGGGCCGCCGGGGTGATGCGCCAACACCCCCCGGCTATTCTCGTTCCTGGTTGCGCGGCAATGTGCCCGGCTCCGGAGCCGGGGTGGCCGGGGAGATCGCCGCGCGGGCAGGTTGTGCCGCGAAAGCCGATAACTCCCGGTACAACAAGGAGAAACGGACCGGAATGCAAAATGAGGGGTGCGCCTACCGAGTCCTCCGCCCGCCTGTGGGGTTTGGGTAAGTGGGGATTTTTTAATATGCTCTCCTTACCTGGAGGGGATCGTTCACCCGCGGAGACGATTCGCCAGGCCGCAGCAGCAGGAAAGCCGCCACCGAGCCTCCCTCCCCCAACCGGCCCACCCGGCGACCGCGGAACTGCAACACGGCAACGGTGTCTGCACGAAACGTCGCCACGATTTGGAGCTTTCCCGAGGACCGCATTCCGTCGGGCTTCCATGCCCGAGAGGCTGCCCAGAATCCACCAGAAACGGCGGTGTGATTTGCGTTTACTCGTACTCGCCCGCACGCCGGAGATGGTCCGCTCCCTCCGCAAGGCGCTGGAATCCGCCGGCTTCGTCGTCGATACGGCAGCGGGGTTCGAGGCCAGCGATTACAAGGTCCGGACCGGCGGCCACGACGTGATCCTCCTGGATCTCCCGGAACTGACCGAGGCGGACCTGGACGTGGTCGGCGGGTGGCGCCACAGCGGCGTGCCCGGCTACCTGCTGACCGTCCTGGGGAACGCCTGCACGACCCGCGACGGAGTGCGCGCCCTCGAAACCGGCGCGGACGACTACCTGATCCGCCCGTTTTGCTGGGAGGAGTTGCTCGCTCGGCTGCGGGCGCTGATCCGCCGGCGCTACGAGGTCAAGAACCCGATCATCCGCGTTCACGACCTGGAAATTGACACGGCGGAACGGTCCGTCCGCCGTGGGAGCACGTCGATCCGGCTGACGGCGCGTGAGTACTCCATCCTGCAGTTCCTGGCGCTGCACCGCGGCAAGGTGGTCACCCGGTCGATGATCTGGGACCACCTCTACAACGAGGAGGACGAGACGACGTCGAACGTCGTGGACGTTTACATCGGCTACCTGCGTGCGAAGATCGACAAGGGGTTTGACCCGCCGCTGATCCTCACCCGCTGGGGCCAGGGATACATGCTGCGCGGCGACGACGATTTGAGTTAGCGCTGCGCGCGCATGTTCCTCTGCTTACCAGGCCCGGAGCGCCAGCGCCGGGCTGGTCGTCATCCTTCAGATGGTCGCCTCGTGCAGGACCAGATACACCTGCACCGTCCCCGGACGCGGGCCGGACTGGCGGGCCTGAAGGAAGCGCTTGATTTCCGGCGAGCTGGCGAGGTCCGTCGTGGAGCCGTTGTACGGCAGGACCACGGCGAAGCGCAGCGGTTCGCGACCCGACGACCGAACACCCTTGCCGCCCTGCTCCTTCGGCACGAAGATCGGCATCGGCAACTCCTTGTGCGGCTGCAGCTGAGCGGCCGGAACGCCGAGCAGCCCCGACAGGTGCCGCCGATCGTCGTCGTTCATCGAGTTCAGCAGCACACTCCGGGCTACCGGCTGCGCCCCTCGCACGGCCCGATCCTGCCCCCCGAACCGCTGCAGGGCGGCGACCAGTTCCTCGGGGCGGACGTCCTCCGCGTAGACGAGGTAGCTGGCCCGCGCCTGCTGCTGCTTCAGCCCCGCCCGAACATTCCTGTCGATCAGCAGGTTGATGTTGCTGGAGCGAAGGGCCATCGCCAGGTCCGCGACGGCGCGGGCGTTGCTGGCGGAGGTAACGGTCAGATGGTGGGCCGGGGCCTTGCGCAGCTCGGCGGCCAGCCGCGTCCGCACCTTCTCCTGGCCGAGGTCCGCCAGCGGAACCTCGACCCCGACGTCGGCGGCGTAGTGCTGGGCCGCGACTCCAGCCAGCTGGGCGACGAGCGGGTCGGGCGTCGGAACGTCCGCCAGCGCGGCCAGGGCGAACCCCTCGTCAGGCGAGGCGTCGGCGAAGTGGAGGAAGACGGCAGCGCCGACCGCGATGAGAACGGCCGCGGCGGTCGCCAGGCTGACCCAGGCGGGCAGGCCGCCCCCACTGGCCGGCGGCCGAACGCCCGGTCGCAGGCCGCGGTCGGCGACGGCCTGGAGGACGTGCTGCGAGAAGTCGGCCGGCAGGGCGTGCCGGGGCAGGTTGTGGAGCGCCTGCGCGTCGGCCCTGAGCCGCCGGAACAGTTTGCGGGCCTCGGACGACTGGCGGAGCACCTCCCGGAGCACCGCGCGCTCGCGCGGGTTCAGTTCGCGGTCGAAGTAGGCCGTCAGCAATTCGCGATACCGCGCCGACAACATGACTCGCCTCCAGGCCCGCTCTCGACTGGTCCGCGGGCGGCCCGTGCGTCAGGCACGGCTCCTCTACCGACCTTGTTCCTCTTCTCGTTCCAGCAGTTCCCGCAGCTCCAGGCGGGCGCGATGGAGCCGGCTCCGAATCGTGCCGATCGGCACCCGCAGGATGTCCGCGATGGCCTCGTACTTCTGCCCGTCCATGTCCTTCATGATCAGCACCGCCCGGTGCTCCGGGGACAGGCGATTGAGCGCACGCAGGACGCGGCGCTCCTCCTCCTGTTTCTCCAGGGCGTGATCGGGTTGGTTGAACTCCGAGGCGTCAAGGGGTTCGACGCCGCCGTTGTCCCGGGCGGTGTGCAGGCTCAAAACCACGCGTTGCTTGCGCTTGAGGCTGATCGCGGTGTTAAACGCGATGCGGTACAGCCAGGTGTAAAACTGCGAGTCGCCCTTGAACGTGTCCAGCGACTGGTAGGCGCTCAGGAAGGCTTCCTGAACAACGTCCTGGGCATCCTCGGCGTTGTCCAGCAGGCGGTATACGGTGTTATACAGCCGATCCTGATAGCGCGCGACCAGCACGCCAAACGCATCCGCGCGGCCTTGCAAGCATTCGGTGATGAGCCGGTGGTCGTCGGCGCTCACGAATCACGCACTCATTGGACGGCGTCCGCCCCGGGAAGGTTCCCAAAATGCAACGGCAGCAGCGGTCGCCTAACTTCCATGTCCCGGGATATTTATGATGCCATAACAAGCGGCCGATGTCAAAAGTAAGCTGCGGCCCTGCAACCGCGGCGGCGCCGCGGCTGCGGGGCTCCCTGGGTATAATAGGGGGCATCGCCCGGGACAGGTAATCCAGAAGGAGCGCTGAGGGGCATGCGGTCAGACGCACCCGAGCTGGCAGTTTTGTGGGACATGGACGGCACCCTGGTCGATACCGGGGAACTGCACTTCGCGGCGTGGCAGCGGTTGCTGCGCGACTGCGGCCGGCCGTTCACCCGCGCCGACTTCGCCGCCACCTTTGGACTGCGCAATCCGGAAATCTTGCGCATCCTGTTCGGCGATGGTCTGGACGAGCGCGCGGCGGCCGAGCTGGGAGAGCGGAAGGAGGAACTGTATCGGGCGGCGGCCGCCGCCGGGGTGGACCTGCTGCCGGGCGTGCGGCCGCTGCTGGAGGCGCTGCACGCGGCCGGCATCGGGCAGGCGATCGGCTCCAGCGCGCCGCGCGCCAACCTCGACCTGATCCTGTGTCTGACCGACACGGAGCGCTTCTTCGGGGCGGTCGTGGCGATGGAGGACACGCAGCGCGGCAAGCCGGACCCGCAGGTCTTTCAGGTCGGGGCCGCGCGCCTCGGCGTGCCGCCGGAGCGGTGTGTGGTGATCGAGGACGCGGTCGCTGGCGTGCAGGCGGCGAAGGCGGGCGGGATGAAGTGCATCGCCGTCAACTTCGTCGGCCATCACCCGGAGGAGAAGTTGCGGGCCGCCGGCGCCGATCTGGTGGTGCCGAGCCTGGAGGACGTGACGGTCGCGACGGTCCGCGGCCTGCTGCGGGGGTAGCGGACGGGTTGACCGGCGGAGGCCAATAAAAGGACAATGAGGATGGTACAGGAGAGATTCTCTCAAGGCCCACGGGTGGCGCCCCGTGGGTGAAGTCCCCAGCACGCGACCCACGGGACGCCACCCGTGGGCTTTGCAAAAACGAAAGGGTGGGAGAACGCGATGCTTCTCGAGGAAGCCCATCGGGTCGAGGAATCGGTTCCGGAGCCGACCCCGGAACAGCTGCTCGACAGAGACGACGGCCACCGTTACGAGTTGATCGGCGGCAAGCTGGTGGAGCGGCACATGGGAGCGCAGTCGAGTCTTGTGGCGGCCCGGCTCATCCGACTTCTCGGCAGTCACGCCGAGGCGCAGCACCTGGGCGAGGTGTTCGGGGCCGATTGCGGTTACCAGATCTGGCCGGCGAAACCGAAACAGGTTCGGTTCCCTGACGTTTCCTTCATCGCCCGCAGTCGGCTGCCGGATGGCACCGTACCGCAGGGCTACATCCAGGTGTTCCCCGACCTGGCGGTCGAGGCGGTTTCCCCCAGCGACACGGCGGAGGAGGTGGAGGCGAAGCGGGTCGAGTTCCTGCGGGCCGGCACGCGCCTGTTCTGGGTCATCTATCCGGGAAGCCGCACCATCCACGCCTACCGGCCCGGCGGCAGCGCCGCCACCCTGGAAGAGGGGGACGAACTGAGCGGAGAGGACGTCCTGCCGGGCTTCACGTGCAAGGTGGCGACCCTGTTCGACCGCCTGTAGGACTGCCGGAAGGTCGGTACCGGGCTCGCCGCCATTGCCCGGACAGACGCAATTCCACACCTGGGCTGGGAAAAAGCGTTTCGCGCAAAGGCGCAAAGAAGGTCTTTCTTTGCGCAAAACATTCTTTACGGAACCCGATCGAGTGCCAGTTCGTCTTGTCCCAGCCTACCCAACATCCGTATACTAATCTCTTCGCCATCCGCTGCCAATGTCCCAGGAGGAGCGCTCCCCTGTTATGGATAACAGCACCATTGTCATCCGCGGCGCGCGCGAGCACAACCTCCGCAACGTCAACCTCGACCTGCCCCGCAACCGGCTCATCGTCTTCACCGGCGTGAGCGGTTCGGGTAAGTCGTCGCTGGCGTTCGATACGCTTTACGCCGAGGGCCAGCGCCGCTACGTCGAGTCGCTGTCGAGCTACGCCCGCCAGTTCCTCGGCCAGCTCCAGAAGCCGGACGTCGATTACCTCGCCGGTCTGTCGCCGTCGATCAGCATCCAGCAGAAGACGGCGGGGCGCAATCCGCGCTCGACCGTCGGCACGATCACTGAGATTCACGATTACCTGCGCGTCCTGTTCGCGCGCGTCGGCCAGGGCCACTGCCCGGCGTGCGGCCGCGCCATCACCGCCCAGACGCGCGAGCAGATCATCGCGCGCATCCTCGCGCTGCCGGAAGGGACGCGGTTCCTCGTCCTGGCGCCGGTCGTGCGCGGGCAGAAGGGCGAGTGGAAGGATCTCTTCGAGGACATGGCGCGGCGCGGGTTCGTCCGCGCCCGCGTCGATGGCCAGGTGGTGCGCCTGACCGACGATTTGAAGCTGGACAAGCGCATCAAGCACCATATTGAGATCGTCATTGATCGACTCAAGAATGAGCCGAAGGTACGGCCGCGGCTGGCGGAGGCGGTCGAGCAGGCGCTGACCCTGGGCGAGGGCACGATCGTTGTCGCGGTGGAGGATTCCCCGCACCCCCCCGGCCCCCCTCTCTCACCAGGGGAGAGGGGGGATACGGGTACGGACGCCGGATCGTCATCCGGCCGCTCCGCCTCTGCTGCTCCCCCCTCCCCTCTCGTGGGGGAGGGGGGTCGGGGGGGTGAGGGGACCGACCTCCTCCTCTCCGCCCACTACGCCTGCACGCACTGCGACCGCAGCTACGAGCCGCCGAGCCCGCAGCTGTTCAGCTTCAACAGCCCGCACGGCATGTGCCCGGACTGCGACGGCCTCGGCAGCAAGTTCACCTTCGACCCGGACCTGCTCATCCCGGATCCGTCGGTCAGTTTCTCCAACGGGGCGATCCCGCTCGTCGGCCCGCTGCGCGGCATGGGGCGCTGGCGCAAGCACATCTACGAGGGCGTGGCGAGCACTCTCGGCATCGACCTCAAAAAGCCGTGGCGCGACCTGCCGGCCGAGCACCGTGACCTGCTCCTGCACGGCGCCGGCGCGCGGCACATCACGTTCGAGTGGAAGCAGCGCGGCGGGTCGGTGTGGAAGCACGGCGGCAAGTGGGAAGGCATCATCCCGCAGCTGCTCAGTAACTTCAAGAAGACGGCGGCCGGCCCGCGGCGCCTGCAGCTGGAGAAGTACATGCGCGTGGTGCGCTGCCCGGCGTGCCAGGGCCAGCGCCTCAACCCGCAGGGCCGCGCCGTTCGCGTCGGCGGCAGGACGCTGGTCGAGCTGTGCGCCCTGCCGGTCGGCGACCTGGCCGCGTGGTTCGCCCCGGACACCGGCGCGCTCGAGTCGCAGCTGTCGCCGCTCCACCACGCCATCGCCGGCGAGGTGCTCAAGGAGATCCGCGGGCGCCTGGGGTTCCTGCTCAACGTCGGCCTGCACTACCTGACGCTCGATCGCAGCGCGCCGACCCTGTCCGGCGGCGAGGCGCAGCGCATCCGGCTGGCCGGGCAGATCGGCTGCGGGCTGGTCGGCGTTCTGTACATCCTCGACGAGCCGAGCATCGGCCTGCACCCGCGCGACAACGAACAGCTGCTGCGCAGCCTGGAGCGGCTGCGCGACGTCGGCAACACCGTCGTCGTCGTCGAGCACGACGAGGACACGATGCGCGCCGCCGACTACCTCGTGGACTTCGGCCCCGGTCCGGGCGTGCGCGGCGGCGAGGTGGTCGCGGCCGGCAGCTACGCCGAGATCCTCGGCAATCGCCAGAGCCTCACCGGGCAATACCTGTCCGGAAAGAAGGAAATTGCGATCCCCGCGCAGCGGCGCGCGCCCAACGGGAAACAGCTGCGGGTGATCGGGGCGCGGCACAACAACCTGAAAAACCTCGACGTTGCGCTCCCGCTCGGCGTGTTCGTCTGCGTCACCGGCGTCAGCGGGTCGGGCAAGTCGTCGCTCGTCAACGACATCCTCATGGAGGGGCTGCGGGCGGCCGGCCGGCGCGACGGCAACGGCGAGGACGACGGCGAGGGCGAGGACGACGCGCCCGCCCACCAGGTCGGGGTACACGACCGGATCGAGGGCGTCGAGCACGTCGATAAGGTCATCGCCATTGACCAGTCGCCGATCGGCCGCACGCCGCGCAGCAACCCGGCCACCTACGTCAAGGTGTTCGACGAGATTCGCGCCCTCTACAGCCAGGTGACCGAGGCGAAGGTGCGCGGCTACAAGCCGGGGCGCTTCAGCTTCAACAAGCCGGGCGGCCGGTGCGAGGCGTGCGAGGGCAACGGCTCGAACCGGCTGGAGATGGATTTTCTCGCCGACGTGTGGGTGACGTGCCCGGTGTGCGGCGGCCACCGCTTCAACCGCGAGACGCTGCAGATCCGCTACAAGGACAGGAACATTCACGACGTCCTGGAGATGGACGTGCAGGAGGCGCTGGAGCACTTCACCAACGTGCCCCGGCTGCGGGCCATGCTCCAGACGCTGCACGACGTCGGGCTCGACTACGTCAAGCTCGGCCAGCCGTCGCCGACCCTGTCCGGCGGGGAAGCGCAGCGCATCAAGCTGGCCCGCGAGCTGTGCCGGCGCAGCACCGGCAGGACGCTCTACGTCCTCGACGAACCGACCACCGGCCTGCACTTCGACGACATTCAGAAACTGTTGCAGGTGCTCCACGGGTTCGCGGACGCGGGCAACACGGTGGTGGTGATCGAGCACAACCTGGACGTGCTCAAGACGGCCGACTGGCTCATCGACCTGGGTCCCGACGGCGGGGCCGGCGGCGGCCGGGTCGTGTGCGTCGGCACCCCGGAGCAGGTGGCCGCGTGCGACGCCTCGTACACCGGCCGGGCTCTGAAACTCGTGCTGGAGAAGAAGCACCCCGCGCAAAGCCCACGGGCCGCAGCCCGTGGGCCTGCGAAGAAGAAAGCCGCCGCGCGGGCCGGCGCGATCACACACCTGACGGTGCAGGGCGCCCAGCAGCACAACCTGAAGGATATCACCGTCACCCTGCCGCGCGAGCAGATGACGGTCTGCTGCGGGCCGAGCGGCTCGGGCAAGTCGTCGCTGGCCCTCGACACGATTTACGCCGAGGGGCAGCGCCGCTACGTCGAGTCGCTCTCCGCCTACGCTCGCCAGTTCCTCGGCCAGATGCAGAAGCCGAAGGTCGAGCACGTCAGCGGACTGTCGCCGGCCATCAGCATCGAGCAGAAGACGACGAGCAAGAGTCCGCGCTCGACCGTCGGCACCGTCACCGAGGTGTACGACTACCTGCGCATCCTCTACGCCCGGCTCGGCCAGCCGCACTGCCCGGCGTGCCGCATCCCCATCGGCACGCAGACGGCCGACGAGATCATCGAGAAGATCCTGTCGCTGTCCGAGGGGACGAAGCTGTACCTGCTCGCCCCGGTCGAGCGGCGTGGTCAGGGTTCGTATGAGGCGCTGTGGGAGGAGATCCGGCGCACCGGCTTCGTGCGCCTGCGCGTGGACGGCCGGTCGTACAACGTGGACGAACCGCCGACGATCGACCACCGCCGCAAGCACCAGGTCGAGGTGGTGGTGGACCGGGTGATCGTGCGCCACAGCCAGCGCAGTCGGCTGGCGGACGCGGTCGAGGCGGCCCTCGACCTGGGCCGTGGGGTGCTGCACGTCGCCCACGTCGATGCGGACCGCGAAGAACCGGCGTGGCGCGTGGACCGCTACAGCCAGCACTTCGCGTGCGACCAGTGCGGGCGCAGCTTCGAGCCGCTCAACCCGCACCACTTCTCGTTCAACAGCCCGCTCGGCTGGTGTCCGACGTGCGAGGGGCTCGGGGTGCAGAAGGGCGCCAACCCGGCCGCCCTGGTCCGCGACGCGCGCCTGACGCTCCGCGAAGGCGCCCTCGCCGCCTGGCCGCCGCTCACCGACGACAACCCGTTCCTCCGCTTCGCCGCGGCGCTGGCGCGGTACGTCGGCTTCTCGCTCGACACGCCGTTCGAGCAGCTCGACGCGGCCCACCAGCGCGCGATCCTGCACGGCACCGGGGAGGCGTGGCTTGATTTGCTTGCTTCCCCCGCGCCCCCCTACCCCCCTCTCCCACCAGGGGAGAGGGGGGCGAAGAGTGCCGGCGCCGGACCATCCTCCAGCCGCTTCCACGCTGCTGCTCCCCCCTCTCCCCTCGTGGGAGAGGGGGGCCGAGGGGGTGCGGGGGGAGCGGAGGCGTCCGTGCGCTTCCAGTACAAGGGCCTCTACCCGGCGGTGGACGAGGCGTCGCGTGTCAGTTTCATCTACCGCCAGCGCCTCGACCACCTGGTCAGCGAGGTCGCGTGCTCCGCCTGCCGCGGGTCGCGCCTCCGCGACGACGCCGCCGCCTGCCGCTTCCAGGGGCTAACGCTCGGCGACCTCTGCGGCCTGCCGCTTGGCGAAACACTCAGGCTCTTCAAGGGTCTGAAGCTGACGAAGGACCAGAAGCAGGTGGCGGGCGAGCTGCTGCGCGAGATCACTGGCCGGCTGCAGTTCCTGGTGGACGTCGGCCTCGACTACCTGACCCTCGCCCGGCCGACGCCGACCCTCTCCGGCGGCGAGTCGCAGCGCATCCGTCTGGCCAGCCAGATCGGCAGCGGACTTACCGGAGTGCTGTACGTCCTCGATGAACCGACGATCGGCCTGCATCCGCGCGACAACCGGCGGCTGCTGGCGGCGCTGACGCACCTGCGCGACCTGGGCAACACGCTGGTACTCGTCGAGCACGACCGCGAAATTATCGGCGCGGCCGACTACCTGCTCGACTTCGGCCCCGGGGCCGGCGACCGCGGCGGCGAGATCACCGCGGCCGGCAGCCCGAAGCAGGTGCAGCGCGCGAAGGCGTCGCTGACCGGCCAGTACCTTTCGGGCAAGAAGGCGATCCCGGTGCCGACGAACCGGCGCTGCGTCCCCCTCACCCCCCCGGCCCCCCTCCCCCTCGTGGGGGAGGGGGGCCGGGGGGGTGAGGGGAATCACACGGCGATCACCGTTCGCGGCGCCCGCCAGAACAACCTCCAGAACCTCGACGTCTCCTTCCCGCTGGGCCTGTTCGTCGCCGTCACCGGCGTCAGCGGGTCGGGCAAGAGTTCGCTCGTCCACGAGATTCTCTACAGCGCCGTCGCCCGCAAGCTGCACCGGGCACGCACCGTCGTCGGCGCCCACGACGAGATCCTCGGCCTGGAGCACATCGACAAGGTCATCAACGTCGATCAGGATCCGATCGGTAACACGCCGTCGTCGAACCCGGCCACCTACACCGGCGTCTTCGACCTGATTCGCCAGCTGTTCGCCCACCTGCCCGAGGCGAAGGTGCGCGGCTACCAGGCGAAGCGCTTCAGCTTCAACAAGCCCGGCGGCCGCTGCGAGGCGTGCGAGGGTAACGGCCAGAAGAAAATTGAGATGCACTTCCTCCCGGATGTCTGGGTGGAGTGCGACGTCTGTCAGGGCAAGCGCTACAACCCCGAGACGCTCGCCGTTCGCTACAAGGGCCGCAGCGTCGCCGACGTGCTGCAGATGCGCGTCAGCGAGGCGCTCGAACTCTTCGGCAACGTCCCGAAGGTCCGCCGCGTGCTGCAGACGCTCGCCGACGTCGGCCTCGACTACCTGTCGCTCGGCCAGGCGGCGCCGACGCTGTCCGGCGGCGAGTCGCAGCGCGTCAAGCTCGCCGCCGAGCTGGCCCGCCCCAACACCGGGCGCACCCTCTACGTCCTCGACGAGCCGACGACAGGGTTGCACTTCGACGACATCCGCAAACTGCTCGACGTGCTCAACCGGCTCGTCGATCTGGGCAACACGGTCATCGTCGTCGAGCACAACCTCGACGTGATCAAGACGGCCGACTGGGTGATCGATCTCGGCCCCGAGGCCGGCGCCGGCGGCGGCTGCGTCGTCGCCGAGGGCACGCCGGAACAGGTGGCGGCCCAGGCCCACGGGTCGCAGTCCGTGGGCGTTATTTCGCACACCGGCGCCATCCTCGCGGAGGTGCTCGCGGCCGGCCCGCACGCCGCGCGGCCGCGCTTCGACCCGCGCGCCGCCCTCGCCGCCGAGTTGGACGGCGCCGAACCGGAAGCGATCGGGACCGGCGCGCAGATGCCGTGGCAGACCGCCGGCCGGGCATGGCACACCGGCCAGGACCGGACCACCAGCGAGGGCCGGCCGCGCCGCTGGGAGGGCAAGCTGCTCGACTGGGTCGAGAAGGAGATCCACGCCCGCGGGCCGTTCGGTGCGACGAACTGGAACCATCCGACGGTCGCCGAGATCGCCGCTCCGCGCAAGAGTCAGGGGTGGTTCTTCCACGCCATGACGTCGCGCGAATGGCTGGTGCGACTCGTGTTCCGCGTCGGCCGCAACACGTTCAAGCAGGCCGATCTGAATCGTCAGCTCGGCATCCCGCCGCTGAACGAGACGGAGGGCGTGGAGGTCTACAGCAGCGAGGATCGGGTGCAGGTGGCGAACCGCAAGGGGCCGTGGCAGGAGGTGGCGGTCCTCGCCCACCGGCTGAGCGAGGTCGAGACGCCGGCGTTTCGCGCCTTCCTCGACCGGGCGTGCGCCGCCTTCCATGCGAGCCTGAAGCGGGCGGCGACCCGGCCGGAGGACGTCATGCCGTGGAAGGTCAACGGCGAGCGCTGGCACCTGGGCGAGAAGGGGTTCGCGCCGGGGCGCAAGCTGCAGTGGGACCGCACGCTGCTGCCGCGCCTGCTGGAGCTGGTGCGCCAGGTCGAGCCGCGCGTCGAGGTGAAGTGGGACACGCGCGACGCCATCTCCCTCAAGGTGCCGGGCATCACCCGCAGCTGGGCGCAGTGGCGCACCAAGGACACGCAGGGGCTGGACTGCAAGTTCATCGGCAAGAAAGGGCAGTTCAACCTGAGCGCCGTCGAGACGTTCGGCGTAGCGCCGACGATCAACGGCCACCACGCGGCGGCGGACGTGCTGCGCCTGCTGTTCCGCCATCAGGAGCACGTCCACGCCGATCGGCTGGAGAAGCTGCTCACCGAGCACCTGCGCGGGTTCCGGGAGGTGTTCGGGAAGGCGTAAGAAGAAAGGCGAGCCGGCTGCAAGTCGGTCGCCCGCTGCCAGCCCGGAGCGCCAGCGCCGGGCTGGCAGCGTACCTGAAACCCGTTGCAACCGCACCGGCCGGGGGCTAAGCTCAGGTTGTTGCCGCCTCTTCCACACGGTGCGCCCCATGACAACTCTTCCACAGTCCGGCCCGCCTGAGTACAACGTCACCGGCCAGTCCTACGACGACCGCCGCCACTTTCGCCACGATGGCCCGCTGATCGACGTTCACGCCCACGTCACCATGACGCACCCGTCCGACCCGCCCGGGTTCCCCGGCGGCTCCGGCCGCGCCGGGAGCCTCGCCCAGGCCGAGACGATGCTGGAGGTCGCCCGCGCGTTCGGCATCACCCGCACCTACACCATGTGTCCGCCGCAGGACATCGCGCCGCTGCGCGAGCGGTTCGGCCCGGCCCTCGGCTTCAACGGCCCGATCGCCAAGGCGGAGGACGAGCCGGACGACGCGGCCTACCGACTGCTCGATCGGTTCCTGGAGCAGGGGGTGGACCTCATCAAGTTCTGGGGGCCGCCGCGCGGCTGCGACGAGGGACTGTACGTGGACGCTCCGTGGCGGCGCCAGGTCGTTCAGCGCGCCCGGGCGGCCGGGGTGCGCGTCTTCATGGTCCACGTCAGCGATCCGGACGCCTGGTTCGCCACCGCCTACGCCGACCCGATCCACTACGGCAAGAAGAAGGAGCACTACTTCGGCCTGCACTTCCTGCTGAACGAGTTCCCTGACGTGGCGTGGATCGCTGCCCACATGGGCAGCGACCCGGAGGATCCGGACCACCTGGCGGAGTTGCTGGAGCGCTACCCGCACCTGCACCTCGACACCAGCGCGACCAAGTGGCAGGTGCGCGAGGTGTCGCGCCGACGCGACGCGCTGCGGGCGCTGGTCTGCCGTTACCCGACGCGCGTGCTGTTCGGCGTCGATCTGGCGACCCGCCCGCACCTGGTACGCGAGCATTATGTGAGCCGGTACTGGTGTCAGCGAACGCTCTGGGAGAGCGTGTGGGAAGGCCCCAGCCCGGTCGCCGACGGAGATTACGCTCCGACCCTGGGCGAGCCGCCGCTGCCGCACCTGCGCGGGCTCGGGCTGCCGCCCGAGGTGCTGCGGCAGGTGTACCACGCGAACGCCCGGCGGCTGTTCCCGCACCAGAGCCCGGCCGGTGAGGGCGAGCCCGGTCTGTCCCTCTGAAATCAGCAGCCTGTCCCCCCGCGCCGGCGCTGTCCTTGCCTTTCCGTCTCTTGCGGACCTACAATTGCAGAGGTCACTTCCACTTCCGGAGGGATTAACCCGTGGCAAACACTCATCTCCCTGCCTCCCAGCTCCCCACCCAGGCGGCCCCGCCGGAAACCGGCCCGGCGATCGAGCCGCGCCGCGAGATGCGCGAGGTACTGGAGGCGATCCAGGCCGACTGCCGCCTGAACCCGGACGAGTACCTCAAGGAGGTTTACGTCCCGGGCGGAGGGGAATGACGCACCCATGTTCGACCGCCTGGCCGGGGTCGAGACCGAGTACGCGCTGCGCTTCCGCCCCGCCCGGCCAGGCGGCCCCCGCACGCCCAACGACGTTCTGTTCGAGCGGTTAATTCAGCGCGTTCGGGCGCGGGTGCCGATCGTCAGCGCGATCATCCGCGAGACGGGATGGTTCGTCGCCAACGGCGGGGCCGTCCGGCTCGAACGCGCTCCGTTCTTCGCCTTCCTGCCGGCTGCCGGCCTGGTCGAGGGCGCGACGCCGGAGTGCCGTGGACCGCGCCAGCTCCTGCTGTACCAGCGTGCCCAGGACATCCTTCTCTCGCGTGCCGCCGCGTCCAGCGGGGGCATCGAGGGGGAGGCGGCCCTGCTCAAGAACAACCGCGATGCCCACGGCAACCTCTACGGCAGCCACGAAAACTACGAGGCAACCATCGCCTCCGGGCCGGCCCTCGTCTGCTGGCGGGTGCTGATCGCCCTGCTACCCCTGCTGATCCCGCCGATCATCGCCGCCCTGGTGGTGGCGCTCCTCCTCGCCGGAGCCGGCGCCCTGGTGGTGCTGGGTCTGCGCGCCTGCTTCCCGGGCCGGTTCAACCCGAGCCAGCTGGCTGGCACGGCGCTTACCTGGCTGCTCTACCTGTGCCTGCTGCCGCTCCTGATTCTCCCCCAGCTGTGCATCACCGGGCTCGCGTTCCGCCGCCAGCGCCGCCGGCTGCTCGCCTTCCTGGTGACCCGCCCGATCTTCGCCGGGACCGGCGCGGTCGAACTGGACGGCCGTTTCACCCTGTCGCCGCGCGCCGCCGCCGTCCGCGGGGTGTGCGGCAGCGCGGCCGAGTGCTCGCGCCCGGTCTACTACCTCAACCACATCTGGAAGGGCGTGCTCGGCCTGGCCCTCGGCGATCGCTGGGGCTACGCCCACCTGTTCGCCCGCCGGCAGCGGTTGCAGCTCAGCGTCGGCGACTCGAACATGGCGCAGCACGCCGAGTACCTCAAGCTCGGGACGACCCTGCTGGTGCTCGACGCCATCGAGGCCGGCGTCCTCGACGACGCGCCGCGGTTGTGGCGGCCGCTGGCCGCCCTGCGAGCCATCTGCGCCGACCCGGACCTGACGGTGAAGGTCCGCGTGAACCTCGGCCAGCGCCGGACGGCGCTGCAGATCCAGCGCTTCTACCTCGACGCCTGCCGCCGCTTCGTGGCCCGCTCCGGCCGCGCCCACCCGGAGGCGGAAGACGTCCTGCGGCTGTGGGAGGAGACGCTCGACGCGCTGGAGCACGACCCGCAGCAGCTGATCGGCAAGGTGGACTGGGTCACGAAGCGCCACCTCCTCGACACGGCCGGCGCAGGCGCCTCGGTCGCGGCGCGGCGCAAACTCGACCTGCGTTATCACGAACTGTCGCGCGACGGCTACTACGTGCAGCTGGAGGCGGCGGGCGTGGCGCCGACCCTGGTCGAGCCGGAAGCGGTGCTGGCGGCAATCGAAACCCCGCCGGACGGCACGCCGGCCGACGCGCGCGGCCGGCTGATCCGGGCATTCGTCGGCCGCCCGCAGGAAGTCCGCGCCGGCTGGAACGCGGTGGTCATCCAGTCCGGCACCCGCTCGCGCGTCGTGCGCCTGCCCCACCAGGGCCCTCTCCCGAAGCCGGACTGAACCCGGCGCCGGCGCTTCGGGCTGGTGGTGAGAGCGTCAGCGCCGGCGGTAGCCCTGTCCTTGTGTCACGTCTCGAACGAGGAGGAACCCATCATGGTCCGGTACTGGGCAGTCGCGTTGCTGGTGCTGACCTCTCTGCCCGCGAGTGGCGCGCGCGCCGGCGCCGGGAAGGAGGCCGACAAGGACATCAAGATCGAGAGCGAGCTGACGAACAACGACCCCCGCGACCCCAGGCGCATGGCGGCCAGCAAGGTCCACACGGTCAAGCTGAAGGCGGGCAAGGTGTACACCATCGACATGATGGCCAGGTTCGACACCTGGCTGCGGCTGGAGGATCCGGATGGCAAGGAACTGATCGAGGACGACGACAGCGGCGACGGGACGAACTCCCGGATCGTCTTCACCTGCTCGAAGGACGGCGCGTACAAGATCGTCTGCACCGCGTTCAACCAGCAGGGCGTCGGCCCATACACGCTGACCGTCAAGACGGCCGGCAGGGCGCAGCCGAACACGTCCGCCCATGCGGTCCTTCTTGGGAAGATGGCCCCCGACTTCCAGGGCGATTTCGCCGTCAACGGCAGGCCGACGAAGCTGTCCGGCCTGAAGGGCAAGGTTGTCCTGGTCCAGTTCTGGGAGGTCCGCTCGGCGCCGAGCATCGCAACCTTCATCCGCCTGCGCGACTGGCAGAAGGCCCACAGGGCGAACGGGTTCGAGGTCGTCGGCGTGACGTTCTACCATCACGAGGTCACGGGGCAGAAACTTGGGTTCGACAGGACCACGGGGCAGCTTGGCACCCTCGACAAGGCGACGAAGGCGACCGAGCAGCAGATGCTCGCCGACTTCGCCGCGTACCACAAGCTCGACCACCTCCTGACGGTGCTGTCCCGTGAAGAAGCGCTGAAGGTGTTCGACGCCTACGCCGTCAACGGCCTGCCGCAGTTCGTGCTGATCGACCGCCGGGGCGTGGTGCGCGCGCTCCGTGTCGGCGAGGCCGAGGGCACGGTGATGGGGCTGGCGGACGAGATCAAGAAGCTCCTCGCGGAGAAGGAGTAGCCGGAAACTCCTGTAACTGAGAGCGGCGCGAGAGCGGCCCGCCGGTGCGCAACTCGTATTCCGCGCCGGCGGACCCCGCGTTACACTACGCGCTGGTCGATCCCCCAACCCGCGAGGCCGCAGATGTCCACCACCAAACCGAGGAGCTTGATCGAGTACACCTACGAGGCGGCGGCCCAGGACTACCTCCGTGGCCTGACGCTGGAGAACCTCATGGAGGCGACCACCCAGGCCACGCAGCGCAAGATCACCCTGGAGAGCTTCGACCTCATCCACGTCCACCGCCCCGATCTGCAGATCTTCAACGAGCTGCTCCTGCAATATCCCATTGCCGGCCAGCACAGGCCCGGCCAGGTCGTGCCCGACAACATGGTCATCCGGTGGCACGAGCCGATCAAGGCGGACGGCAGCTACGACCTGCCGCTGCAGCCGTGCGGCCCGCTCGTGGTCCTGGAGTACGTCTCCAAGAGCAACAAGCGCAAGGACTACGAAACCAACTTCGACAGGTACGAGCAGCTAAAGGTGCCGTACTACCTGTACTTCTTCCCCGACATTCAGGATTTGACGCTGTACCGCCACACCGGCGCGAAGTACGTTGCGGTCGCGCCGAACGAGCGCGAGCGGCTGCCGCTCCCGGAACTGGAGCTGGAGGTGGGACTGCTGGAAGGCTGGTTGCGGTACTGGTTCCGGGGCGAGTTGGTGCCGCTGCCGGCCGACCTGCAGCACGCCCTGACCGAGGCTCGCCGCGAGCTGGAAGAAGAGCGGGTGCGGGCCGACCAGGAGCACCACCGCGCCGACGAGCAGACGCGGCGGGCCGACGAGCAGACGCGGCGGGCCGACGAGCAGACGCGGCGGGCTGACGAGCAGACGCGGCGGGCCGACGAGCAGACGCGGCGGGCCGACAAGCAGATGCAGTGCGCCGAGGAAGAACGGCAGGCACGTCTGGCGGCAGAGGAAGAACTGGCCCGGATGCGGGCGGAATTAGAGAAGCTGCGCGGGGGGCGGACCGGCCCCGCGTGAGCCCGGGTCGCCACGGCACGGGGATCCTATTCCTTGCACATCAGGAACGAGCGCAGGGTGCGCACCAGGTCGCCGCAGCGGCTATGGTAGCCCGGAGGAATCATCCCCGCCGGGCGCAGCAGCACCGTGATCTGGAGCAAGCTCCGCCGGCCCGGGTCCGTTTGCTTCAGGTGCAGCTCCATGTCGATCCCGGAAGCCGACACCACCACCTCTTCCTTCCGCCCGACGCCGAGCCAGGAAAACAGGCCGGGCGGCCGCGCGACCACCTGAGTGTCGCGGAACGCGAAACGGATCAGGCCCGGAAGGCTCGTGACGAGCTGCCCGCCGGTCGCGTCGGCGAAGCCCTGGAGCTTGCAGATCGCGATCTGTTCCGGCAGCCACGCCTCCAGCTGCTCCACGATCGCGTCCGGATTCGCCGGGAGCGACCGCGGCCGCGCCGCAGGCGCAGCCGCTGGTTTCGGCGCGGGCGGGATGTCCGCTTCCTCCGGCGTGCCGTACCCGCGGAGCACCGCGTCCTGGTAGGCGCGGCCGAGTTCGTCCGCGCTGGCCGGCCGGTCCGCCGGCCGCGGGGCCAGGCACGACCGCACCACCACCTCGACGCCGAACGGGATCGACCCGGCGTCCAGTTCGGCGAACGTCGGCGGGTTGCCGGCCGCCTGGGCCATCAGGATCTCCATCGTCGAGGCGCCCTCGAACGGCAACCGCCCAGTCAGCAGCCGATACAGGATCACGCCGATGCTGTACAGGTCGCCCCGATGGTCCACCTTCTCTCCGCGCACCTGCTCCGGCGGCATGTATCCCGGGGTGCCGACCGCGTACGCGCTGTCGATGCCCTCGCCCTGCTGGCCGCTCGCCGGCTCCGCTCCCTCGCTCAGCCGGGCCAGGCCGAAGTCCATCACCTTGAGCTGCTCAAACGGGCTGTCGAACTCGACGATCACCAGGTTCGCCGGCTTGAGGTCGCAGTGGACGATGTGCTCGGCGTGGGCGGCGGCGAGGACGTCGCACAGCTGCTTGACCAGCCGGTGCAGGCGCGGCGGATGGAACGGGCCGTGGCGCGCCAGCACCTTGTCCAGCGGAGTGCCGTTGACGAACTCCATGACGATGAACGGCCCGCGCGATTCATCGACCGCGGCGTCGAGGAAGGCGACAGCGTTGGGGTGGCGCAGGCGCGCCATCAGCGCCGTCTCGCGCTGAAAACGCTCGCGGAACTGCGGATTGGCGGCGATGTGGGAGTGCATCACCTTGACGACCACCGGCCGCCGTCCTTGCAGATCGCGGGCCAGGTACACGCAGCCCATCCCGCCCTCTCCCAGCTGGCGGACCGACTCGTACCGTCCCAGGAACACACGCTCTTGCATCGGCAGGCTCTCGCTCGCTCGGGGGAGGCGCACCCTCCCTGGTGCCCGCGCACGCGAGCAGCAGGTCATCCCACCCAAACGTAGCACACAAACGCGGGAGCCTCCGATCAGTCCCGGCAAGGGCGTGGGGCAGGCATTCCTGCCTGTCAAAAAACGGCAGGCAGGAAGGCCTGCCCCCACCGCGCTCCCCGGGACTGCTCCGCTCACCAGCGGAAGTTGTACATGAAGTAGAACAGTTCGGGCGACCGGCCGCTGCCCGGGGCGCCCGCGGTGTTGCGGATGAAGTCGCCCGCGTACAGCTTCGACCACCCCAGCAGGATGTCCGAATGGCGGCTGAGGTGGATACTGGCGACGAAGTCGATTTCATCGCCGACGTCCCGGCCGGCGCGGCCGGTCGGATCGCGGCGGAGCGGCGTGCCGCCCGCGTTGTACAGCGCGTCCGTCCCCTGCGCGAGCGTGAAATTGTGGTACTGGAACCACAACAGCAGCCACTTCGCCGGGTAGGCCTGGAGGTGGAAGCTCACGTCCTGGATGTTCTGCCGGCCGACGTAGTCGGCCCAGCCCAGATACCAGTGGCCGAACGGGAACAGCTGGTTGAACGTGCTGTGCCGGCCCGCGCCGGGCGTCGGATCGCCGGTCGCGTAGTCGTAGTACGCCCACACCGTCGGATTCCACGGCAGCTTGCTGAAGTTCCACCCCGAGCCGGCCGCCACCGCCGCGGCCAGGATGTCGGCGTCGCCACGACTGCCGAACTGCACCATCGGCTCCAGATCCCACAGGAACTGCTTGCAGCTGCCGGTGTAGCGCGTCCCGAGCGTGTGTACGGTGACCGGGGCCAGCGTCAGGCCCAAAGGCGTCGCGCGGTTCGTGTTGTCCAGCCCGAGGTAATAGGCGTTGAAGAACTGCCCCTTGCGCGGCCGGTACGTCGTCCACAACCCCCAGAAGTTCTGGTTGTTGTCCACCGAGTCGAAGCGGTCGGCGTTCGGCACGACCGGCTGGACCCAGAACAGATCCACGTCGAACTTATCGCCCTGGCGAAACCCGCGCACGCCCTGGAACGTGCGCCGCGTGTTCGACCACTCGAGCGACGTGATCAGCCGCTGCGACCCGAAGAGCAATTCCTGCCGGCCGACGCGCAGGTACGCCGGCTTGCAGTTGAGGGTGAACAGCTTGACGTCAAAGAAAGCGTTGAGCAGGTCGGCCTTGTTGACGTCGATGAGCGCCGGCGGGAGATCCTGATTGAGGCTCGTCGCGGCGATGAACTCGACGTAGACGCGGAAGATGTCCTTGTACCACAGGTCGCCGTACAGGCGCGTGCGGAACAGGTCATAGTTGTTGGTCCGGCCGCTCAGCCGGCTGTTGACCTCGTGCATGTGCCGCCACCAGGCCTGGCCGCCGGTGTTGAACAGCCAGTCGTCGCCGAGGTGGATGCGGTGCAGCGGGTCGAAAAGATCGTGCTCGGTATTCTTGGGATCTTCCAGGAACCGCCAGTCGATGTCGAAAAACGGCGTCCCGAGCAGCGTGAACGACGGCCACGGCGACTTCGGCGGCCCCTCGCGGTAGTTGCCGGTGAGGAGGTCGCGCAGCGAGTAGTAGCCCGGCCCCCTGGGCGGAACGAAGAAGTTACCCAGCGGCGGGGTGGGCCGGACCGGCGGCACCTTCTTCCAGAACTCGACCCAGGGGTCTTTCGGCTCTGCTTTCTTCTTGTCGTCCTGCTTCGCGCACGGCGCGCACGGGTCGCCGTCCTTCCCGGCCGGGGCCGCCGGCAGCTCCTTCGCTCCTGGTACTTCTGGGGTGCCGGGCGCCCTGGCGTCGTCCTCACCCTTTGGGGGCACGGGCAGCAGGAGCGTCGAGGGAAAGGGAGGAGCCTCCTGGGCGGCGCCTTCGCCGGCCACCCACAGGGCCGCGATCAACCCCAGCCAGGCGAACAACCTCAGCCACGATGACCGTGAGCGCATGGAGCCTCCTTGCACAACCGTGCGCGTCGCGTTGCAGTCCGTTGGCTCTCTATTCGGGCGGACGGTTGGGGGGAAATGTGACCGGGAAGGCGTGTGCCTGGCGATTGGCCGTACCGGGCAGCGTGCAATCCGCGCCGCAGGAAAACCCGCTCCCCTCGACAATCCCGGCACAGGCGCACGGTGCGGGTCGGGCCGCAGGTCCACAGTCCGGGAGCGCGGGCGAGGTGCCCGCGCTCCCGCGTTAACGCGCCGCCTACTTCTTCTTTTTCCCTTTCGCCGCCCCCTTCTTGAAGAAGGTTTCGTCCACCTGGGGCGGTTGGGGGGCCTGCACGGTCAGTGGAGCGGTGTCGTGGTAGAGCTTCTGCTGCTGGGCGAGCAGGTCCATCAGCTCGCGGACCCGGGCCTTGTGAGCGGGGGCTTCGGCCAGATTCGTCAGTTCGTCCGGATCACCGCGCAGGTTGAACAGCTGCGTCACATTGACCTTCGGATAGCGGATCAGCTTCCAGTCGCCCTGCCGTACCGCCCGCTGCACGTCCTTGTACGCGAAGAAGGCCGTGTCGCGCACGCCGGCCTGCTTGCCGCGCAGCACCGGCACCAGGCTTTTCCCGTCCAGCCCGGCGGGGATCTTCCCGCCGACCAGCTCAACCGCCGTCGGAAAGATGTCGAACAGGTACACCAGCGCATCGCTACGGCCCTTCGGGATGCCCGCGCCGGCGAAGATCAGCGGCGCCTTCATGCTGTGCTCGTAGAGGCTCTGCTTGCCGAACAGGCCGTGACTGCCGAGCGCCAGGCCGTGGTCGCTGGTGAAGATGATGATGGTGTTGTCCAGTTCGCCCAGCTCCTGCAGCACCGCCAGGAGGCGGCCGATGTGGTGGTCGAGGGACGAGATGCAGCCGTAGTAGTCGTGCAGGTGCTTGCGGACGACCGCCTCGGTCCGCGGCCAGGGGGCCAGCTGCTCGTCGCGGATCAGCAGGTCGCCGTTGTTGAATGGGTGGAACGGCTGGTAGTTCCTCGGCAGCGGGATCCTGGCGCGGTCATAGAGGTTGAGCCACTCCGGGGCCGCCACGCGCGGGTCGTGCGGCCCCGCGAAGCCGATGTACATGAACAGCGGCCGGTCCTTCTTCCAGGTCTTCTTCAGGAACTCGATCGCCCGGTTACTCGCGGTCCGACCGTGGTGGCCGGAGGTGCGCTCCTGGTTGTCGTTCAGGTAGTCGAAGTGCTCGAAGGCAGCGTGGTAGACCGGCGCCGTGTTTCCCCTTTTGGAGAGACTAAAAGTGACGTACCCGAGGCGACGGAACAGCTCGCCGAACGTGTCGGCGGCCGACTTCGGGTTGTAGTGGTACAGCGCCTTGCCGCTGAGGAACATGTGGCGGCTGGGGCTGCAGACGGCGCCGACCGTCGAGCCCATGCAGTAGGCGTTGCGGCAGACGAAACCGCCCCGCGCCAGCCGGTCGAGGTTGGGCGTTTTGATGACCGAGTTGCCGAGGGCTCCGATCGTGTCGGCGCGCTGGTCGTCGGTGACCAGGAACAGCACGTTCGGCCGCTTCGCCCCGGCCGCGGCCGGAGCGGTTGCCCAGCTGGACAGCAGCAGACCGAGGGCGAGCAAGACGCAACGCCGGTTCATCGTGGCTCCTCTCCTGACGTGGGGAACTTGTGGTTGGCGGCTCCCGGCGCCGGCGCTCCGGGCTGATCGGAGCGCCAGCGCGGGTGTGGCCACGCTTTAGAATACGGGGCGGGTTGGCCGCCGAGGAGTGAGGAGCGTGGGTCGGCCCCCACCTTGTTACAATCCGCGTTGCCGGGAAGCGCAATCCGCCGGCACAGCTGGCCCGTCTAATGAGGTGGAGGAGTCTGTTTCGCACTTCGCAGAAAGGGGATTTCCCATGCGACGTCTGTTGCCCATTCTGGTGGTGCTGGCCGTGGCGGGGCCGGCCCAGGCCCGCGGCCTGCTCATCCCGACTGAGAAGAAGGTGCCGCCGCTGGCCATGCTCAACCACCACGTCACCGTCGCCGTCGAGGACCAGGTGGCGATCACGCGGGTGGAGCAGACCTTCCGCAACCACACCGACCGCCAACTCGAAGCGACCTACGTTTTCCCCGTCCCGAAGGGCGCGAGCGTCCGCGAATTCGCCATGTGGATCGGCGACACGAAGGTGCCCGGCGAGCTGGTCGAGGCCGACAAGGCTCGCCAGATTTACACCTCGATCGTCCAGCGCACCCAGGATCCGGGACTGCTGGAGTACCTGGGCAATAACCTGCTGCGGCTGCGTGTCTTCCCCGTCCCGCCGCGCGGCGACCAGAAGATCACGCTGAGCTACACGTCCGTCGCCCCCAGCGAGAACGGCGTCATCGAGTACGTCTATCCGCTCCGGACGGACGGCAAGGCCGTCCAGACGCTGGAGAAGTTCAGCCTGCGCGTCGATCTCAGATCGCAGCACGCCCTGACGAACATCTACAGCCCGACGCACGCCATCGCCATGACCCGGCCGAGCGACCGGCAGGCGGTCGTCACGTTCGCGAAGGAGCAGGCGCTGCTCGATCGCGACTTCCAGCTCTACTACAAGGCCGGCACCAAGGACGTGGGGCTGACGGCGCTGGCGCACCGGCCGATCGGCGACGTGCCGGGGTACTTCCTGCTGCTGATCTCGCCGCGGGCCGAGCTGTCGAAGTCGCAGCAGGTGCCGCGCGACATGGTCTTCGTCCTCGACACGTCCGGCTCGATGCGCGGCAAGCGCATGGACCAGGCACGCAACGCGCTGACGTACTGCCTCAACAACCTGGGCGAGAACGATCGCTTCGCCCTGCTCAACTTCGCGACCACGGTCAACAAGTACCACGACGGGCTGCAGCCGGCGACAAAGGTGAACGTCGCGCAGGCCCGCAAGTGGGTGAGCGGGCTGGAGGCGAGCGGCGGCACCGCCATCAACGACGCGCTGGTCGCCGCCCTGGCGATGCGCGGCGCCGACACCAGCCGGACCTTCACCATCGTCTTCTTCACCGATGGCCGGCCGACGATCGGCGAGACGGACGTCCAGAAGATCCAGCGCAACGTCCTGGGCAAGAACACCGCCAACACGCGCATCTTCAGCTTCGGCGTCGGCGACGACGTCAACGCCACCTTCCTCGACAAGCTCGCCGAGGAGAGCCGCGCCCTGAGCACCTACGTCCGCGAGAGCGAGGACATCGAGCACCGCGTCAGCGCGCTGTACAGCAAGATCAGCAACCCGGTGCTGGCGAACCTGAAGCTGACCGTCAACCCGAACGTCAAGCTGGCGGAGGTCTACCCGCCGGAGCTGCCGGATCTGTTCCACGGCAGCCAGCTCGTCGTCCTCGGCCGCTACACCGGCCAGGGTCATGTCGCGGTCAAGCTGACGGGTAGTGTCGGCAAGGACGCCAAGGAGTTCGTCTACGAGGTGAACTTCCCCGATCGGACGAACGAGGCGCGGACGTTCGTGGAGGATCTGTGGGCGCGCCGCAAGGTCGGCTACCTGCTCGACCAGATCCGCGTCAACGGCGAGAACAAGGAGCTGGTCACCGAGGTTGTCACCCTCGCCAAGCGCTACGGCATCACCACGCCTTACACCAGCTACCTGGTCGTGCCGGACGCGCCGGTGCCGGTGGCGCGGTTCCCGCGCCCCGAGGGTAAGCCGGACGTGCGCTTCCACGTTCCCGCGGCCGCGGTGCCGCCGGCCTTGCAGCGGCAGAAGGGAACGGCGGGCGCACCAGCCAGGACGGCGACCGTGACGGACTTCGTCAAGGGCAAGAAGGGCGACGGTAAGCCCGGCGGCGCGAGCGGCACCGGCCTCTTCGGCGGCGGTTACTCCTCCACCTTCGGCGGCTACGGCGGCCTGGGCGGCTTCCGCGGCGCGTTCGAGGCGAGCAAGTACAAGGAGGCGGCGGGGAAGGAAGCGCCCAGCGACCTCGGCGACAAGGCCGAGCGGGACAGGAAGGAGCGCAAGGCTCTCATCTCCGCCTTCGACCAGATGAAGACGTTCGAGCAGGCCCGCGAGCTGCTCGGCAAGAAGGATCTCGACGCCGTGCAGGCCGGCCGCCTGGGCGTGGATCTGTCGGTGCAGACCAACGCTCTGCGCACTCAGGCGCGGCTGACGCAATCGGCTACCCGCAACATCCAGAATCGGAGCGTCCTGGAGGTCGGCGGGGTGTGGATCGACGAGGGCTTCGACCCGAAGATGAAGACGGTCGCGGTCAAGGCGATGAGCCAGGCGTACTTCCGTATCCTGGAGCGGCACCCGAGCATCCGCCAGGTGTTCCAGCTCGGGAACTATCTGGTGTGGGTGACGCCGAGCCGGACCGCCCTGGTGATCGACAGCAACGACGGCGTCGAGCAGCTCTCCGACGCCGACATCGACCGCCTGTTCGCCGCGCCCCCGGCGAAGGAGGAGTCGAAGAAGTCGTAACGAGCAACAACGCTCCTCACTACCAGCCCGGAGCGCGAGCGACGGACGCCTGGAAGCGCCCGTCGCTCGCGCTCCGGGCTGGTTTCATTGGCGCTGCTGACAGCGGCAGTGGAAGTAGGGTCCGGGGCGGCCGGGGCGCGGCGTCATGGGACCGCTGCAAATGGGACAGACGGCGCAAGCAACGAGGTCGTCCCAGCTCCGGCGGCGCACGGCGTGGACGAGGCGGCGATAACTGCTCCGCGGGATGTGGCCGGACCGGCGGTGCGGGCAACGCATGGGAAATCTCCTCACAGCTCACTCCTTCGCGCTGGGCGGCGCGGGCTCCTCGCCCAGGCCGTCCAGGGCGGCGGCCGCGGCGGCACGAGCCTCGGGGAACGGCGTCAGCGCCTCGATCAGGACGGCGATCAGCCGGGCCGCCTCCGGCTGGGACAGCGAATTCGGTGTCGCCTCGTTCGGCTCGCTCGCCCTGACCGGCATGGCCCAGCCGGGAGAACCGGCCTGGTCGCGCCCGGGGCCGCCCTTGAGCCAGTTCAGCGCGTCCTTCTTGTAAGCGGCCATCTCGGCGCCGACGCGGGCCTGCGCCTCCGCCTGGCGGACCGCCTCGGCAAAGGAGCGGTACGGCTCGCGCGCGTCCTTCCGCAGTCCACGTTTCAACCACAGCGCGAACACGCGCGGCGGAATCCCGGACGCCTGAGCCGCGACCTTCGGATACCCGCCGGCGCGGATGAAGGCACAGATCTCCTGCGCCACCTGAGGCGTCAGGCGATGACGACGCTCAACCATGAAGGGCCCTCGCCTCGTCGGGCGGCATGGCCGGCCCGCAGTAGGTGAAGCCGGCGGTTAGACGGGTGTTCGCGTGGCGCAGGGTACGGCGTTTCTTCTCGATGCCGCGGCCCAGGGACGGCCGCCGGTGCATGCGCCACAGCGGCGAGCGCAGCCGGGCCGCGATCATCGCCGGGTGCGTCGTGGTGCTCGTCGCCCGCAACCCGAGCCCCTTCCACATCGACGCGATCAGCGCACTGAGCGCATTACCGATCCCAATTCCCTGATAATCGGGAAGGGTGACGGTCCGGTGTTCGCGCCGCGCCGGCGGGCCGGCGCCGAGGAACGGCAGCCAGGCACTGAACGCGACCGGCCGCTCGTCCCAGGCGGCGAGGAAGCAGACCGCGCCGCGGGCCAGGCTGTGGCTCAGATAGTGGTGTGCCGCGAACGCGCGCCACGCCTCATGGCGGCAACGAAAGACCGACAGCTCGACGAGCGGGCGGCCTTGAAGACACCTCCAGGCGAAGCGACTCTCGGCCGGGCGATACACCCAGTCGGGCTGCAACCATTCCTCGACGTCCTCATGGCAGGTGAGCGCTACGAAGCGCTGGCCGCGGCGGCGCACGGTCTTCGCGAGGGCAGCGCTGCCGACGCGGGCAACGGTGCGATCCACGACGGAGGTGAACTCGTCCAGGACAATCAGCCGGTCCGGCGGCGTGGCGGCGAGCAGCCAGGCGAGGGTGGCGCGAAACTGCTGGCCGGTGCTGAGGACGCGGAACGGCCGCAGCCACGCCGGCGGGCTGCTGAAGCCGACGCTCGACAGCAACTCGACGAGGTCGCGGATCGGCACGCCCGGCGGGAAGCCGTCGAGGAGCGCTTGCGCGGCGGGCCAGGCGGGTTGCGGGCCGGGGAAGGCGTCGGGCCACAGGTGGCGCGCGAGCGTCGTCTTGCCGCAACCGCTCGTCCCGACGAGAAGCCCGAGATTCCACGGCTTTTCGTGCAACGGCAGCTCGACGTCCCACGACAGCGACGACGTGGCGGCAGGCGTCAGGTCGAAGATGCCGCGCACCTGCATGACGCGCGGCGTCTCTTCCACGGGACATTCGACGGTGATCTTCACGACCTTTCCTCGTTGCTCGCGTTTCTTCCTCCCCTCCCCCCTTGTGGGGGAGGGGTCGGGGTTGAGGGGGAGGGAGCCCCCTCACCCCCCTGCCCCCCTCTCCCAAGAGGGGAGAGGGGGGAAAGACAGAAATCACGACACCAGCGCCTTGCAGCGCAGCCCCTCGTCGCGGAAGCGCTGCAGCAATGCCGTCTGCTGGTCCTCGTCAGCGCACTCGATCAGGATCAGGAACTGTTGCGGCGGGGGCGCCTCGCTCGCCAGCATCTCCTCGGCCGCGCGGGCGGCCGCGCCGAGCGAATCCCACAGCGCCTGCAGCGCCGCCTGGTCCGTCTCGGTGACCTGCCTCAGGGCGGCGAGGGCGTCCTCGTCCGCCTGGGCCAGCGCCGCCAGCGGATCGATGCTCAGGAGCAGTCGCCGCGCCTCGTCGTCGCTGACGTCGAGCACCTCGACCGTCACCACCGCATCGGGGTCGAGGTCGGCGCGCAGGTGGCCGTCGATCAGCTTGAGCCGGCCGTCAGGCAACTCATAGGCGAGCAGGCTGCGAGCAAAGCCGACCTCGGCGAGGATCGCTTCCAGGGCGGCGCGCTGCTCGGCGGGGTGGCGGCGCCAGTTGTGTTCGTGCGGCATCAGGTCGCCGGCGCGAACCTGGCGGTGCTCCTTGATGCGATTGCGGCGCGCGGGCTTCATGACGCGCTCCTTTCTTGCCAGGGGATGCGAAACCGTTCGTCGGGCACCTCGAACAGACCAGAGCAGAACGAGCAAGGGGAATCGGCGTTTCATGGGCCTCGCGCCGTTACGGGTTGCGCATGATGCTGGCGAGCATGCCGGTCAGGGCGCCGAGGGCGGTGCCGCCGATGGCCGGCAGGGACGGCGGCACCTCTTGCCCGAGGACCGCCAGGACGGCGATCGCCAGGGCGCTCAGCAGGACGCAGCCGCCCAGACTGCACACCAGGATGCGATGCGTGATGACGTCGCGTTTGCCGTTGCTCAGGGGTTCGTCGCTCATGACTCTCTGCTCCAGGAACGTCACTCTGTAACCTGTTGCCCGCTTCTCCCCTCCCCCACCAGGGAGGAGGGGAGTAGGAACACTCACAGCTCGTTCGTCGGCCAGGTCGGCAGGCCGCGGTCGAGGTAGAGCCGCTTGTGCTCGCTCGCCAGGCCGCGGTTGACGCGCTCCACGAACATCACGACGAACGGCGTCCCGTCCTGATCCGGGATGTAGACGGTGTCCTGCTGGACGTGGCCGCGCTGCCCGACGTAGGCGTCGCGCACGTCCACCGCCGCGTCGATCAGCAGGACGTGCGTGTAGGCAATCGGCGTCGCCATGTCGTACTCGTTGACGCTCATGCCCTCGCGGAAGGCCGGCCGCAGGTGGCCGCTCACGCCCGCCACGTCCGGCGCCGCGGGCGGGGCGTTGCCGTTGCGGTAGACGTCGCAGGTCGTATTCGGGGAAATGGGCAGCGCCATGTCAGCCTCCGGTGATCAGGATGTCATGGTTGCGGTGGGGCAGCAGCAGGGCGCGAACGTGCCGCGGCACGTCGCGCTCGGCGGTCCGGGCGAGGACGCCGGGAACCACCTCCTGCAACAGGCCGGGATCGCGCTTCGTCTGCCAGTACAGGGCGGCGACCCACTCGGCGCACGCCTCCTGCACGTCCTCGGGCACGGTCGCATGGCCGGCCGTGTAAAGGACGCGCCAGTAGTTCGCGCCGCCGGTCCAGGACGTCAGCCCATCGCTGCGCAGCAGCCAGCCGTGGGCCGCATCGATCGCGTAGCTCGACAGCTCGACCATGTGCAGCCGCAGCTCGGCCCAGACGTTCAGGGCGTTGAGGGCGCCTTGCACGGCGCGGAGGTCCGCGGCGGCGCGGTTGTTGTGGGTCGCGTCGGGGACGCTCGCCGACCAGCCGTTACCGAGGGCGTTGACGGCGGCGGCGACCGCGGACAGAGTCGCGTTGCCGGCCCAGGTGACGGACGTGTCGGTGGACGTGGTGCCGGACGCGACGCGCACCAGGGTCAGGCCGGTCGAGGCGACCGCCACCGTCGCCCGCTGGTTGCTGGCCGAGGTGTTCGTGACGCGCAGTACGGTCGTCGGCGCGCAGGCGATGCGGGCGACGGAGATGACAGGGTGTTGTCGCAGGAGCAGGCGCTCCTGGCCGTCGCCGTTGTAGAGTTCGTCGAACGCCTGGCTGTCAAACTCGCGGCGACAGTAGCGGCGGACCGCCTTCGAGCAGGCGGTGACGAGCGCCGCGATGGTGGTGTCCTCCGCGGCGCTGAAGGAGGATTGCGCGAGGTTGTACTTCGCGCGGGCGGTGGTGATGAGGTCGGCCATGACTATACCTGGTGTTGAGGTGGGAGACAGGTCCAGGAGGTTAAAGCCCCCGGGCGGCGCCCCGTGGGGCGGAGTGCCGGAGACTTCCCCCACGGGGTGCCACCCGGGGGCTTTAACTCACTGAACCTGTCCCTCAAACAATCAGCTGACAACCTTGCGCTCGGTGACGTGCGCCGCGTCCGCGGCGCTGGCCGGCTTCTGGTGCGCCTCGCCGCCGAGCAGGATGACGGCGCAGTCGAGGTCCGGCGACCCGCCCAGCGTGACCGCCACGCGCACGTAGCGCTTGCCCGAGCTGAGGTGACTGGCGCGGATCTCCATCGTCACCGTCTTGTTGCTGGCGGCGATCTGCGTGAGCGCCAGGTTCGCGTAGCCGGCCACGTCGCTGAAGCTGCTGTTGTCGGCCGACTCCTGCCACTTCGCGTCGAGCGTCCCGGCGGTGACGGTGCCGACGTCGAGGATCGCCAGGCAGCGCTCGAACTTCTGCATGTCCACGCCGCCGGTGTTAAAACTGCTCGTCCGGTTCGCGGCGTGCGTCGGGTTCGTCGGGATCGACAGGGCTTGCGTGAGTTGTTCCTGGAACATGAGAAAACTCCGTGGGTCGTGAGTTTGGATTCCCTCTTTCGCCCCTCTCCCCCGCGTACAGGGGAGAAGGGGAGGAAGAAGGATCACGTCAGGTACACGTAGGGCGACACCGTGGACGAGGCGTCGCTCAGCGTCACCGCCGAGCGCAGCCACGGCTGGCCGTCCACGCGACAGACGAAGCGCCACGTCCCCTGATTGTTGGTGAACTTGTAGTGCTCGCTGTACGCGATCTCGACCTCCTGCCGGTCGCCGACGACGTAGTGGCGGAAGTCGCACAGCAGCACGTCCTTGGCGGTGCCCAGCGCCGGCAGCTTCTCGCTGATCGCGACCGGCAGGCCGAGCAGCTGCATCGGCAGCTTGTCGCGCAGGTTGTCGAGCCACCCGACGCCGGCCGCGGCGCTCACCAGTTGCACCATCTGCGGGAGAACGCTCGGGTGGATCACCCACGCCGTCGTCTGGGGCGACCAGCCGGGGAGCAGCTTGCCGAACATCTTGCCCGCGTCCGCCAGGCCGAACTGGTTGGCATTGGCACGGCTGACCGAGAGCGCCGCCGCGGCGCTCGCCACGCCGAGCGGCTTGCCGACGCCGTCGCCGCGCAGGAAGGCGTAATCCTCGAACCACGCGATCGCCCCGCCGAACAGCCGCACCAGCAGCGCCTCCAGCCCGACCGCGTTGTCGGCGAGCAGGGCGTTCGACAGCAGCGCGTACCCGGACAGCTCGTGCGCCACCAGCTCCAGCTGGCGGAACGTCGGCTCCGTCTCGTTCATCGTCGCCGCTTCCTCGGCCCAGCGCGCGACAAGTCCGCCCAGGTAGGCGGTGTCGCCCGCGGTCGGCGCGTTGGTGCAGTCGAGGTACGGGATCTGGACACTGCGCGACGACATCGGTACGACCGTTGCCCGCGGCCGGACGACGCTTTGCTCGGCGGCGGCCTGCAGCAGCGTCGGCATGAACTGCGTCGGCACGGTGTAGCCGCCGGTGGTGCCGCTCGTGGTGGACAGCGCCGCCTTCTGGCCGGCGCCGTCCCAGTCGGCGAAGTGGCTGCCGAACTCGTCCAGCGCCTTCGCGTCGTGATGGCGGACGGCGAGGAGGAAGCTGCCGAAACTGCGGTGCGGGTCGCCGCGCTGGCCCTCACCGAAGAGGGCGGGGACGGCGTTGCGATAGCTGCGGGCGCGGACGGCGGCGAGTTCACGCAGGGTCGAGTCGAGCGCGTCGCCCAGGCGGCGCGTCAGGCCGGTCGTCAGCCCCTCGACGGAGCGTGCGACGGCGGGGGCGAGCGGATCGCCGGCCATCGCCTCGGCGATGCCCTGATCGATCAGGCCCCGGCCGACGGGTTCGTCCACATCGACGCGCGCCCCGGCCTTCTGGCCGAAGTAGTCTTTCGTCAGTTGCACAAACATGAGGTTCTCGGGGTTGAATGTAAGGGTTGGTCCTGGGAAACCCCGGCCGTCTCCGGACCGTCTCCGCCAGCGGCTTGGCGTCCGCCTCGCAAGGGCATGCCCTGACGGCTCGGGGGTTGGTTCCGGTAAAGCCCACGGGTCGCGCCCCGTGGGTGAGTTGCGGGTCCGTCGCTCGCGCTCCGGGCTGGTCACACTCTGCCGCGCGCCCGCTCGCAGCCGTCGCGCACGGCCCGGGAGATGATCGCGCTCAGGTCGAGCGCTCGTACCGCCCGCCGCAGCGCCTTCTCCAGCTCCTCCAGCGGCGTGAACGGCACGATGCCGGCCCCACTGGGCAGTTCCAGGCGCATCGCCGCGCGAAACTCCTCGGGGAGCCGCAGCCCCTTTGACACCGCCTCGACAACGGCATTCTGCTGCGCCGGCAGGTAGACGCAGGCGTATTCGAGCAGCACCCACTTCTCGATGACGAAGCGCACCTTCGCCAGGGCCGGGTCGCGCTGCACTTCCTCGTCGGTCGGCCGGCGCGCCTTCGTCGGCAGCAGGCCGATGCTCTTGCCGCGCAGCAATCCCTGCTGCACCAGGGTGAACGCGACGTCCGGCGGCCAGTGGGCGTCCGCGGGCCACGACGCCGGGCGCGCCGGGTACTGCGTCTTGGCCTTGATGCCCGACAGCGTGCCATCCTTGACGCGCCGCCGCCACAGGCTCCGGCCGACCGGCGGCATCCAGTAGGCGTGCTGCATCGTCACGATCGGGTTCAGCCGGAAGTGGCTGTCGTCCATGCCGGCAGCCCGGACGATCTCGCCCTGCCGATCGATCGACTCCTCGCTGATCCACGAGACGTCGGCGCGCTCCCCCGGCAGCAGTTCGCTCGGCCCCTTGGCGACGAGGGCCGTGCGCGGCTCGTAGGGCTCCTCGTGCGGCAGGCCGCGGACCACCGCGTCGAGCGCCCGTGCCTGGTGGTCGCGCATCGGGATACCGAACGGGCCTTCGGTGTCGTAACAGGTCTTCAGGAACTCGGGCATGGCTCTCCCCTCGATTATTGACCACAACTGAACACGGATCGGAAAGAAGAATCGCTGGCTCATGGTTCGATCTGTGCCGAGCCGCGTTCAGCTGTGGCGGATTTTCTCTGGTCGCGGAACGGCCGGTCGCCCCACGGCACCGGCGGCAGGCCGCGCTCGGCCCGGATCTCGTTGATCGTGCGCACGCCGTACTTCAGGTCGGACTCGGTCTGCCGCAGCACCCGCGCCTGGTCCTGCGGCGTCGGATCCTCGCTCGCCACAAACAGCCGGCCGGTCGGATCGTAGCGCGGTATCAGCTGCTCGTTCAGCTTCTCGTCGCGCCGCCGCAGCCGCGGCACGATCGCCAGCGTCCGGTGCAGGTGGTCGGCCGCCTGCATGTTCGCCAGGTTCGTGTCGCCGCTCAGGAACGGCAGCGGGACGTGGAAGGCGTTCGCAATGTCCTCCTTGGTTGCTCTCATATCAGCGAGAGCGGCCAGATCGCCCATCGAGTGGGACAGGACATCGACCTTCAGGCCGGACTCGGCGACCAGGACGCGGCCCGCGCCGCCGCGCCGGAACTTGCGCTCCCACTGCTCCTCCAGCCGGTCGCGCTCGTCCGCCCCGATCACCTCGGCCGGCGACAGGACGACGCTCGGCACGCCGGTGTTGTCGTACACGGCCCGCTTCATCGCCGCGTACTCGCTCGCCAGGGCGGCCTGCTCGAAGCACGCGCGCAGCGGGCTCAGGCCGCTCGTGTACGGGTCGCGCGGGTCCGGGCACCGGAATGCGATCACCTCGTCCGGCCGGTAGCGCGCCACCCCCGACCCGGCGCGATACTCGTACCAGTCCACCAGCGCCCGGCTGTTCGCCTCGCGGCGCGGGGTGACGTGCTGGGCCGGCAGGATCCAGATGCCGGCCGGGATGCCGAGCAGCTCGTCGTCCTGGATCAGCCAGTACGCGGTGCCGTGGACCTCCAGGTACAGCTGCGTCAGCTCCCACAGGTCGAACCGATTGTGGACCGGGTTGACCTGGCGGAGCAGGTCGAGCAGCGGGTGAGCGACGACTTCCTCGATGGCGCGGGCGCCGCGCGTCGCGAGGTAAAGGTGGGCCGCGTCGCGCAGGCGGGCCTCCGCGGCCGGGTGCAGAGCCCGCGTCAGGCACTTCGGCGCCGACTGGCCGGGTCCGGTCGCGACGTACAGCCGCGGCGGGTATGCGGCGCAGACCGCGGCGTTGACGCTGGCGCACGCCCATGCGGTATGCTTCAATTCGTCCAGCAGGGCCCGCGGCGACGGCTCGCGGTGCCGCCGATAGCTGTCGAGGAAAGCCCCGCCACCTCCGCGCCAGGTCGCGGGTGGCGCTCCGTGGGCCTTCGGACCGAGCCAGGCGGCCAGGCGCGTCAGGGCGTGTACGATCAACCGGCGCATCTCAGTCCTCCCAGATGTCGGGGTTATCCAGTCGCGGTCCGGCGAGAGGCAACGGGATCTCGCCTGCCCGTCCGCCATCCACCAGCCGCCGCCCGCCGTCCCCACGCGAGATGCCGCACACGAGGTAGCGCAGCGCGGCGAGGGCGTGGTTGTGGTCGTCGATCGGGTTCTCGCCGAGGTGCGGGCGTTCGCTCTCGGTCGGGTAGCGGTACAGCCGGGCCTCCGCGACCAGGTTCGGGCAGGCGGCCGCGTGGACCTTCAGGCCGCCGGTCCGGATCCGCGCGGTCACGGCGGCGATGCCCGGGCGGATGTCGTTGTTCCCGCGGCGGACCTTGTGGCCGGCGGCGCGCAGCTCCTCGATCTCGGTGCGGCCCGCCGGGTCGGCGTACCACATCACCCCCGGCGGGAGCGCCCGCGCGTGCTCGTGCAGCGGCGTCTCGTGCCGGTAGCGCTCGCCGGTCAGGTGCAGCACGCCGGCGTGGTCGAGGACGCCCCACACCGCCGCGAACGGGTTGCGGAACCCGAAGTCGAGCCCGCCGACGAGGCGCCCCGTCACGGGCGCTCCGGGCTGGCGGACCAGGCAGCGCTCGAAGTCGGGGTAGACGAGACCCTCCATGCTGACGAACGAGCACTCGTACTCCTGCGCCACCCAGGCGTTGCCGAACTTGCGCCGCTCCTCGGCCAGGAACGCCTCGCCCAGCCGCGGGCAGGCCCGCCACGGGATCCGGAACCGCACCCACGGCGCCCCCTCCGCATGCCACTCCCGCCAGAAGAAGCCGCGCTGCCCGAACGGCGTCGAGAGGCACACCGTCCGCCCGCCCGCCGTGCCGGTCATCGGCGAGACGGACCCGTACAGCGCGTCGGGCACGCGCGCCGCCTCGTCGATCACGAGCAGGCGCACGCCCTGAAACGAGCGGATCGTCTCCTCCTTGCACGGCAGCGAAACGATGCGGCTGCCGTTGGCCAACTCCAGCAGGTGCTCGTTCTCCTTGACGGTGGCGACCGGCCGGCCGACGGCGCGGTTGCCCTGCTTGCAGTACCGGAGCAACTCGCCCGCCTGCCGCTGCGCCCGCGATACGAGCAGCACCAACGCGCCGCGCTCGAACAGGGCGGTGTGCAGGGCGAGCGCGCTGGTCACGCGCGTCTTGCCGGCCCCGCGCGAGCAGTTCAGCAGGAGGTGCCGGGCCGGGCAGAGTAACAGCTCGCGCTGCCACGGATCGGGCGTCATCCCCTGCGCCGCCAGGAGGCGGGACGGATCCAGGGCCAGGGCCAGCAGCGCGCGGGAGTTCATGGTAGCAAACACCTCTTGCCATCTCTTAAAGGCTTTTCTTGCCGTGCCGTCACGCCCTCGACGCCGAGGGAGCGGTCGAGCGGTGAGCGACGTCGAGGCACTGAAGGTAGTCGTCGATGTCCTGGCGGCGCCAGCGGATGCAGGTGCAGCTAAATCGGATCGGCGCGGGGAATTTGCCCAGCGCGACATAGCGCTCGATGGTGCGGACGCTCAGCCCGACCTTCCGCGCGACCTCCTTCTTCGAGAGGAGATCGCGGGCGATGGGCTCCGGCCGTTGGTCCGGCATCTGCCACCTGCTTACCGCAACCGCACGGTCCTGACGGGGGCGGGATTGGCTGGGTTGGCCCCCGAATGACATCTACAGAATAGTGTACGTTAGTCCATTGGACAATGGCCCGCCTTCGCGATGTCGGGAAGTGGCGAGGCGTGGCGAGGACTGACGCACGAAAAAAGTTGGCGGCACCCGACCAGGCGGACGACCGGCCTGGCCAGGGTGGAAGTCCGCCGGTACAATCGGCTACGTGGACGGAACCGCCCCTCCCGTGGTCAAGGATGGACCACACCATGCACACGCCTTTTCTCCAGATCGAGATCCGCCGCAAGCGCGACGCGCTGCTGGCCCGGCGCCAGGCCCGGCAGGTGGCCAGCTTGCTCGGGTTCGGAGTGCGCGAGCAGGTCTGCGTGGCTGGGCTGACGTTCGAGCTGGTCTGCCAGGAACTGGCCCGCGTCGGTCGGGTCGTTCTCACGTTCGCGCTCGAGCAGGGCCAGCTGCTCATCCTGCCGTCGGACGGCGGCGCCCGGGTCGAGAAACCGCTGCCCCCGCGCGACCCGGCCGTGGCTCCCGACGATCTGTCGTGGGTGATTCAGGAATTGACGGCTCTCAATCCGCTCGATCTCTTCGAGGAGGTGCAGCGCCAGAACCAGGAGTTGCTGCGCGTCCTGCTCGAACTGCAGGCCCTGGAGGAACGGCTGGCGCAGACGCCGCAGGTCGGGCCGACGGCGGCGTAAGGGGCGCGGCCGCTCGCCGGAGAGTTGTCACCGCCCCTTCGCCTGTTTAGATTCACCTGTGCCCGCGAGCGCCCCGCCCGGACCCGGGCGCCGGCACGCGAGCCGCGGCCACGAAACCAGGCCAACGGTGAAAGGGGGTGTGTCGATGAAGTTGTGTCGCTTCCTGCTGGCAGCGGTGCTGCTGGTAAGCCTGTCCGGGGTGGCCTACGTCAGTCAGAAGACGGCGTCGTCCGGACAGCAGATGGCGAACGCCGCCAAGGAGTTCCTCGACAGCCTCAGCCCCGCACAGAAGAAGCAGGCGACCTTCCCGTTCGACAGCCAGGAGCGCACGAACTGGAACTTCGTCCCGCTGGAGAACAAGGGCGTGCCCACGCGCAAGGGCGTCGCTCTCAAGGACATGAACGAACCGCAGAGGAAGGCCGCCCTGGCCCTCGTCGCCGCCGGCACCAGCGCCAAGGGCAACCAGCAGGCGACCACCATCATGAGCCTGGAAGCCATTCTGCGCGAGCTGCAGAAGGCCAAGTACCCGACGCGCGATCCGGACTGGTACTTCTTCACGATCTTCGGCACGCCCGCCAGGACCGGGAAATGGGGCTGGCGCGTCGAGGGCCACCATCTGTCGCTGAACTTCACCCTGGAGGACGGCAAACTGGTGAGCGCCACGCCGTTTCTCTTCGGCGCCAACCCCGCCCTGGTCATGGCCGGCCCGCGCAAGGGGCTGCGCACGCTGCCCGAGGCGGAAGACCTGGCCCTGCAGCTGTTCCAGTCGCTCAACGAGGAACAGAAGCAGGCGGCCGCCCACGCCAAGGCGTTCCCCGAACCGAAGCAGAAGTCGCCGACGCCCGATGTGGGACCGCCGGTTGGGCTGGCGGCGGCGAAGATGACCCCGAAGCAGAAGCAGGTTCTGGAGCGACTCGTCGAGGCCTATACCCGCCGCATGCCGCAGGAGATCGGCCAGGCCGAGTTGAAGGGCGTGCGTGACGCCGGGATCGACAAGATCCACTTCGCCTTCTCCGGCGGGGCCGAACGGGGGCAGGCCCACACCTACCGTGTGCAGGGACCGACGTTCGTGATCGAGTTCCTGAACAACCAGCGTGATGGCGCCGGCAACCCAGCCAACCACATTCACAGTTGCTGGCGGCGCATCAAGGGCGACTTTGGCCTGTAACGTTAACCCGCAGTCCTGCCACCGGCCCGCCGGCCCCAGGCCGGCGGGCCTTCTCCCTCCCCCGGCCGGGGCACCTGCCCAGAAATCTGACACCTCCCCAGAATCTGGGCAGGGCTGCTGTGCCTCCCGGCACCCTCCCTGTCAGCCACCTCCGCCGCAAACCTTTCATAATTACTGTCTTGCGCGATATCTCAGTATTTTTCTCATCCTGGCATCCGCCTTGCTTTAACATTCCCCCACGACGGAAGGAAAGGTGAAGAAACTTCCCAAAACCTTCCACAGTTCTCTGACAACTGAATCCTGTAGACTCGAGGCGTCGCCATCGCCGAAAGCGCCCAACCGGAAAAAGGAGAGGCAACCAGCAGCGCCCATCAGAGTGGACCGGACCGGGGGTCAGGAAATCGAAACGAAATCGCCCAATCGCCCAATCGCCCAACTCCCACCACTTGCCTCGCCCGATCGCCCAAAAGCTGTTCGCCCATCGCCCCGATTTCCTGTCCCCTCCCCGGTTCGCCCGCCAGGACGATTGCCACGCCCGGCAACCACTCTGATCGAACCAAAGAGCCCCAGGCAAGCGCATCGCCCAACGCTTGTCTGGGGCCGTTGGTTTTTCCAGGGTCCACCATTCAGCAAAAACAGGAGTTCGCGCCAAGACGCCAGGAGCGCAAAGAAATGCCTTCTTTGCGCTCCTGGCGTCTTTGCGCGAACTCCTGTTGGCGGTCGATCGCTCAGTTCGCCGCAAGCCGGCGGTCGCCGCTATCGCGGTAGTACAGCGGCAGGTGGCGGTAGTACACCTCCAGGCACAGGATCGACAGCGAGGTGATCATCAGCCGTCCGCCCGCGGCCCCGTGCGCGTCGCCGTCGGGGGACCAGCTGACCAGCGTGATGCTCGACCCGCGCAGGGGGGTCTTCTCCTGCGCCTTCAGCAGCAGGTCGCGCATCTGCTCGTTCCACTTCTTCCAGCTGTCGCCGCCGAAGTGGTGCATCACCTGGGTGGCATAGTAGTAGTAGTACATGTTCTTGAAGTTCGACCGCGGCATGTGCGTCTCGATGTTTTTCTCGACGCCGGTGACAAGCCGCAGGTTCTGCGACCCCCACGACTGCACGTACTGACGGCAGAGCAGGCCGACCGCGCTCATGGTCGAGGTGGCCTGCGGACCGACGTAGCCGTATCCCTCGCTCCGCTTGTCGCAGACATCCTCCAGGTAGCGGGCGACGCGCGACATGGACTGCTCGGGCACGTCCAGGTTGGCCATCTGGGCGCTCTTGAGGGCCATCACGACCCACCCGGTCACCGACGTGTCGCCCTTCTCCCTGGGCGAGTAGCGCCATCCCCCGCCGGAGTGCTGGGCGTTGACGAGGTAGTTGACGCCCATCTGGGCGGACCGGCGCAGGGCCGGATCCTGGCTCAGCCCGTAGGCCTCGCACATGGTGATGGTCGCCAGGGCGTGGGCGTACATGCCGCCGCCGTAGTTGCCGGACTTCCTGTCCTGCTTGCGCATCAGGAACAGCAGGCCCTTCTCGATCGGCTTGTCGAAGGGGTTTTCCTTGTTGTTCTTGGCCTTCTTGTGCGTGTAGCCAGCGCCGAGCAGCGGGAGCAGGCCGAAGGCGGTGCCGGCGATCTCGTTGCGGTTGCCGCGATCTCTCAGCTTGCCGCCGTCGAGCGACCAGCCGCCGTCGGCGTTCTGCTGCTTGACAATCCAGTGCAGTCCGCCAGCGACGGCGGCCTCGGTGGCGCCGGTGCCGCCGCCCTCGCGCAGAGCCTTCTCGCGGGTGGCGCCGCTGCGGCCGTAGAACGTGCCGGCCAGCGGCATGCCGCGCAGGCTCATGCCGCCAGCCATGCCGATGTTGCTACCCGTGCCCGGCAGGTCGCCGACGGCCGCGCCACCCTGGCCGCTGCCGAGGCCGAACGGAGCCGGCAGACTGGTCGGTGGGTTGTCCTTGCTGGCGTTGAGGATACCGACCGGCTCGTCGGGATTGACGACGCCGGGAATGCTGACCTCCTCCTTGCGATTGACGTTGAAGTTGATGTTCACGTCGGGCTCGGCGGCGGCCGGATCGACGTCGGTGATGACGAGCGGGTCGGTACTTTCCGGCTCGGGGGGCGGATCTGGCTGGACGACCGTCTCGGTGCCCTTGACGATGTCCTCGAGTTGCGCGACCGACGGGGGAGCGGCGCTGGCGGGCGCATTCAGCAGATAAAGGCCGAAGATCAGCCCGCCGTTGATCAGGGCGCTGGCGAGGGCCGCCGGGATCAGCATCAACAGACTGACCGATGAGCCGCCGACCTGAACATTGGGCTCCCGGATCAGAGCCGGGGCCGCCGTGCGCTGGGGGCGTGCATTCACTTGAGTTGCCATGCCTGCTCGATCCTCCGTCGTTGGCGGTCCAGGATTGCTACCTTTGTATTATGGGGCGGACCTTGCAGCGACTGCAAGGAAAATCCCGCCAAGGGCTTACTTCGGATCTCAACTCGGGCTACCAGCCGCGCGCCAGCGCGCGGGGCGGATCGCTCGCCGGGTACACAAGCCAGCGTTACGAATGACCCGGCGGCGCCGGGCCGTTGCTGCCGCGCTCCGTGGTTCCCTCGGGCCAGGGCTCGTCGGTCAGAGAGAGCCCACCCTCCTCGGCTGCCCTGGGGGTTCGTTCGGCGAGTCGCTCGGACTGCAGCGCCTCCAGGCGCGAGCGGATCCGGCGATCGGTCCGCCGATACCACAGGTTGACGCCCACGAGCAGGGCGACCGTCAGCGCGACAAACCCGATCACCGCGTATAGCACCGGGCGAGGCAGGACCGAGCGTGCGGCGGACTGGGGCGGGGGGGGCTGTTCGGGGATGACGGTCGGGCCGATGAACAGCAAGGTACTCACCGGAACGTTGCGGCCGCGTTCGTCCTTCTTGCCCGAGGGGTAGCGGTACTTCTTGAAGAAGTAGCCGTCAAACGCGACGCGCCGGTCCACCTTGTCGCCCTCCTTGATGTTGGGCGGGAGGTCGGGAAAGATCACGCACACCGGCGGCAGACCGGGCCGGTCGAGGAAGATCCACCCTTCGTAAATCGCGCGCACGCCGCGTCGCTGCGCTTCCTTCGGAGCATCCTCGCGGGTGACGCGCCGCAGTCGGCCCTCCAGGTGGACGACCTTGCCGCGGTGGCGGTCCGGCTCGCGGTACAGGTGGCCGAAGTTAAGCGACCCGTTCTCGGCCGCGGATTTCACGAAGGCATCGCGCGGGGCGTAGGCGGCGGCGACGACGGCCTGGCAGTAGGCAAGATACTCGTCGTAACCGGGCCGCAGCCGCGGGGACTGCAGCTCGTCGGGGGCGCGGGCGCGCAGATCGAGGAACGGCTTCTCGTCGCGGACCGCGGCGAGCCAGCTGGGGTTGAGGTCGGGCGCGCTCTCCACAGCCGGCTCGGGCCAGAACAGCATGCGCTTGCCGTGGACGCGCAGAGCGGCAACGGCGATCGGATCGGCCACGCCGATCAGCTGAGCGGCCGCAGCCGCAGCGGTGCGCCGGCGGTCGAGCCAGAAGTCGGCGAGGAGTTCGTCTCCTCCCGTCCGCCCCCAGGCGGCGACGTGGGCGAGGACGACAGCCCGCTCGGCCGGGTGGCGCGTCCCGAACTGGGCCAGGGCGGCGCGGAGCAGGTGGGCGCGAATCTCGGCCGCGCTCGCGTCCGGATCGCTCGGCCGGGCCTGGGCCTGCGGCTTGCCGTTGGGCAGGTCCGCACCGCGAGCCGGTCCCGAAACGAGGAGCAGTCCCGGGAAAAGGGTCAGGGCCAGAAGTCCGACACGGGCGCGGCCCGCGGATAACGAACGCCGGCGGTACATGGCGGTACACCTTTCCCTTGGACGCGAGGCCAGGGCGCAGAGTTCCGCTGTTCCAGCGCTCCCCGCGTCCGCGTACCAGCCGGGAGCGCCGGCGCCGGGAACGCTCACTGGACCGGCAGCGGCGGGGCGAAGCCGACGCTGGGAAACTTGGCCGCCTTGCAGGTGTCCTGCACCTTGATGAAGTAGTCGTACAGCAGCGTTGGGTCGGCGTCGATGACCGCGTTGAGGGCGTTTCCGCCCGGGCCGGCGCGGATCTTCTCCAGCTCGCGCTTGAGGCGCGGCAGCCCTTCGGTGTCGAGGTCCATCGTTTGATCGACCAGCGGATGCGGTTCCGTCACATCCTCCGGCTTCTTGACGCGGATCTGGATGTCCTGAGCCGGCTCCGTCTTGCCGTCCTTCCTGGTGACCTCCTTGTCGGCCACCTTCTTGACGATGACGCGGACCGTCAGCTTGGCGGCGTCGGGGTCGGTATCGACCGGCGGCGGCTCCTTCTCGTCCTTCTTGGGCGGCACACCCCCGGCTGTCGCGATCTTCGCCGGCGGCAGGAGCTTGCCGTCGATGTGCGCCTCCAGCTGGGAGGGGTGATACGTCATGATGAAGAACGCGAGCAGCTGGAACGACATGTCCAGCATCGGGGTGATGACCATGCCGAGGTTCACCCCCTCCTCGTCGCTGTGTGCCTGTCGGTGACCCATGACAACCCTTCCGGGGGACGGACCTCAGGACTTCTTCGGCTGATCGTAGTTGACGCGCAGCTGCCAGCGCTGGTAGCCGGCCTTGTTACAGGCGTCGAGCGCCTCCCAGACGTTCTTGTAGGTCGCCCACTTGTGGGCGCGCAGGACGATGATGACGTGAATGTCGCCCTCCTGGCCGCGCAGGCGGGCCTCGCGCTCCAGCTTCTTGCGCTCGCGCTCGACGTAGACCTTGATCTTGCCGGGGGTGCCGAGATCCTCGCCGGAGCTGACGATCAGCTTGCCTTCCCGGCTCATGTTGAGGAAGACCCAGTTGTCGGCGGTCTGGTCCATCGGGACGGCCGCCTGGGCGGACGGCAGAGCGACCTCCTCGTTGATCTGGTCGATGCGCACGAAGTTGACGGTGATCATGAAGAACATGATCAGCTGAAAGACGAGATCGAGCAGGGGGATCAGGTTCGGTTCGCCGTCGCCGCCGCCGTGAGCCATCGCGTCATTCCCTCCGGGGTGCCCGTCCGCCGTGGAGCAGGCCTTCCGGCCTGTCCCGCACGGTTCAATCGACTTACTCGGCCGGCTTGATGGCCCGCTGGTCGGCGCGGGCGGCGGCCACCGGGGCCGCTCCGGTGGCCACCGGGGCGGCAGCCGCCACCGGAGCCGTGGCAGTCCCGGGAGCCGCGGCGGCCTTCTTGGAGTTGTGGTACATCTGCGTCAGCAGGTCGTCGGCGAGGTTGCTGGTGTCCATCGCGATCCGCGTCAGCCGGCTCTTGTAGAAGGCGTGGCAGAAGATCGCCGGCACCGAGATGGCGACGCCCAGCAGAGTGACGACGAGAGCGTGCGAGATGCCGGTGGCCAGCTTCGCGGGGTTCGGCGTCCCGCCGCCGGACAGCTCCATGAAGGCGAGGATCATGCCGTAGACCGTGCCGACCAGGCCGAGCATGGGGCCGAGCGTGCCGATGGTGCCCATGTAGGTGATGAACTGCTCCTTGCCGGCCTTGACGCTCTCGACGGTGTTGGCGGCGGCCTCGCGCGCGTCCTCGACGCCGTACTGCAGCCGGCCCATACCGGCCGTCATCACCCGGCCGAGGTACGAGTTGTCCGCCTTGCACAGCTCGAACGCCTGCTTGAACTGGCGCTTGTTGACCAGGTCGGTGAACTCATCGACGAAGCTCGGCGGGACGGCCACGCCCATGCGCAGATCCATCGACAGCAGGACGATGAGGGTCACCAGGCAGATGGACACGATCAGCAGCAGCGGGCCGAAGAACGGGCCGGCCGATTCGATGATATGGGTGAACAGGTTGGGCTGTTCCGTCTCGGCGGCGGGCGCGCCCCCGCCTGCCTGGGCGAACGCCGGGGACGGAGTCGCGGCGGTGAT
>JAANMY010000431.1_pt1 | contig 59452 bp, 50 predicted proteins | sample 7279691 | NCBI WGS metagenome assembly JAANMY01 (sample SAMN14094543, study PRJNA606508) | bioreactor metagenome | isolation source: A lab-scale SPAN reactor treating ammonium-rich wastewater day 388 | place: Ireland: Galway | collected 2018-02-07 | reverse complement strand
GGCCGTTGCGATGGCGAATGACGATCCGTTTGGCCTCGCCTCGTCGGTCTGGTCGGCGGATATCGAGCGCGCCGTGGCGCTGGCCCGGCGGATCGAGGCGGGATATTCGTTCATCAACGCCCATGGCCCGTCGGCACAGGATGGCAATGGCCCCTTCGGCGGGTTCAAGAAATCCGGCATCGGGCGCAACTTCGGCTATGAAGGCGTGGTGCAGTTTCAAGGCTATCATTCGATTGCCGGGGCAGCGGGGATGCTTGGCTGAAGTCGATGGTGCCAAGGCACGCCTGTCAGTACGCTGCCTCAGACCGGAGGGTTGGCAGGCTGTTCCCAGAGGGCGTGATTGCGCGGAAGCCCGGCGGGGTTGCAGTAGTTGCATTTGATGGCGGATCAGCCGCGCTGCGTCGGAGCCATCGGCGCCGCGTGAACAGGAAAGGGCGGCGCTGCCGCCCTTTCATCGGTGCGAAGCAAAGGCGTTCAGGCGTCGTGCTTGATGGTCTTGTCGTAGTACGGCACCGGGGCGACGGTGGCGCGGATCTCGGTCAGCTCGTGCGCTTCGACGGTGCGGCGGCGGCTGTCTGGTTCGCCCCACAGCAGCGTCACTTCCTTGCCGACCTCGGCATGTTCCAGATCCATCAGCGCCGTCGACAGGATCGCGCCTGCATTCGCCGAAAACGACATCCAGTTCGACACGCCCGCGGGCCTGCCACCGACCAGCACCTGATCGGCCTGAAACGAGGAATACATCGGCACCGGCAGCGCGATGAACTTGCTGCGCGGCCCGTCGTTGCGCAGCGAATCCCGGATTGTTCGGAACACGTCATCGTTGTTCCAGATCAGCGTCATCTTGCGGCGCTTCTGGTTCTTCTTGCCCGCCTCAAGCGCCGCGCGGCCGATGAAATCGTGCTCGAAACTGACGAGATTGCCATAGCCGACCTCGTAGGGTTCAACATAGTAATCCTCGATCCGGTCAGACACGAAGCTGCCGCCCAGCGACCCCGCTGCCTCGAAGCTCTGCGCCGGGATCCAGGCGCGGTACCCGGCCATCGCCTCGCCTTCGTAGATCGCGGGCAGCGGGCGCGGCATCCAGCCCGATTCCTGCGCCGCTGTGCCATAGGTGACGGAGCCCGCCTTGCGCAGGTCATAGCGCGCGCCGATCCGCTCGACCGCCTCGCGCACCGCCTGCTGATCGTCCCAGGGGCCGTAAAGCTCGAAGCCCGGCGTGCCCGCCATGCCGTGCCGGACAGCGCGCACATCCCGTCCGGCGATCTTGAAGGCGCCCATGTGGAAGAACTTGATGTCCGGCAGCGTGCCCTCGGTCACGTCCTGCATCAGGGCCAGCGCGTTCGGGCCCTGAAGCTGAAAGCGGTAAATGTCGCGGCGGGCGCGGGGGCGGATGAAATTCTCGTCGCGGGTGACGGTGACATCCAGCCCGGTTTTCGTGGCGTTGTATTCCACCCAGTTGGCAGCGGTGGGCGGCCCGACCACGCGCATGAAATCCGCCTCCTCGCGGAACAGCACCGCGTCCGAGATCATCCGCCCGTCGGGCCCGCACATGACGATCTGCTTGGCGCGCATCACCGGGAAATTGTCGGCCCGGTTGGTCATCAGCCCGGCCATGAAGGCCAGCGCGTCGCGGCCGCGCACATGCACTTCGGTCATGTGATAGCTCTGTTCCAGAAGCGCGACGCTGTGCTTCCAGGCCCGCTGTTCATCGCGCCAGTTGGTGAATTCCGGCGGGATGCCGGGGAACACCGTCGTGCCCATCGGGGATGAGCGCAGCAGCTCGATCGGGCCCCCCGCAGCGTCGAGCGCCTCTTGCAGGGTGGTGGGGGCAAAGCTCTGGGGTTTGTTCATCGCGTCCTCCGGAATAGCGATCTGGCGTCGGGTTTATTTCGCATAGCGAAAAATCTTGCTTATAGCGAAAAGTACGAAGCTCTCCATCCTGCGTCAAGCCTGTTTGACGGGGATTTGGGGTCAGATGGGCCGGATCAACTGCTCAGGACCGCGCGCAGCGTCGGGAAGCGGCCGAGCTGAGCCGCGATGGACGAGGCCGTGGTGCGCAGATCGTACAGGCGTTGGTCGATCATATCCTGCGGCGAGACCACGCCGCTGTAGCCCGAACTGTTGATCGCGGCGACCACCCGACCCTCTTCATTGACAATCGGCACGGCGATGGCGGTGATGCCGTAATCCAGTTGATCGACGGTCGTGGCATAGCCCTGTTCGCGCACCCGCAGGATTTCGTCGCGCAGCGCCGCCTTGTCGGTCAGCGTGCGCGAGGTCAGCGGGACGGGTTCCAGCCGCTGCAGCCAGCGGTCCAGCGCCTCGTCGGGCAAGCCGCCCAGCATCACCCGGCCGATCGACGTGGCAAAGGCGGGATAGCTGGCGCCGACCACCGCCGAGGCCCGCCGCGCGCGCTGTTGCGAGTAATGCGCGACATAGATCACGTTGTGGCCGTTGAGCGTGCCGACCGACGCCGCATCGCCAAAGGTCTCCACCAGACGCCGCAGGTCGGGCAGGATGATTTCATCGACCCGGGTGGCGAAGTAGAAGGACGAGCCCAGCGCCATCACCTTGGGCTTGAGGTGAAACCGCTTGGCGTCCTGGCCCACGTATCCCAGATCGATCAGGGTAATCAGGCTGCGCCGCGCCGCCGCCGGGGTCACGCCGACCCTGCGCGCCACTTCCGACAGCGTCATCTCGCTGTGGCTGGCATCGAAGCATTCCAGAACCGCGATGCCTTTCGCCAGCGCCTCGACAAATCCGGCCGGTCGCTCCTGGTCGTCATCCACGTACACTTAGCCCTCTGGTGCCAGCACGAAATCGAATTCGATCACGGCATCGGGTGTCTTGTCCAGTGTGTAGCCCAGCTTGTCCAGATCCCGCGCCGGTCGAACATCGGCGATCAGCGAGCGGCGCACGCCGAACACGGCGTCGTTGTCGAGGTATTCGGTGTTCTTGAAGAACACCTCGGTGGTGATGCCGGACATGCCCTTGCCGGTGACGATGAAGTGCATGTGCGGTGCGCGCCAGGCGTGGCGATTGCCGGCGCGCAGCAGATCGCCGACCGGCCCGTCATAGGGAACGGTATAGGGTTTGGGCAGGACGGTAGTGTAATAGTACCGCGCGTTCGCATCGCAGGTGAAGCGTCCGCGCAGGTCGTATTTGTCCTGCCCCGCTTCCTGGATCGGGTAGGTGCCCGCCGCATCGGCCTGCCAGGTATCGACCATGGCGCCGGGCAGCGGGTTCTTGAGCGTATCGGTCACTTTGCCATGCACCAGCACGATCGCGCCGTCGCGCCCGTCGCCCAGATCGGCGCCCAGCGGCTTTTGCGGCGCATCGCCGAGATAGAACGGCCCGAGGTTCGACCCCTCGGTCGCGCCGCCCTTGCTGTTGATCATGTCCACCAGCGCCGACCAGCCCAGCACATCCGACAAAAGGATGAATTCGTGCCGCTCGGGCGTCGAGATCTGTCCGCAATCATAGAGGAAGGTCAGCGCCGCCATCCATTCCTGATGGGTCACGTTATGTTCGCGCGTGAAGTCGTGCAGATGCTCCACCAAGCCGTGCAACAGCGATTCGAACCGGCTGCCGGGCTCTGTCTTGAAACTGTGCCTGACGGCCTCGGTCAGGGTGAACTGGTTGATGTCACGCATTCGGCTCCTCCGTTTATCGCGTTCGACAATGGCCGAACAAAGTGACTTGACGAAGCCTAATCTGCGCCGTTACGTTTCGGCAAGAGAAAATATTTTCGCATTACGAAAAGAAAGCCATGCGCATCGGCAAGCAAACTCAGGCCTTCACCGCGATCGCCACATCCGACGCCCAGTCGATCACCATCCGGGGGCGCGACCTGTGCCGGGATCTGATCGGCAAGATCGGTTTCACCGATTATTTCTGGCTGCTGGTTCTGGGCCAGATGCCCAGTGCGGCGCAAAGCCGGATGCTGGACGCCTGCCTGGTCTCCATCGCCGAGCACGGGCTGGTGCCGAGCGTGCAGGCGGCCCGGATGACCCTCGCCGCTGGACCCGAGGCCTGGCAAGGCGCCATGGCGGCCGGGCTGTTGGGGATGGGCAGCGTCGTCGCGGGTTCGACGGAATCGGCGGGGCGTTTCCTGCACGAGGTGCTGGAGAGCGCCCGCGACGGCGACCTGGAGGCCGCCGCGCAGGACCATCTGACCCGCCTGAAGGTCGAGCGCAAGAAGGTTCCCGGCCTCGGCCATCCGCAGCATTCCGGGGGTGATCCGCGCGCTGACCGCCTGATCGCGCTGTGCGACGAGCTGGGGCTTTCGGGCCGGTATGTCGCGGTGCTGCGGGTATTGGGCGAGCAGGCGCCGGGCATCCTGCATCGCCCGTTGCCGATCAATGTCTCCGGGGCGATCCCGGCGGCAATGCTCGATGCCGGCTGGCCGCTCGAGGCGCTGAAGGCGGTGCCGCTGCTGGCCCGCGCGGCGGGCCTGTCGGCGCATCTCTACGAAGAAAGCCTGCGCTCGATCGGCTTCATTCTGTCGAACCACGCCGATCAGGGCATCGCCTATGACGGCGCGCTGTCGGGCCACGAAACGAGTGGCGGGGGGGACGCATGAAGATCCTGCGCAGCTTCCGTGTGATCGAGCTGGGAACCTATATTACCGGCCCGGCGGCGGCGATGCATCTGGCCGATCTGGGCGCCGATGTCATCAAGGTGGAGCGCCCGGTCGAGGGTGATCCGTTCCGCGCCTTCAAGGGCGGGCTCTATTCGCCGCATTTCCAGACCTATAACCGCAACAAGCGGTCCATCGCGCTGGACACCAGATCCCCCGCGGACCTGGAGACGTTTCACGCGCTGGTGGCCACGGCCGACGTGTTCATCCAGAACTTCCGCCCCGGGGTCGCCGAAAAGCTGGGGGCGGGCGAGGACGAGTTGCGCGCGCTGAATCCGGGGCTGATCTATTGCGCGATTTCCGGGTTCGGCCCCTCGGGCCCGGCGGTGAACCGGCCGACCTTCGATTCGGTCGCGCAGGCGGCGGCGGGGTATCTGCGCCTGCTGACACCGCCCGATAACCCCCGGGTCATCGGGCCGGCGATCGCCGATGCCGTGACCGGCCAATACGCGGCGATGGCGATTCTGGCCGCGTTGGTAGAGCGCGGCGTATCGGGCACGGGGCGGCGCATCGACATCTCGATGCTGGAAGCCATGTGCCACTTCAATCTCGACAGCTTCACGCATTTCTTCAGCGCCGGTGAGGTCATGGGGCCTCTCTCGCGCCCGAACGTGTCGCAAAGCTATACCTTCAGATGCGCCGATGGCGTCTGGATCGCCTTTCACCTGTCCTCGCCGGTCAAGTTCTGGGAGGGGCTGCTGGAAGCGACCGGGATGCAGCAACTGAACGCCGATCCCCGCTTTGCCGAACGGATCGGGCGGATCAATCATCAGGATGAGCTGATCGCGGCCTTCGCCCCGGTGTTTGCCCGCAAGCCCCGCGCGGACTGGTGCGCGGCGCTGGAAAAGGCGGGCGTTCCCTATTCCCCGGCCTATGACAGCAACGATGCGCTCGATGACCCGCAGGCGCAGCATATGGGCATCAAGGTTACGGTGCCCGGGGTGATGGACGACACCTTTACCACGGTGCGGGCGCCCTACAGTTTCGATGGCGAGGCGGAGCGCGACCTTGCTCCGCCGCCGCGTCTGGACGCTCACGGCGACGAGATCCGCCGTGAACTGGCCATCCGGTGAGGGCAGTACAAGCGAGGAAGACCCGATGAGTGACGACGTGCTGAAAGTGACCCTTCTGGGAACCGGCATCCCCAATCCCAGCATCCACGCCTTCGGCACCTCGACGCTGATCGAGGCGGGGGGCCAGCGGGTGATGATCGATTGCGGCCGCGGCACGGTGATCCGCCTGTCGCAGATGGGCCTTCCGGTCGGGTATGTCGATACGGTGATCCTGTCGCATTATCACTCGGATCATTATTCCGGGATCTTCGATCTGCTGATGTCGGGCGCCATTCCGCAGGGCTGGGCCGGGCGGGGCGGGCCGCTGATCGTCTACGGGCCTGCGGGGCTGGAGGATCTGGCCGAAGGCGCATGGCAGGCGACCAGACCCGACCGCAACATCCGGGTCAACGACAACGAAATCGACCCGGAGCACATGCGCATCGTCGCCCATGTCTATGAAGAGGGCGTGGTCTTTGATCGGGGCGGGCTGATCATCCGCGCGATCCTTGTCGATCACGGCGACAACATCCCCTCGGCCTATGGGTTCCGCGTGGAATACGGCGGGCGGGTTTTCGTCCATTCGCACGATACGCGCTATAACGAGAACCTCATCGCGCAGGCGCAGGGAGCGGATGTGTTCATCCACGAGGTTGCCGCCGCGCGCGCCTCGACACTGGCCAGTCACCCCAAGGTGAAAGTCGCCATCGATCACCACGCCTCGCCCAGGGATGTGGGACGGGTCTTTGCCCTGACGAAGCCGCGGCTGGCGATGCTGACCCATCTTGCGCTGTTGCCGCCGGACCCTGTGCCGATGGACGACCTGCTGGCCGAACTGGCGGCCGAATATGACGGGATCGTGCTGGTGGCCGAGGATCTGATGACCATCCGTATCGGGCGCAACATCTCGGTCGAACCCTACCGCCATCCGGCGCGATAGGACATACCCCGGCCCGCGGGAGGCGGGCCGGAATGCGATGCCTCGGATCGGGTATAACCCGGCCCTGGCCAGAGGACGATCAACGGGAGGAAACCATGAAGACACTTGCCTTGACGGCCGTAACCGGTCTGGCGCTGAGCGCCACGGCAGGCACGGCGCAGCAAAACCTGAGCGCCATGACCTCGACACCGGGGGTTGCGGTGCATCTGACCATCGCCCATCTGGCCGAGATTGCGGCCATGCGCGGCATCGCCAATATCCAGATCACGCTGGGTCAGACCGGCGCCAACGCGACGCTTGCGGTGGCCGAGGGACGCACCGACATCGGCATCTGCCCGTTCATCGTGCCGTTCCTGATGTCGCGCGGGGCAGGGCCCTTTGCCGATCTCGGGGCCGAGCGAGGGGCCGAACTGGCCAGTAACCTGCGCATCCTTTATCCTTATTCCTTCGGTGCCTATACGCTTTATGGCTACGACACCGCCGGGGTTGCCGGGTGGGACGATCTGCAGGGCCGCCGCGTTCTGGACGGGCCTCCCCGCGGCGCTGCCACCAGCGAGGCGCGCTCGCTCATTCAGGTGATGACCGGGCTGGAAGCGGGCAGCGGATTCACCGCGATCGAGAGCGATTGGTCGCAGATGGCAACCACGCTGACGGAAGGGTCTGTCGATGTGGCGCTGCTGCCCGAATTCATCCCCTCCGAGCGCCCGCTGCAGGCACTGTCGGCGGGGCGCATGAACTTCTTTTCGATCCCGATTGCCCAGTTCGAAAGCGAAGCCGTGCAGCGCGTGTTGACCGCCCCCGGATCGGCGCCGTTCATCCTGAGCGCCGAACAGATGTCGCTCCTCGGCGCGAATGCGAATGTGGTGTCCGAGGACGGGCAATTTCGCACCCGTGGTTCGGTCGGCGGCAATTGCGTCAACGCGAGCATGAGCGAAGAACTGGCCTATCAGCTCACGCGCGCGCATGTCGAAACGCTGGACGAGATCTATGAAAAGGCACTTTACGCCCGCAACATCGGTCTCGATGATCTCGATCCGGTGGCCTCGGGCATGTGCGGGCTCAACCCGGTCCGCTATCACCCCGGCGCGGTGCGGGCCTGGGAAGAAGCGGGCTATGACGTGCCCGACTGCGCGCAATAAGCCTGTGCGGGCCCGCCACCAGCGGGCCCCGACGCCCTGAAGCGAGCGAATGATGGAAACCGAAGCCCCCCTGATGCGGCCGGCTGTGCGCCGGATCGTGTATGCCATGGCGCTGATCTTCGTGGTCGTCGGCATGATCAACGCGACCCCCTCGATCCCCGGCTGGGATGCGTTCTGGCAGGGCCTGACCGGCTGGGACTGGCTGTCGGTGCGCCGCTTTCCCATCGAATATTACTATCCGATCGCCTTTGCCTGGATGATGATCATCGTTGCGCTCTGGCATTCGGTCTACCGCGAATGGCAGGGCCGCGGCCCGGCCCGGCGCCGCCTGGGGCTGGCGCTGGACATCGCGCTGGTGACGGCGGCGCTGGGCATTGCCGCCACCTATCTGATCGAGAACGAGGCCGTCTGCCTGATCGACGCCCTCACCGGCGAACGCGCCGCGCTGATCGAACGGGCGCTGGCAGCCGAGCGCGAGGTGGCGCTGGCGCTGGGTCTCCCGGCGCCCAGCAGCATCGACAACCCGCGCTGCATGGCGACGACCGGCCCCTGGCTGACGCTGATCGTCGGCCTGGCCGTGGTGGTCTTTCTGGCCTATAACGCGCAGGTCTGGGGCTTTTCGCTGGTGATCGTCTCGCTGGCGCTGGCGGCCTATGCGATTGCCACCGTGCTGATCTGGTACGTCTTTGGCTCGGACGGCATGAATCGCTATCTGATCACCGATCTGGGCGGCGAACCGCGCAATCTGGCGGACGGGCGCTACCGGCTGCAGGATATTCTGGTCAATCAGGGGTCGGGCCTGCTGGGGCAGTTCCTGCATATCATGCTCAACACGGTGTTCCCCTATATCGTGCTGGGCTCGCTGCTGTCGGTCTCGGCGGGCGGGCGGGCGCTCATCAAGATCGCCGTCGTCTCGACGCGCAGGTTGCGCGGCGGCGCCGCCCATGCCGCCATTGTCGCCTCGGCGCTGTTTGGCACCACCACCGGCACGCCGGTTGTCAATGTGCTGGGCACCGGCACGATCACCATCCCGATGATGATAAACCGCGGCTTCTCGCGCTCGTATGCCGCGGGGATCGAGGCTGCGGCCTCGTCGGGCGGGCAGGTGATGCCGCCGATCATGGGTATCGCCGCCTTCGTGCTGGCGGCGATGACCGGAGTTCCCTACCGCGAGGTTGCCATTGCCGCGGTGATCCCGGCGCTGGCCTATTTCGTCTGCATGTTCCTGTCGGTGATGTTCCAGTCGCGCAAGCAGGGCATCGAGGCCGTGGGCGAGGTGCCGCCCGAATTGCGCCTGACCCGCCGCGACGGCGTGCTGCTGATGCAGATCTTTGTGCCGCTGGCGCTGATCATCGTGCTGCTGCTGGTCCCCAAGGATTCGGTCGGCTGCGACCCGGTCAGCCGGATGCTGGGCGCGGTGATTGCCGAAGGGCCGAACGGCTGCCGGGCACAGAGCCTGCCGTGGATCATGCAGCTTATCCAGAACTCGCTCGGCGATGCGGGCAGTGTCGGCTGGTGGGCGGTGATCGCGCTGATGGCCATGCTGTTCATCGACGGCGATTTTCGCCGCAAGCCGGGCAAGCTGGTCGATGCGCTGGCCCATGCCGGGACCACCTCGGCCGGGTTGTATCTGATGTTCCTCGCGGTTTCGGTCATCGACATCAGCCTCAACCTGACCGCGCTGCCCGGCTTTGTGGCGCTCGATATCCTCGGCTGGCTGCGCGCGCTCAATCTGGGCGACGGGGCGCCGCTGGTGTTCCAGTTCGTCGCGCTGGGCGTCACGATGGTGCTGGCGATCCTGCTGGGCATGGGGATGCCCGCGGTGCCCGCTTATGTGAACGCCGCGCTGCTGATGGGGCCGCTGCTGGTGGGGCTGGGCATGGCGCATTTCACCGCGCATATGTTCATCTTCTATTTCGCCTGTGTCAGCGCGATTACCCCGCCGGTGGCGGTCGCGTCCTATGCGGCATCGACCATTGCCAAGTCCGACCCGGTGGGAACCTCGTTCTCGGCGGTGCGGTCGGGGATTGTGATGTTCGTGATCCCCTTTGTCTTTGCCTTCAACCCCGAGCTGCTGCTGGTGCAGGCGGCGGTGCTGAACCCCGAGGCCGCCAGCAGTGGCCAGCCCTTCCTGTCCGGCTATGACGGCACGTTGCATCTGCCATCGCTGATCTGGCTGCTGTTGCGTCTGGCGCTGTCGCTCTATCTGGTGGCCAGCGCCCTTGCCCGCTTTGACCTGCGGCGTCTGGTGGTTTGGGAGGTGGCAGGCCGGCTGGCGTTGGCGGTGCTGGTGCTGTCGGGCACGCAGGCGCTGCAACTGCCCGCAGTCGCGCTGGGCGCTGCGCTGTTGGTCGGGCATCAGATTCTGGCCAGACGAACCCCGGCAGCCCGCCCGGTCGGACCTGCGTGAACCCTTCCGGGCGGGGCAGGGCGGGTTGCACGGATTTGCCGCATCGCGGTGACGGCGCAGGGCGCGGCTGCGGCAACACTTGAGCGAACCGGCGCTTCGAACGCGGTCAGCCCGGCGTGGTCAGCGCCCGAACCGGGCTTTGCGACGAAGCCAGACTTCGCCTGTGATTTCAGAGCCGACACGCCCGGGCGAAGGCGATTGACGATGGTGCTGGACGCCCCGCAGCGCGGGCAGGAAGCGGGCTCTCGCCCGCCGGAGCGTGGCTTGTTCAGCCTTGCCGACAGCTAATCTGTCTTGTCGTGATGGCGCGGGTCCGGTCGATAGGCGCGCAGGAAGACTTCAACCCCGGCATGGGCGGCGCGGTTTGCGGCGGCTTCGTCGATCGGGCCCAGAATGCCCAGAAACGACGGCATCCGTGCTTCGGCGGTAATCAGCGCCAGGAATTGCAGCGCGGCCAGCCTGGGGTCGGGGACGGACAACTGGCCGATGGCATCGGCGCGCTCCAGATATTGCGCGACCCGGTCGACCAGCCGACTGGGTCCGGTTTCAAAGAAGATGCGGCCCAGATCGGGAAACCGGTTCGCTTCGGCGGCGACCATGCGCAGTATCGAGACGTTCTCGGGGGCGATCAGCAGCCAGAACGCGGAACGCCCGAATTCGTGCAGATCCTCGGCGACCGACAAGGGACGCGCCAGCGTCAGCTTCACAAAATGCGCCTCGCCTTCGATCGAGACGATCGAGGTGAACAGATCTTCCTTGCAGTTGAAATGCGAATAGAGCGTCGCCTTCCCGACCCCGGCCTCGCGGGCGATGGCCTCCATCGAGGTCTCGGCATAGCCGTTCTCGGCGAACAATTTGCGCGCCGCCGCAACGATCCGGGCGTTCTTTGCCTGCGAGGACGGGCCCCGGGGGGCGCGGCGGTCCTTGATCGGACGATCCGGCCCGCCATCGAGCTTTTCGGTATCACTCCGGTCCAAATGAGACCTCCTGTCGGTTGCGTGCGGTACTGGCGGGGCCCCGGCATGGGTTTGCTGGTCGGCCACGGTTTCGACCGCACCCTATAGCCCGTGTCAAGCATCCGGCCCGCGTTTGCAACGTTTTCAGCCCCATCCTGACGCGGGCCGGTCCGTCAGACAAGAACAGAACCGAACCGTTCAGTTTTATATTGACGGACTTTGGGGCGCATGTTAGCCAAACAGAACTCCTCAGTTCATATTTTGGGAGAGCCGCGCGACAGACGCCGTTACTGGCCATATCGATCTTCGGCAGCCGACCCGGGAAGGAGGCGCCCGGGCATCGACGCCGATGCGACAATCCGGCCTCCGGCGGCAGCCGGATGCCTGCCTGACAAGCCGCCCCGCACCGGCGGCGGAACCGTTCATTATCTGGGAGGATACGATGAAATATGTTCTGGCGCTCGCCGGCGCCCTGCTTTTGCCTGCGACAACCGCAGCCGAGGCACAGCAGACCCTGGTTTTCGCCGCTGCCACATCCGAGCGCAGCCCGATGTCCACCGATATCTTCACCAACTGGGTCGCGCGCATCAATGCCGACGGCGCCGGGATCGTGCAGATCGATTTCCGCCCCGGCATGGCGCTGGCCAGCCCGGCGAACTTTTATGACCGGGTGAGCGACGGGATTGTCGATATTACCTGGGGCATCCTGACCCAGGTGCCCGGGCAATTCCCGCGCCTGTCGGTTCTGGAACTGCCGTTCCTGACCCAAGACACTTCGACGGCAGTGATCGAGCCCTTCAGCATGGCGCTTTGGGATCTCTACACGTCGGGGCTGGTGGGTTCCGAATTCGACGAGGTTGTGCCGCTGTTCATGACGACTTACGCCCAGTCGCCGGTGCATCTGAGCCAGGGCCTCGATGCGCTGGACGATCTCGGTGGCCGCCGGATCATTGCCGGTGGCGCGACGCTGTCTGCCAGCCTGACCGCTGTGGGCGGCGTGCCGCTGTCGATCAATGCCGGCGACAGCTATGAGGCCGTGCAGCGTGGCACTGCGGACGGTCGGCTGATGTCCTGGACGGCGATCCCGGCCTTCCGGTTCGGCGAAGTGACGACGCAGCATGTCGAGGTGCCGCTGGGGACAGCGCCGGGCGGGGTCATCATCAACCGCGCGGTCTGGGAGGGTCTCACGCCCGAGGCGCGCGCGATCATCGAGCGCCATTCCGGCGAGGCGATGGTGCGTATCATGGCCGAGTTCCAGATCGCGCAGACTGAGGAAATCCGCCAGGAGATGCTCTATCTCGGCCATACCATCGTCCGCCCGACACCCGAACAACTGGCCGACTGGCACGAGCGGACAGAACCGGCGCGCGCCGCCTGGCTTGCGGAAACACCGGATGGCGCTGCGGTGCTCGAACACTTCACCGGCTCCGTGGCGCATTACTCGGGCGCCAACTGACGCCCGGTGCGGGCGGGGCTCAGGCCGCCGCCCGCACCGTCGCAGTTCCGCATATCCGGCAGCGGTCGGTCAGGGAGACAGGGATGTCCGATATCTCGCAACAGGCGGCGGCAGCGTTCGATGACGTGGCCGGTGGCGCACCCGGTGCGCGGGCCGAAGGCATGGTCCAGCGGATTTCGCAGGTTATTTCGGGGCTTGCGGTGGTTCTAATGCTGGCGATCGCGGTGGTGACGCTGATCGACATTCTGCTGCGCTGGCTGGCGGGCCAGTCGATCGCTGCGATGAACGAGATCGTGGCGATGGGGTTTGCCGTGGCGGTGGCCGCCACCTTGCCCGGCGGCGCGGCGATGCGCAGCAACCTCAGCGTCAACCTGCTCGACGGGCTGATGACGCCACGCCTGCGCGCCTGGCTGGGGGTGGTCGGCTCGCTGCTGCTGGTCGGGTTCTTTGCGCTGCTCGCCTGGCGGATGGCCGTCCTGGCCGAAACGATGATCCTGCGCGGCCGGACGACGACCATCATGCAGATCCCGGTGGGGCCGGTGATGTTCGCTGTCGCAGCACTGGTGGCCCTGGCGGCGATCAACCAGGCGGTGCTGACGCTGGTGGACGTCCGGCGCATCGCGGCCGGCGCCCTGCCGACCGGCCGCCGCAGGACCGCGCCGGGCGTGCTGGCGTTGCTGCTCGTGACGGCGGTGGCGGCGGTGGTCGTGGTGGCGGCGCTGGTTCTGGCGCCCGAGGCGCTGTCGGATTTCGTGCGCGCCAGGGCCGTCCTTTCGGTGCTGGTCGGTTTTGTGCTGCTGTGGCTGCTGATGCTGGCCATGGTGCCGGTGGCGGCGACGATGCTGATCATCGGGATGCTGGGCTGCATCCTGTTCCTGTCGATGAACCCCGCGCTGACGATCTTTGCCTCCGAGGCGGCGGTGTTCCTGACCAACCCGCTGGTCGCCACGCTGCCGCTGTTCCTGCTGATGGGCGCCTTCGCGTCGGTCGGCGGGCTGGCGGATGACGTTTATGCGCTGGCGCATGCGGTGCTGGGGCGGCTGCGGGGCGGGCTGGCGCTGGCGACGATCGGCGGCTGTGCCGGGTTCGGCGCGGTCACGGGCTCGTCGCTGGCGACCACGGCAATCTTTGGTCGGCTGGCCATCCCGCAGATGCGCGAACGCGGCTATTCGCCCGGCCTGTCCACCGGCAGCGTGGCGGCGGGTGGCACGTTGGGCGCATTGATCCCGCCCTCGGCGCCGCTGATCCTGTTCGCCCTGCTGACCGAAGCGTCGGTCGGCGCGCTGTTCATCGCCGCGCTGATCCCGGGGCTGCTGGCCGTCGCGCTTTATCTCGGCGCCATCGCGTTCACCGTCTGGCGCAACCCCGATGCCGCCCCGGCGGGCGAGCCGCCGGTGCCCGGTGCCCGGCGCAAGGCGCTGGCGGCCTCGGGGCCGACGCTGCTGCTGTTCGGGCTGGTGCTGGGCGGGCTTTACGCCGGGGTCTTTACCGCCACGGAATCGGCGGCGGTCGGCGCGGTGCTGGCGTTCCTGATCGCGTTGGCGCGCGGTCGGCTGAACCGGCGCGTCTTGCTCGAGGTCATGGGCGGCATGACCAACATGACGGCGATGATCTACAGCCTGATCTTCGGCGCGCTGACCTTTTCCTATATGGTCGGGCTGAGCCAGATGCCCGAATTGCTGACCACGATGATCGGCGGTCTGGATGTGGCGCCGCTGGTCATCATCGCCCTGCTGGTGCTGGTCTATCTGGCCCTGGGCTGCGTCATGGACAGCTTTGCCGTCATGGTCATCACCGTGCCGGTGGTGACGCCGCTGATCCTGAGCATGGGCTATACCGGCGTGCCGGGGCTGGAACTGGTCTGGTTCGGCATCCTGATGCTGGTCATCATCGAAACCGGCCTCATCACACCGCCCTTCGGTATCAATCTCTTCGTGATGAAATCCATGCAGCCCGACATCCCGCTGCTGACCATCTACCGCGGTGTCCTGCCCTTCGTTCTGATGGACATCCTCAAACTCGCCATCCTCGTCCTCTTCCCGGCCGTGACGCTCTGGCTGCCAACGCGCATGTAGCGCCGCGCTGTCCCGGGCATTTCCAAGGAGACTTTGCATGAACCAGACTGCCAACTTTCAGTATGGGCTGAAATTCCCTGACGATCCGGTTTTTTCCGGCTATGCCGCGCCGGTTCGGATCGAGGGCGAGGTGCACGACCTTGAGGTGATCGGCAAGATCCCCGACGGGCTGGAAGGCGCCTATATCCGCAACAGCGCCGATCACGCCTATCCGCCGCTGCACGGCAAGGACATCTTCCTGAACGGCGACGGCATGGTGCACCGGGTCCGCATCCAGAATGGCCACGCCGACCTGAACATGCGCTATGTGCGGACGCGCAAGTTCCAGCTTGAGCGGGAAAGCCGCAGGGCGCTGTTTGGCGCGTATCGCAACCCGTTTACCGACTCGCCCGAGGTGGCAGGCGAGGACGCCAACACCGCCAATACCTCGGTGATGTGGCACCACGGCAAGCTCTATGCCCTCAAGGAATCCGGGCGCCCCTATGAGCTGGACCCCGAGAGCCTGGCCACCCGCGGCGAGAGCGATTTCGGCGGGCAACTGAGCAGCAAGACCTTCACCGCCCATCCGAAGTTCGACCCGCTCACCGGTGAGTGCATCGCCTTTGCCTATAATTGCGAAGGGGTCGCCAGCAACGAGATCGAACTGTATACCATCGCCGCCGACGGCGAATTCCGCCGCAGCGAGCGGTTTGCCGCGCCCTATTGCTCGATGGTGCATGACTTTCTGGTCTCACGGAACTTCGTCGCCTTCGTGATCTGCCCGATGGTCTGCGAATGGGACCGGGTGCAGAAAGGCGAAAGCTACTGGCACTGGGACAGCCTGAGGCAGACGCATATCGCCGTCATCCCGCGCAAGGAGGGCGTCAGCGGAATCCGCTGGTATACGGCGCCCAAGGTCGCCATGCAGACCCACACCTTCAACGCTTGGGAGGATGGAAACCGCCTGATCATCGATCATTTCGTCAATGATTCCGGCTGGCTCAGTCAGTTTCCCGATATTCACAACCCCGCTGCGGCCGAAAAGCCGCCGTTCGGCGAACGCTGGACGATTGACCTGGCCAGCAGCGCCGGCGACGTGCAGATTGCCCGCTTTATCAATCACATCGGCGAAATGCCGGTGATCGATCCGCGCTATGCGATGCAGCGGACACGGCATTTCTGGTTCGGCAGCAACAATCCCAAGCTGGGGCCTTTGCTGCCTCCCGGCCCCAAAGGCCCCCCGTTTACCTGCCTCGGTCACTTTGACGAAGGCACCGGCAAGATCGATTTTTACTATGCCGGGCCGGATTCCTCGCCGGAAGAGCCCTGTTTCGTCCCCCGCAGCCCCGATGCACCCGAAGGCGACGGCTGGCTGATTACGGTCGTCGGCAGGCGGGCGCTGAACCGCACGGATATGGTGATCCTCGACGCCCGGAATCTGTCGGCGGGCCCGGTCGCCACCATCCGCTTTCCCTGCCGTATCCACGAAGGCTTTCACGGCATCTGGGTCGGTGCTGACAGCGTGTGACGAAATCGGCGCAGATCCGTATCGAGAGATTGGGATAACAACAATGCGGCTACATGGAAACGTCCACTCGAGGGCGCACAGGAACCTGTGGATGCTCAAGGAACTCGGCCTGAGTTTCGAGCATCTGCCGGTGAATTTTCACGACGGCAGCACGCGCCGTCCCGAGTTTCTGCGCATCAATCCGAACGGTCGGGTGCCGGTGCTGGAGACTGACGCGGTGACGCTGTTTGAATCGATGGCAATCAACCTCTATCTGGCGCGCAAATTCCCCGGCCCTCTGTCCCCGGTGACCATCGAGCAAGAGGCGCTGGCGACCCAATGGAGTTTCTGGGTCGTGACAGAGATCGAGAAGCCGCTGCTGCTGGCCTCGGCCAATGCGATCCTGTTCGCGCCCGCAAGCCGCAACGCCGAAGAACACGCCATTGCCTGCAAGAAGCTGGAACGGCCGCTTGCGGTGCTGGAAGGCCAGCTATCCGCCCGGCCCTATCTGCTGGGCGAGACCTTCACCGTCGCCGACCTGAACGTGTCGGTCGTGATGACGCTGGCGCGGCTGGCACAGATGGATCTGTCGGCCTGGCCCGCGGTCGATCGCTGGCTGACCGAATGCCTGGAGCGGCCCGCCGCTGCCGACTGGAAATCGGTGTCGTTCTCGATCCCGCGTCCTCAGACGCCGCTGGGCGTTCTGGCGATGTTCGTCTGATATTGCCGCCCTGAAAGGAATATCCCATGCTCACGCTCGCCCGGGCGAACACAATCGCCGACGCGGCCCTGCACGAGGGGCGGAGCCGGGGGCTGGCGCCCCTGGCGGTGGCCGTGCTGGACGCCGGCGGTCATCTGATCGTTGGCAAGCGCGAGGATGGCGCCGGCATTCTCCGTTTCGACATCGCCTGCGGCAAGGCCTGGGGCTCGCTGGGGATGGGCTTTTCCTCACGCGAACTGGCCAGCCGGGCGGTGGCGATGCCAGCGTTCTTCGGCATGCTGGCGACCACCTCGGGAGGGCGCCTGGTCGCATCGCCCGGTGGGTTGCTGATTTTCGACGCGGCCGGGCAGTTGCTGGGCGCGATCGGGGTTTCCGGCGATCTGGGCGAGCATGACGAGGCCTGTGCGGCGGCGGGAATCGTTGCCGCCGCCCTGCACAGCGAACGGCTCGCGCAAGGCTGACCCGGCCCGAACCCGACACAACACAAGAGGCAGACTGCCATGAATACCCAAATGCTGATCAACGGCGAATGGATCGGAGCGCACAGCGGCAAGACCTTTGTGCGGCGCGATCCCGTGACGGGAAAGGTGACGACAACGGCCAGCGCCATGGGCGCCGACGACGCGCGCGCCGCCGTGGCGGCGGCACGGGTCGCGTTTGCCGACTGGTCGCAGGTCGCGCCGGATCAGCGTCGGCGGCTGCTGCTGGCCGCCGCCGACCGGATGGAGGCCAGGGAGGCGCAGTTCGTCGAAGCCATGCTGAGCGAAACCGGTTCGACGCGGATGTGGGCCGGTTTCAACGTCAGGCTGGCGGCGGGCATGCTGCGCGAGGCGGCCTCGATGACGACCCAGTTGATCGGCGACGTGATCCCGGCCAACAAACCCGGGATTCTGGCGATGGGACTCTGGCGGCCCCGGGGCGTGTGCCTGGCCATCGCCCCCTGGAACGCGCCCGTCATTCTGGCGACGCGGGCCGTGGCGATGCCCATCGCCTGCGGCAATACCGTGGTGCTGAAAAGCTCGGAACTGTGTCCGCAGACCCATGCGCTGATCGGCGCCTGTTTCACCGAGGCGGGTTTTCCGCCGGGGGTGCTGAACATCGTCCACAACGCGCCCGCAGACGCGCCCGCGCTGGTCGCCGCGATGATCGCCGATCCTGATGTGAACCATGTCAATTTCACAGGCTCGTCGGCGGTTGGCCGGGTGATCGGGCGGCTCGCGGGCGAGCATCTCAAACCGGCGCTGCTGGAATTGGGCGGCAAGGCGCCGCTGGTCGTTCTGGCCGATGCCGATCTGGATGGCGCGGTGAATGCGGCGATCTTTGGCGCCTTCATGAATCAGGGCCAGATCTGCATGTCGACCGAACGCATCGTGGTCGAGGATTCCATCGCCGATGCTTTTGTCGACCGGCTGGCGGCGCGGGCGCAGGCGCTGGTCGCCGATGATCCGCGCCACGATCCGGTGCTCGGCTCCGTGGTCAGCGAGGATGCCGCCGCGCGCATGGACGGGCTGATCGCCGACGCGCTGGCCAAGGGCGCGGTGCTGCGCGCCGGTGGATCGCGGCGGGGCAGCATTGTGCCTGCGACGATCCTGGATCACGTCACGCCCGCCATGCGGCTTTATGCCGAGGAATCCTTTGGCCCGGTCAAGGCGGTGGTGCGCGTCGCCGACGAGGCTGCGGCGGTGGCCTGCGCCAATGATACCGACTACGGCCTGTCCTCGGCGGTGTTCAGCCAGGATATCACGCGCGCCATCCGGGTTGCGAACCGCCTGAACGTGGGCATCTGCCACATCAACGGCCCCACCGTCAGCGACGAGCCGCAGATGCCCTTTGGCGGGGTCAGGGATTCGGGCTTTGGCCGGTTCGGCGGACGGGCCGCCATCGCCGAGTTCTGCCAGTTCCAATGGCTGACGATCGAGAACCCGGCCCAGCATTATCCGTTCTGAGCACCACCTGCCCAGACCCTCACCAACAGGACCGACCATGCATTTTGATGACCGCAACGACCTGCTCCAGCCCGGGTATCTGCCGCTGGAAACCGGCATTCAGCGCCACGGGGACGGCAGCGTCACCGTCGCAGCCCTGACCCGGATGCCGCGCTGCCGCGCCAAGATGGTGGACTGGTGGTTCGGCTGGCTGGGCGGCACCGATCAATACAAGCTCTGGCATCCGCGGGACCACATTTCCAGCGACTGGCAGGACCGGACGCCGGGCAGCTACATCGGCGCCAAGCATCTGGTGGAAGAAACCATGGTCGGCGGCGAGGTCCACAGGCTGCGCATCCATTTCCGCGATCCGCGCGAGGTTTTTGATCCTGTCGGCTATGCGGCCGTTGACGGCATTGCCTTCTGCGCCCGCGCCGGGCGCAGCGACAAGCCGGTGAACGTGGGCCATATGGCCCATTTCGTGCGCAACACCGATGTCGGCTGCGAGATGCGCACCCGGTTCTGGTTCGGCGATGTGCATCATCAGGATCTGCGCACCGATCTGCCGGAAGAGGTGAAAGCGATGGTGCGGCGCGAATCCATGACCGACGATTTCTGCCGCCGCCTGATGCAGCACGCGATCGAGGAAATGGGCTATCTGGCCGATTTGCTGCCGGTGCTTTACCGTCAGGCGACCGGCGATGCCACGATCTGACACCCCGACCGACGATCCCGGCAGGCACAGCGTCCGCAGGCCTGCCGGTGAACGGCGCAAGGGCTATGCACCATAGAGCCCGGCAAAGCGGTCACGCAGCAGGTTTTTCTGGACCTTGCCCATGGCATTGCGCGGCAGCGATTGCGCGAACACCACCTGCTTGGGCTGTTTGAACCGCGCCAGCCGCGACTGCAGCGCGGTCAGGATGGCCGGGCCGTCGGTTTGGGCGTCGTCGGCGGGTACGACGATGGCCGTGACCGCCTCGCCGAAATCGGGATGCGCCAGACCGATCACCGCTGATTCCACCACCCCGGGGATCGCGTCGATCTCGGCTTCGACCTCCTTGGGATAGACATTGAAGCCGCCGGTGATGATGAGATCCTTGTCACGCCCGACGATATGCAGATAGCCGCTTGCGTCGATCCGGCCCAGATCGCCGGTGATGAAGAAGCCGTCCGCCCGCAATTCCTGCGCGGTCTTTTCCGGCATCTGCCAATAGCCCTTGAACACATTCGGGCCCCGCACCTCGATCATGCCGATGGTGGCGGGCGGCAGTTCGGCGCCGCTGGCCGGGTCGGTCACGCGCAGCTCGACCCCCGGCAGAGGCAGGCCGACAGCGCCTGGAATCCGCTCGCCGTCATAGGGGTTCGAGGTGTTCATATTCGTCTCGGTCATCCCGTAGCGTTCCAGAATCGCATGGCCGGTCCGCGCCATCCAGTTGCGATGGGTGTCTGCCAGCAGCGGCGCCGACCCCGAAACGAAAAGGCGCATGGATGCGGCGGCTTCCCGGGTGAGGCCCGCTTCGCCCAGCAGCCGCACATAGAAGGTGGGCACCCCCATCAGCACGCTCGCCCGCGCCATCAGGGCCAGCACGCGGGCCGGGTCGAATTTCGGCAGCAGGATCATCGACGCCCCCGACAGCAGCGTCACATTGGTGGCGACGAACAGCCCGTGGGTGTGAAAGATCGGCAGCGCGTGGATCAGCACGTCCCGGGGCGCAAAACGCCAGATCTGGCGCAGGGCCAAGGTATTCGACGACAGGTTTCCATGGCTCAGCATCGCGCCTTTCGAGCGGCCGGTGGTTCCCGAGGTATAGAGCAGCGCCGCCAGATCGTCGGCATCGCGGGCGATGGTGGCGAATTCCGCCGCGGCGGTATCGCAGGCTTCGGCCAGGGTTCCGCAGCCCTTTGCATCCAGGGTCATCACGCGCGCGCCCGCCGCCGTGGCCATGGGCATCAGCGCCTCCAGCCGGGCCGGATCGCAGACAAAGATCCCGGGGCGGGCGTCGGCCAGGAAATACGCCATTTCGGCCGGGGTGTAGGCGGTGTTCAGCGGCAGGAACACGCCCCCCGCCCGCACCGTCGCCAGATAGAGCAGGATCGCCTCGGGGGATTTTTCTACCTGGGCGGCGAGCCGGTCGCCGGGCCGCAGACCCAGGCCGACCAGCGCATTGGCCATCCGCCCGGTCCGCGCGAGAAGATCGCCATAGCGGATCAGCGCGCCGGATTCGGTCTCGATGGCGACCGCAGCGGGATCGGCGATCGAGCGGGCCAGCAGGTCGAAGAGGTTTTCGCTCATGGTGTCTTTCTCGTTCGGTTTGGCAGGGCGCGCCGCAGCGCGTCCGAGGCGGCGATGGCGCCGGTCTCGACAAAGGCTTCGTGATTGCGCTCGATCTCGCCGGGGGCGTAGAGGTAGTTCACCATCAGCCCGTGCGACTGGCGCAGCCCGTTGGCCGACAGATCGCCCAGCGGGTTCAGCCGTTCCAGCCGGGCGCCGTTACCCAGATGGAACCGGGCAACCGCATCGACGGGGCGCCCGCCCTTGCCGCGCGCCTGCAGGAAATATTGCGCCGCGAACGGCAGCAGCGCCGCCGAAATATCGGCCGATGCCGCCGCATCATCCGACCAGCCGGGCACGCTCAGCAGGGCAAGCACGGCTTCGGCCTCGCGCTGCGCTTTCAGCCAGGCGGCAAAGCCGGGCACCGGCGACAAGGTGACGAAATCGCGGATGCCCGGCAGTTCGACCTTGAGCAGTTCGACAACCTGCTTGATGAGGAAATTCCCGAAGGACACGCCCGCCAACCCGCGCTGGGTGTTCGAAATCGAGTAGAACACCGCGGTTCTGGCCTGTTTGGCGGCGATAGGCTGGCGTTCGAGGTCGAGGAGCGGCGCAATGGCCGCCGGAATCTCGGCCGTGAGCGCCACCTCGACGAAGATCAGCGGCTCGTCGGCGAGCTGCGGATGAAAGAAGGCATAGCACCGCCTGTCCGTCGGCTGCAGCCGGTTGCGCAGATCGTCCCAGTTGCGGATCTGGTGGACCGCCTCGTAGCGGATGATCTTTTCCAGAATGCTGGCGGGCGTGTTCCAGTCGATCTGACGCAAGGTCAGAAAGCCCCGGTTGAACCACGAGCCGAACAGATGGGCGAAATCCGCGTCCACGGGCCGCAGGGTCGGCGCCTTGGGCAGCGCGTCCAGCAGATCCTCGCGCATCGAGACCAGCGCGCGTGTGCCCCCCGGCGCCAGATTGATCCGGCGAAACAGTTCCTGTCGGCGAGGTTCCGAGGCCGCATGCAGGGCTTCGAGCGCCCCGGCGGTGCCTGCCTGCTTCGCCGCCAGCGCCGCCTCGACAGCGGCGACATCGGGCCCGAACTTTTCGGCCAGCAGCATCAGGAACGCCAGACGCTCGGCCTTGGTGGCGATCGAATAGGCCTCGACCAGCGAACGGGCGATGGCAACGCCCGAGGCCTCGCCGCGCCGCGACAGCAACAATTCCCCCAGCCGGGCCAGATCCGGCGCCTGAAGGGGTTCCCCCGCGCTGCGCCAGCCCATCAGGGCCTTGCCGCGTTCGGTCATGGCGTCGAGCAGATCGCCCAGGAACGCCGGGCGCTCGGATTGCAGAGCCTTGATCACGGCATTCTCCCCGAAGGCGGTGGCAGATCGAGATATGGGAACAGGCGGTATATGTGCAACAAAATCGATCATATATATATCATGCGGGCGAGTTGATGTAAAGACCATGTCTGATAGGAGTGTCCCATGACGGAAATCGACACGCACATCCCCTCGACAACCGGCCGCATCCGGCGGGCGCTGGAGAATGCCATCCTGGATGGCGAGTATCTTCCCGGCGCCCGGCTGGACCCCGATGCGCTGGCGCAACGCTTTTCCTGCTCGCGCACGCCGATCCGCGATGTCCTGCAACAGCTCGAGGCTTCAGGCCTGGTTTGCGTGCGGCCCAAGCGCGGCACCTTTGTCACCCAATGGTCGTTCGAGGAACTGGCCGAACGGTTCGAGGTCATGGCCGAGATCGAAGCCACCTGTGCAAGCCTCGCGGCCCGCCGGATCACCGCACCCGAGCTGGCGGATATGACCGCCGCGCATGAAGCCTGCAACGCTGCGGCGCGGGCTGATGATGTCGATGCCTATTACCAGCGCAACACTGTGTTTCACCGCTGCATCTACCGCGCCACCCACAACCATTTCCTGCTGCAGGAAGCCTCGCGGCTACATATGATGCTGCAGCCCTACAGACGGATTCAGTTGCGCAGCCGGAACCGCCTGGCGAGCTCGCTGGCCGAGCACGAGGCGATCCTGGAGGCGATCCGCAGCGGCGACCCTGACGCCGCCAGAGAGACAGTCCGCGCGCATATCATCGTGCAGGGCGACCGCTTTCATGATCTGGTCGCGGCCGTGCGCGCCAACGCCCTGAAGGCCTGAACCCGCCGTGCGGCGGGCGCGGTAGGGATAGCTACCGCGCCGCCAGCCCGTCACGCCGCGACAATCGGCGTGGTCAACAGGCTGATCCCTTCCAGCTCTACCTCGCAGACATCGCCGGATTTCAGGAATGCGGGCGGATTGCGGGCATATCCGACGCCCGAGGGCGTTCCCGTGGCGATCACGTCGCCGGGTTCCAGCGTCATGACCTCGGAGAGCAGAGACACCAGCGTGGCCACATCGAAGATCATGTCGGCAATCGGGCTGCGCTGGCGGATTTCACCATTCACCCTGGTGACGAGTATGGCGTCGCGCGCCCCGTCGGGCATCTCGTCGGCGGTGACGAGTTCAGGGCCGAAGGCCCCGGTGCCGTCGAAATTCTTGCCGATGGTCCATTGCGGCGTCTTGCGCTGGTAATCGCGCAGCGTGCCGTCATTGAAGCAGGCATAGCCCGCAACATGCTCAAGCGCATCGGCGCGCGCGACATGCTTCGCCGTCCGTCCGATCACGACTGCCAGTTCGCCCTCGTAATCCAGCCGGTCTGAACAGCCGGGCACCGCCATCGCCGCGCCGGGGGCAAGCAGCGAGGTTGCTGCGCGCAGAAAGACCGCCGGATAGTCAGGGATCGGATTTCCCCCTTCGATGGCATGGGCACGGTAGTTGAGTCCGATGCAGATCACCTTGCCCGGCGCGGGCACCGGCGGCAGCAAGGCGACCTGCGACACCAACACCCACCGCGACGGGGCCCCCAGGGCCGAAGGGTCGCACAGATCAAGCGCCGAACGGGCCGCATCATAGGCCGCGATCTTCGCGCCGTGACGAATGCCATAGCCGGGGGTGCCACCGTTATCGAAACATACGATCTTCATATCTGTCTCAGTCCTTTGCTTGGCGGTCGCGGCGACCGACCGCCTCTTTCTAGCGGGTTCGAGCTGCGCGTGGCGCACCGCAATCGGCCCTTGCGGCCCTGAAATCGCTGCGCGCCAAAAGAAAATCCTCGCCGGACAGGGGGCCGGTCCAGCCCCCGCGATGCAATCTGGCACAAAATCGAAAGCCGTAAAAGATATAAGTTTGACTTTATCAGCTTTGCCTCTATCATGACTCTGGAGCAGGGGCAGCGCCGGGCGTTCCCGCGCCGATTGCTCGACCAGCGACGAAGACGAAAGGGCGATTTCTTGGTAGCGACTGTATCCGGCAAAGCCAGCACACCGCCGGTCAGACCGATGGCAGCCCGACCGGCCAAGGCGAGGGCGCGGCCCGGCCAGCCCCGGGCCCTGCGCAGCGACGACATGCCCGGCGGTTGCCCGCCCCGGTGGCGTCTCTAGGCCCCGCGCCGCGACACGCTGCATCTGTTTATCCCCCAATAGCGCCCTGGCGTTCCCCACACCGGGCGCCGGGCGAACAAGACTGCAAAGGAAATCCCCTGATGCCAGGCCCGCTGTCCCACGTCCGCGTCCTTGATCTGAGCCGTATCATGGCCGGGCCATGGTCGGGGCAGATCCTTGCCGATCTCGGCGCGGATGTGATCAAGGTCGAACGCCTGGGTGAAGGTGACGATACCCGCAAATGGGGGCCGCCTTTCCTCAAGGACCGCGACGGCAACGAGACCGGAGAGGCGGGGTATTACCTGTCGGTCAATCGCGGCAAACGCTCGGTCGAACTGGATCTGAAATCCGAAGAGGGGCGCGGCGTCGTCCGCGCCCTCGCCGCGCAGTCCGATATCCTGCTGGAGAACTTCAAGACCGGGACGCTGGAGCGGATGGGCCTGGGGTATGAAGCCCTGAATGCCGTCAATCCCCGGCTGATCTATTGCTCTGTGACCGGTTTCGGTCTGAACGGCCCCCGGGCGCAGGACGCGGCCTATGACTTCATGATCCAGGGGATGGGTGGCCTGATGAGCGTGACCGGGGGCGCCGACGACACGCCAGGTGGCGGCCCGCAGAAAGTGGGCGTGCCGGTCATCGACATCATGACCGGCATGTATGCGACCATCGGCGTTCTGGCGGCCCTGTCGAACCGCGCCGTGACAGGCCAGGGCGAACATATCGACCTGGCCATGCTGGATGTCTCGGTGGCGATGCTGGCCAATCAGGCGATGAACTACCTGGTCTCGGGCCAGCAGCCGGCCCGGCGCGGCAATTCGCACCCCAATATCCAGCCGCAGAACGTCTATCCGGTCGCGGACGGGCATATCGTGCTGGCGGTCGGCAATGACGGGCAGTTCCGCAAGCTTGCCGGTGTCATCGGCCTGCCCGGTCTCGCCGATGATCCCCGCTTTGCCACCAACGCGGCGCGGGTCGAGAATCTGCCCGCGCTGGAACAGGTTCTGATCGCGGCCCTGAGCCAGCGCGGGATTTCCGAATGGGTCGACGCCCTGGCGGCGGCGGGCGTGCCCTCAGGGCCGATCAACACCATCGACCGGGTTTTCGCTGAACCGCAGGTCATTCACCGCAAGATGCTGCGCGAGATTCCGCACCCGCTCGCAGGCTCGGTGCGGCAGGTGGTCAACCCGCTCAACTTCCGCAATGCGCCGCTGGCCTACGACAAGGCCCCACCTTTGCTGGGGCAGCATACGCACGAGGTGCTCGCGGCACTGGGACTGGGGGAATGATGACCATGCAAGACAGACCGGCAGAGAGCGGAGCCGAAGGCCGCATCAGCTTTCCCGTGCCCGAAACCATGACCGACGCGCAACTGGCCGTCTATCACGAGATCATTTCGGGCCCGCGCCGCAGCCTTGTCGGCCCGCTGCGCGCGGCGCTGCACAATCCGGTGCTTGCGGATCGCTGGCAACGGCTGGGTCAGGTGCTGCGGTTCGAGACCTCGCTGCCCGGCCGCCTGAGCGAACTGGCCATCCTGGTCACGGCGCGGCGCTGGAACAGCAGTCTGGAATGGGCGATCCATGCCGCAGACGCGGTCCGCGCCGGGCTCGATCCGGCGATCATCGATGCCATCCGCACGGGCAACGCGCCTGATTTCGGCGCGGATGCCGAGGGGCGCGAGATCTATGATTATGCCCGCCAGCTCTTGCAGGACGGCGATGTGGAACCCGACGGCTATGATGCAGTCCTCGCCCGCTGGCGCGCGGTCGGTGTGGTCGAGATCACCGCGATCATCGGCTATTATTCGATGGTGGCCATGACCTTGAATGTCCATCGCGTGCCCATGCCGGATGGCGTGGGCGACATTCTGCCGGGGGCTGACGGCGCCCTGAGCGATATTCCCGCCCCGGCCTCGACGGCGAATGCCTGAGGCGGCGCGCCCCTATCCGGACACCGCAGGAGATGCACCCATGCCCGACGACCGTAATCTTTCGCTGGATGTCCGCGATCATGTTGCGACGCTGACCCTGAACCGCCCGCCGGTGAATGCCCAGAACAATCGCCTGCGCGAGGAACTGGTCGAGGTCATCGACCAACTGGGCGACCGGAGCGACGTGCGGGCAATCGTGCTGACCGGCGCGGGCAAGGCTTTTTCGGCGGGCGCGGATCTTTCCGAACGCCCGACACAGGAGCCGGGCCATTACACCGCCCATAACCGCCGGGTGCGGGCCAGTTTCGACTGCCTCCTGGAATGCCCCAAGCCGATCATCGCCGCGGTGAACGGTGCTGCGATCGGTGCAGGCTGTGTGACGGCGCTGTGCTGCGATATCCTGGTGGTCTCGCAGAAGGGGTTTCTGCAGATGACCGAGGTTTCCGTCGGTCTGGCGGGCGGGGTGGCGCATGTGCGCCGCCATTTCGGCGAATCCGATGCCCGTCTGCTGATCTACACCGCCCGGCGTTTTTACGGCGAAGATCTGTATCGGATGAATGTCGCCTCGGCCTGCACGACGCCCGAGGATCTGTTGCCCACCGCGCAGGCGATTGCCGCCGACATTGCCCGCGGCAGCCCCTCGGCGGTGCGGGCGGCAAAGAAGTCCTTTCAGGTCACGGAAGGCGCGTCGATCCATGACGGCTATCGCTTTGAACAGGGGCAGACCAAGGCGTTGTCCACCTCGGCGGACACGGCCGAAGCCATGGCCGCGTTCCGCGAAAAGCGGCCGCCGGTGTTCCGGGATTAGGAAGGCGGCTTCGTCCTGCTGGTGACGGCGGCGTTCAGCCGCCATCACCGGGCGCAAAGGTCAGGTGGCCGGCCGTCAGATCGCCTGCCTGGCCGTCGTCGTTGCGGACGGCCGTTGCCTGAATCGAGGCGCGGCTGGCAAGCAGCGCCTCGAGCGCCGCGAGCCGCGGATGGTGATCGCGCCAGGCGCAGTCTGGCCAGCGGAAATCAAGCTGCCCGAGCAGGCAGATCACCGCGACATGGCCGATCCCGAAGGGCGAGGCGTTCAGCGCGTCCGCGTCGTGCTCCAGTTGCCGCATCCCGGCGCGCAGTTTGATCCGCCAGCCGGTTGTCACGGCCTCCCAGGGGCCGGTCGCGCGGCTCAGCTCGGTGCGCCAGATCAGCAGGATGTCGGTCAACCCGTCCGCCAGCGCCTGCCAGCGCAGATGGCGCAGCCGCGCCGAGGGTTCGGCGGGGAACAGCCCGGCGGCGCTGCGCAAATCCAGATATTCGCAGATCACCCGGCTGTCATACAGCGCCATCCCCTCGGCAGAGATCAGGGTGGGGATCTTGCCCAGCGGGTTGTCGGCCATGACGGCGGCGTTCGGCGGCGACTGGATGGCGACGGGCGAGCGGACGCATTCGACCTGATCGTGCAGCCCGGTTTCATGCAGGACGATCATGACCTTGCGCACAAAGGGCGAGCGGGGAGACCAGTGCAACTTCATCGGCGGCACCGCTGGGGGGCGTTTGAAGGCGCCTTGCGAAGCGTCATGGGGCAGATCCCTCTGTTACGGGTGGGTGCTCGCGGTTGTATCGGGGCTGCGGGGCGCTGCACATCCATCCGGCGCCGGGCCCGCAGATCATGCCCGAACGGCTTTGGCAAATGCACCGGCCTTTCGGCCGGTGCACAGGTCGGCAGAGCGGCGGGGAGTTCACCGCTGCCCGACTGGTCAGGGCCTATTGCCCGACGCGCGCCTCATAGGCCTGCACGAAGGCCTCGAGATAGGCTTGACCGTTTTCGGTGCTGCTCACCCATTGTTCGGCGACCGTCTCGAACACCGGCGCCAGCACCTCGAGCTGTTCGTCGGACAGGACCGTGATCGTGGCCCGGTTGTCGGCGGACATCGCCTCGCGCTGCGCCGCTTCATAGTCGAGGAACATCTGCGTCAGACGGCGCGAGCCAGCCTCACCGGAGTTGTTGTCGATCACCGCCTGCAGGTCTGCCGGCAGCGAATTGTACCAGGCCTCGTTGATGAAGCTGAAGGTGAAGCCGGCACCCCAGGGTGCTGCATAGGCATAGGGGGCCTGTTCGTAGAAGCGATAATCGCTCACCGCGGCCATGTTGGTCATCAGGCCGTCGGCGGCACCGCGCGCAAGCGCCTGATAATATTCCGGAATACGCAGCGACATCGGCACGCCGCCCATCGCCACCGTGGTCGCGCCGCGCAGCGACGAGCCCGAAATGATCTTGGTGCCATCCAGATTCGTCGGATCGGCCAGCGGCGCGCGGGTCCAGAACATCACCGTGTTCTGCAACTGGACCGTTGCCAGCCTGAGGCCGTCGATCGGCGGGAAGGTTCCGTCGCCATAAAGGCTCCACAAGGCTGCGGCTGCTGCCGGGGCGTCCTCGATGATGCCCGGAACGCCGACGACGCCGTAATTGGCAAAGCGCGCGCCATAGACGTTGGGCAGATCCCAGCCCGCTTCGGCGACACCGGCCGCGACACGGTTGACGGTATCGCCGACCTGACCGAGCGTCGCATCGCAAAACAGCTCGGTGTCGATGCGGCCACCGGATTCTTCCTCGATCCAGCCTGCCCAGGCCGACAAGAGATCACGGCAGATGAAGCTTGTGCTCGCCGCGGTGATGGCGATGCGCATCTGATATTCTTGGGCCTGTGCCGGAGCGACCGCCCCGAGCGTCCCCAGCGCCACGATGGCACCCATTCCCAACTTGATGACAGACATGAAATCCTCCTCCTGATGTGGTGTCTACGGGCGGAGGGCGCTGGGGCGGTGGACGCCGGGCCTCCTGCCTGGGGACATTGTGCTAATAAGCCATAATATCGATTGTTGCAAGCCCGTCTCGGTCTCCGTCGGGTTGTGGCGATGGGTCTTGCCTGCGGGATTCGCTATTTTCCTATGGAAAAGTGCAAAGAGCGGCATTTCATCAATGATGTATATGATGCACTTAATGAACGGCGAGTCGAGTGCATTTGAGGCACGAGGCCGCGCAGAGGAATGAAGTCCTGCGGTGCCGACAGGGTGCCGGTCTTGTCGTGAAACCAGCGGAGAATCGAAATGTCACACCAGCGAATCGCGATTGTCGGGGCGGGGCCCGTGGGCCTGCTCTGCGCCCTGGGGCTGGCCCGTCGTGGCGTGGATTGCGTGGTAATCGAGCGGGCTTCGGCCGTGGCGGACAGTCCGCGCGCCATCGCGCATCACTGGTCCACGCTTCCGGGTCTGGACGAGTTGGGCATCCTGGACAAGTGCATCGCCCGCGGGTTCAAGAAGAACGATTTCGCGCTGAGGGTCCGCAAGACCGGCGAGGATATCCGCTGGACGCTGGATGTTCTCGAAGGCCACGCCAAGTTTCCCTTCAACGTCTATCTCCCGCAAGACCGTCTTGGGGAGGTCATCCTGGAGGAACTGGCGGCCTATCCGGGGACGCAGGTGTTGTGGAACACCGATTTCACCGGCCTTGTGCAGGGCGACAGCAACGTCACCCTGAGCCTGCACAATGCCGAACGCGGGCCCTTCCAGATGACCGTGGACTGGCTGGTCGGCGCCGACGGCGCGCGCAGTGCGGTGCGCAAGGCGGTGGATCTGGAATTCGAGGGCTTTACCTGGGATCAGCAGTTCATCGCAACCAACCTGCGGATCGATCTCGGCAAGCATGGCTATGCGCGGTCGTTGCTGCTGGTCGACAATCCCGACGGTGCGGTCCTGGCCATGATCGACAACGACAATCTCTGGCGCTGCGCCTATGCCGAGGATGCGGCGCTGCCCGCCGAGGGGGTGGTCGAACGTATTCACCAGCGGATTCCGCAGATCATCCCCGAGGCGGCGCAGGGATTCCAGCTCGAGCATCACTCGGTTTACCGGGTGCATCAGCGCCACGCCTCGCGGTTCCGGGCGGGGCGGGTGCTGCTGGCCGGTGACGCCGCCCATGCGACCAATCCGACCGGCGGCTTTGGTCTGACCACCGGATTCATGGATGTGTTCGTTCTGTACGAGGCGCTGGCCGCCGTCATGGCGGGCGAGGTGCAGGCCGGAGTTCTCGATACCTATGCCGAGGACCGCAAGCGCGTCTTTACGCAATTCACCTCGCCCCAGGCGACGCGGATGATGAAGCTGGTGTTTCAGGAAGAGGGGCTGGAAGAAGGGCTGGAACGGTTCCGGCAGATCGCATCGTCCGAGGCGATGCGCCTGAAATATTCGCTCTTTGCCGGCAATCTGGAAACACCGTCGGTTGTGACCGGTCGGCGGCACAATCCGCCAGTCCCGGCATGACACCGGACCGCGCAAACGGGGGCGACCGACCGGCGCGGATCGTGCTGTTCACCTATGCCGCGGCAGAGCCGTTCCACACCGCGCTCATGGACATGGCGCAGTCCAATCTCGTCGGGCTGGGTTGGCGCGATGCCCGGTTTCGGCGGGTTTTTGGTGGGCGCGACCTGCAGGCCTTGCCGGGGCTGGCGCGGGATATTGTCGCGTGCGGGCCGGACATCGTGCTGTCCTTCATGACCAATGCCAATCTGGCGATGGCCGCGGCGACGCAGCACAGCCCCGTCCCGGTCGTGGGCTGGTCGATGGATCTCGACGGTGCCTGTCTGACCGGCCCCCAAGCGCCGGTTCTGGGCAATCTGACCGGGGTGACGCTTCCCGTCGATTATCAGCGCGATCAGTTGCGGCTGTTGAGGGCCCTCAAGCCCGGCTTGCGGCGGATCGGGCACCTGTTCAACCCGTCCTATGCCGTGGCAAATCCGGCGCTGGCAAAGCTGCGGCGGGCGGCGGTCGAGGTCGGGATCGAGGTGGAGGCGCATCTTTGCGCCGCGCCCACCGATCTTGCTGCAAGCGTGGCCCGGTTGGCCGATCTGGGCGTCGAGGCGCTGACCGTCGGTCCGCATGAGATGTTCAACGCCAATGGCGCGATCCTTGCCGCCGCAGCCCTGTCCCGCGGCCTGCCGGCCATCGGGCTTGAATCGCTCGCCATGCACGGTGGCGTTGCAGGCTATGCCCCGGATTTTCCGGCCATCTGGCAGCAAGGTGCCCGGATGGCCGATCAGGTGCTGCGCGGCGTGGCCGTAACGAGCATCCCGGTCGACCGCACGATTGCGCCGCGCCTGATCCTGAACCTTGGCGCGATCCGCGCGCTGGGCCTGGAGGTGCCGGAATACCTGCTGGCAGCCGCTGACGGCGTGGTTGATTCCTGACCTGTGGATCGTTCCAACCGCGTGAGACGGGCAAAGCCCCGTCTGCGCGGCCACCCCCGAGCATGGAGGCTCGATGAGATGCTGAAATCCTATACCCCTGTCTACAAACCGCCTTTTGTCATCACCCGGATGAGCCATATGGTGATGCATGTCAGGGACCTGGCGGCCAGTCGTGCCTTTTACTGCGACATTCTGGGCATGGCAGTCAGTGACGAATCCGCCGACACGCTCTGGCTGCGCGGGATGGAGGAAGGGTGCCACCACAGCCTCGTGCTGAAAACCGGTGCGCCGGTCTGCGCCCGGATCGGTTTTCGCGTGATGATCGAGGAGGATCTCGATCTGGTCGAGAGCCACTTCCGCGAGGCGGGCCTGCCAACTGCCTGGGTCGATGTCGCCTATCAATCGCGCACGCTGCACACCGTCGATACGGTGGGCACGCCGCTGGAGTTCTGCGTCAGCATGGAGGCCCGGCCGCGGCTGTTTCATCATGTCGAAAAGTATCGCGGCGCCAGCGTGCAGCGCATCGACCATGCGCAGGTTCTGACGCCCGGGGTCTCGACCGCGCTGGAATTTTACAGTGGCATGGGTTTTCGCCTGTCGGAATACGTTGTCGGCCCTGACAACCCTGAGCCGGTATTTGTCTTTCTCCAGCGCAAGGGAAACCCGCACGACATCGTTTTCGCACAGCGGGATCGTCTGCTGATGCACCATTTCGCCTATACCGTGCCCGACTCATCGACACTGTTGCAGACAGCGGATCTGATGATGCGGATGGGGCAGGGCGCACGGGTAGAGTTCGGGCCGGCACGCCATTTCAGCCCTGGTCTGGCCCGTTTCCTTTATCTGCGTGATCCCGACGGGCATCGGGTGGAGCTGTTTCCGACGCATTATCAGACGATGGACATCGAGGACGAACCGGTCTGCTGGAACCTCGGTGACTTTCACATCGGCGGATGGCAGGAACCGCCGCAACGCTGGCTTGACGAGGCGAGCGAGTTCGGCGCCGCCTGACACGGGCCCATGCCGGTTCATGGCAAACCCCCGCCCTGCATCACGCGGGGCGGGGGTTTCTGTATCGGGGCCGCCGGTTTTCCGGCGGCCCTGACGGCGGTGTCACATCGTTGACGGCAGCCAGGTAACGAGAGCGGGAAAGGCGATCAGCAGGCCGATCTTGACCAGGGTAGAGCCAAAGAACGGCCAGCTACCCCGATAGACCGTCCCGATGGAGATGGTCCGGTCCAGCGACTTGATGACGAACATGTTCAGCCCGAAGGGCGGCGAGATCATCCCGGCCTCCATGCAGATGATGGTCATCAGGCCCCACCAGATCGGATCATAGCCGAGGCCCGTGACCAGCGGCACAAAGAACGGGATCGTTATCACCATCATGGCAAAGGGGTCCATGACGGTTCCCAGCACCAGATAGCAAGCCACCAGCAGCAACACGACGCCCAGCGGGCTGAGCCCCAGACCATTGACAAAGCCGATAAAGGCCTGCGGCACCCCGCTGATGCCAAAGAAGAACGACAGCACCACCACGCCCAGGATCAGTGAATAGATCATGGCGAGCGAATGCGTCGAGTCACCCATGGCCTGCCAGAACCGCGACGGGTTCAGCTTGCCCCGCAGCAGGGCGATCAGGAACGCCCCGAAGGCCCCTACGGCGCCCGCTTCCAGCTCGGTGAAGAAACCCGAGTAGATGCCGCCCAGCACCAGGCCCAGCAGCAGGATCACCGACCAGGCGGCGCGGGTGGCCTCGGCGATCATGCGGAAGGATGCGCGCTCGCCCTTGAAGGCGTCCTGGGGGCGCAGCCACAGCCAGACGGCAACCGTACCCATATAGGTCAGCACCGCCAGAATACCGGGGATGATCGCCCCGACGAACAGCTTGCCGATCGATTGTTCGGTCATGATGGCATAGAGGATCAGCGCCGACGAGGGCGGGATCAACTGGCCCAGCGTGCCCCCGGCGGCGATCGAACCCGCCGACAGGGCGGGCGAGTACTTGCGTTCCTGCATTTCCTGCAGGCCGATCCGTCCGACCGAAAGCTGCGTGGCGATGGACGAACCCGTCAGGGTGCCGAACAGGGCGCAGGCGATGATCGACGCATGGGCCAGCCCACCGCGAAGATGACCGACCAGCGCATTTGACAGGGCGTAAAGATCCTTGCCGATGCCGCCCACGCCCGCGAAGGCGCCCATCAGCAAGAACAGCGGCAGCACCGAAAGGCTGTCTTTGGTGATGAAGGACGCAGGCTCGGCCCCCAGAATGACCAATGTGCTTCGCGGGCCGAGGATGGTGGCGATTCCGGCGAGACCGATCAGCCCCATGCAGGCGCCGATCGGCAGGCCCAGCAGGATCATGACCCAGAGCAGGACAAAGCTCAGCACGGCGACGCCCGCCGGGCTGCCGGGCAGGACCGCATCGTAAAAGCCGCCCGGAACCACGCTGAACAGCATCAGCAAGGCGTGCGTCAGCAGCGCGCCGCCGACCAGCAGCACCAGACGCACACCCCAGCCCGAGCGCGGCAGCATGGTCATCAATCCCCGCAGGAACATGACCGACTGCAGCAAGGCCGCCGCCAGGAACGACGCGGCCATGATGAAGAAGAAGGGCGCTTTGGGGGTCATGGTGATCATCGTCGTCTGCCGCGTTGCCTGCAGCACCGATGCCATTTCCCAGATGCGGACGCCGGCCAGCACAAAGAACACGGCCAGCAGAACCGGCGTGATCAGTTCAAGCCAGTCGCGCAGTCGCACCGGCAGCCGCGAGGTGACGATATCGACGCTCAGCACCGAGCCCTTTGCCAGGCCATAGGGCAGCGCGGTGGAAATCGCCACGGCGACCAGCAGGGCCAGCAATTCGTTGAGGCCGTAGAGTGACACATGAAAGAAGGTGCGCATCACAATGTCCACGATCGTCGAGAGCGACATCAGGAGGATCGCGGTGACGGCCAGGATCGCAACGCGCTGCGCGCCCGCCGTCAGAAGTGACTCGAGCCGTTCGACGGCCCTGAGTGCCGTCGATTCGCCTGTTGTCGGATGGTCGCTGCGTGGCAACGTAATGTCCCCCATGGTATTCCTCCTCCCCGACCCGGGCCTCGCCAATGGCGGGTGCGCTCCGGGCATGACAATTAAGTCATTATGATATAGATTTATCACTTAACAAGCAACCGGCTTTTCGCCAGCGGAGCGCGGAAGCTTGCGGCAGACCAGTCTAGCGGAACCGGCTGTCCGGGATCAGCACCAGCTTGCCCGAGGTCGCCCGTTCCTCCAGCGCCGTGTGGGCGGCGGCGGCGTCAGAGAGCGCAAAGCGCCCGCCCAGCGTCAGCGACAGCCCTCCGCCGATAAACAGGTCGGCGAGGGCCAGGAACTCGCGGGTGATCTCGGCCTGGTCATCCAGATGCGGACGCAGCCAGAACCCTGAGATCGTCGCATTCCGGCCACAGAGCCGCTGCGTGTCGATATGCCAACGCTCGTCGCCGGTCAGACCAAAGACCACAACCCGGCCGAACGGCGCGAGAAGCTCGTAGGATGCGTCTGCGACGGCGCCGCCCGTCACCTCCATGACCACATCCACCCCCCGCCCGCCGGTCAGTTGGCGCACGGTGTCGTTCCAGCCGGGCTGCGCGTAGTTGACCGTTGCATCGGCACCCAGCGAGCGCACCAGCGCCGCTTTTTCCGGCGTGCTGACGCAGCCGATCACCTGCCCCGCGCCGTAAAGCCGCGCCAGTTGCACCGCGATGGAACCGACGCCGCCGGCGGCCGCCTGAACCAGAACGGTCTCGCCCGGCGCCAGCCGCGAATGCCGCTTGAGGATCAGAGACGCGGTCAGGCCCTGCACGAACAGCGCCAGCGCCGCCCAGTCGGGCAAGGCATCGGGCAGCGGATAGACGCGGCTCGCGGGGACAACCACGTAATCCGCGTAGCTGCCCTGACCGGGAAAGCCCAGCACCCGCTTGCCGATCAGCCCGTCGTCCATCCCGGGACCGACCTGCGTGACGATGCCGACCACCTCGCCGCCGAGGAAATAGGGCATCGGCGTCGGCACGGCATAGGCGCCGCCCTTGCGCCGCATGACATCGGCGAAATTGACCCCGGTTGCCAGAGTTTCCAGCAGAACCTCGTTCGCCTGTGGCACCGGTCTGGGCGCGCGCTCGTAGGTCAGCACCTCGGGGCCGCCGTGGCCATAGAGCCGGATCGCATTCATTGTCGGTTGGGTCATTGCGGGCTTTCTGTGCTCGGGCAAGGGCGGCTGTTGTTGGGCTGAGTGGCTCCGCGCGGGCGGCTCAGGCATTCACACCGGGTTTCAGGGTCTGGCTCAGGCACGACAGGGCGCGCGCCCAGGCATCGGCAGACGGGGCATAATCGGCGTCCTGCGGATCGAATGTCAGAAAGGCGTGCCCCAGCCCGGGATAGACCACAAATTCATGCGGCTTTGCGGCGCCTGTCAGCGCCTTGTCGGCCTCGGCAATCGATGCAGAGGCGACGAAAGGGTCCGCGTCACCCCAGAACGCCAGGATCGGCGCCTGAACCGCCGACAGTTGGTCCAGCGGCACATAGGGCGACAGCTTTGTCGGTGCCCTGCGGTCGATGGTCGGATAGAACAGGATCGCCGACTCGTAGGGCACCTGCGCGGCGAGCGTCAACGCCAGCGATCCCCCGACGCAGAACCCCATCACCGCAATCCCCAGGCCGGGGAAGTCCGCCCTCGTCCGGGCGATCAGCGCAGCCAGATTGGCGATGGCCATGGTGCGATCCAATGCCATCAGGCGCGCGATTCCGCCGCGCTCGTCACCCTCCGCCACCGGCCAGAGGCCGCTGAAGAGTTCCGGCACGACCGCGACATACCCCTCGGCCGCCAGGCGGCGCCCCAACGCCCGGTAATAGGGGCTGCGCCCGAACATGTCGGTTCCGATCAGCACGCAGCCGCGCGGCGCACCGAGCGGACGAAAGACCGAGGCAAAGACAGGACCATTGCCCAGATCGAGGGTCTGAAAATCCTCGGCAATCGCGCTGATCGCTGAATTTTCCGGTCCGACAGTCGCATGACACATGGCGAAACCTCCGTAATTTTGACGGTCTTGCCGGAACCGCATGGCCAAGGGTTAGCCGGTCGATCATAAAAAGTCAAAACCTAGTTGTTTACTTTTGAGATCGGCTGTAGGTTCCGTCCTGACGGTATGGCCATGCCCTGCACCGCACCGGAAGAACACGAGGAGGCGCTGCCAGTGACGTTATCAAATCCGCCGGTCGGCGAAACGCATGTCGCGCTTGATGACGGTGGCGTCCTGTTGTGCCTGGATACGGGCGGCGCCGCCGAAGCCGTCGTTCTGGCGCATGCTCATACCGGCAACGCCTTGTCCTGGGGGGCGCAGATGTCGGCCCTTGCGGCGGCGGGGTATCGCGCGATTGCCTATTCGCGGCGCGGCTATTACGGGTCCAGCGCCCTCGGCGAGGGGCCGGTGGCGACCCTTGCCGACGATCTCGCCGGGCTCCTGGACCGTCTGGGCATTGCGCGGGCGCATCTGGTCGGGGTTGCGGCCGGTGGTGCGGTGGCGGTCGATTTTGCCCTGTCATTCCCCGAGAGGGCGCTGTCCGCCTCGATCGTCTCCAGCCTGATGGGCCTCGAAGATCCGGACGTGTTGGCGCGGTTGCGCCATCTGCGCGCCGATTGGTTCCGCGCCCTGCCGGACGACGTGAAGGAGCTTGGCCAGTCCTTCCGCTCGTTCGATCCTGAGGGTGTGGCCGAGTGGAACCGGGTCCGCGCGCTGAACCCGCTGATGCCGCCGCCGACCGATCTGCGGTTCCTCAAGCAAGCTCAGAGGTCGCAGGCGTCTTGCGCGCGTCTTGCGGGGTCGGGGGTGCCGCTGCTGCTGATGACCGGGGCCGCCGATACCTATATGCCGCCGCGCCTGCTGCGCGATGTCGGGCGCAGGGTTCCGCAGGCCCGCCTGCACGTGATCGAGGAGGCGGCCCATGCCCCGCATGTCGAAACCCCCCATGATTTCAATCGCATCGTGATCGACTTCATCGGCGACCCCGCGGCCGGGCGGCTCTGACAGAACCGGCTGCACCGCGTGCAGTCACCAACAAGGGAACAAGGCGAGATGACTGGATTTTGGGCAGAGGGGGCCGGAACCGAGGCGCCCGTGACCTATCGGCGTGACCCTGATCATCAGGGCTTGGTGGCGCTGCGCGATGTGATGGTGCCGATGCGCGATGGCGGCGGGCTTTGTGCCGATATCTTCCGCCCCGAGACACGGGCAAAGCTGCCCGCCCTGATTGCCTATTCGCCCTATAACAAGGCCATTGCCTCGCCCGAATACGCGACCGTGGTGCCGCCGCAGCCCGCCTGGTCGCCGCTCTGGTCTGGGGCGGCCGAGGCGGGCGACACCGACTTTCTGGTGGCGCGCGGCTATGTGCATGTCATCGCCACCGCGCGCGGCAACGGCGGATCGACGACCGGCGGCAATGGCGCGATGGATCTCTATGACCTTGTCGAATGGGTGGCCGCGCAGGAATGGTGCGACGGCAAGGTCGGGATGATCGGCATCTCGGCGTTCGGGGCCGCCCAGTTGCAGGCCGCGCAATTGTCGCCGCCTGCGCTGAAGGCGATCTTTCCCTATGATCCCGGCCCTGCTTACCGCGACTTCCGCGACCGGTTTCCGGGCGGGGTTTTGCACAGCTTTCCTCTGATCATCGATGCGGGGAGCGTCAGCCACGCGACCATGGGCCCTCCCGGCGCGCTGTCGCCGGTGGACGAGGCGCGCTGGCAGAAAGCGATGACCAACCCTGATTATATCGCGCATCACGCGCTCTATAACATCCTGACGATGAAGGGGCAGAAGGCGCCGATCTTCTACCGGACCCTGACCTATCCCTACGATCCCCCCCGGGCGAGCGAGCGGGCCGAAGCCCTCTTTGCCAAGGTCCGCATCCCCACCTATGTGGGAACCGGGCGCTATGCCCATACCTACAAGTCGCATTTTCAGGGCGCGCAGCACTGGTATGCCAATCTCGACGTGCCCAAAAAGCTGATGCTGTCGGGGCCGGTGCATGTCGATCGGCCCTTCCGGGCGTTTCACCACGAGATCCTGCGCTGGTACGACTACTGGCTGAAGGGAATCGATACCGGCATCATGGACGAGCCCCCGGTCAAGGTGTTCGTGACAGGGGCGAACCGGTGGCTTTATGGCAAGAGCTGGCCGCTGCCCGAGACAAACTGGACCCCGTTCTATCTGGAGTCCTGGGAGCGGCTGCGCTCGGAGCCCTTTGCGCCGGGCAGCCGTGACGGCAACCCGGCGCCGGACAGTTTCGTGCAGATGCCGGCCACGCAGACACGGAAGGTGCAGAAGCTGCGCTATGTCAGCGAGCCGCTGGGCAAGCCCCTGCTGGTGGCGGGGCCGATTGCGGTTGCGCTGCACGCCGCGATTGACCAGACCGATACCAACTGGATGGTGACGCTCAAGGATATCGGTCCGGCACCGGCCCTGCGCGATGTGCAGGACATCGAGGGCACGGCGCTGGCCGGGGCGCCGGAAACGGTGGTCAGCCGCGGCTGGCTGAAGGCCTCGCACCGCGCGACAGATCCCGAACGGTCAACGCCGTGGAAGCCCTGGCATCACCTGACCGAGGAGCACCAGCAACCCGTCGTTCCCGGCGAGGTCGTCGAATATGCCATCGAGATGCTGTCAACGGCGCATCTTTTCTGCGCCGGGCACCGCCTCTGCCTGGAGATCTCCAGCATGGATTTCCCCACCGGCGTCGGCGGGCTGACGAATGTCGAATTCGTGCCGTTCCACATCGGTTCCAGCAAGACGGTCGTGCATCACGTCTACCGCGATGCCCTGCGCCCGTCGCATGTGCTGCTGCCGATTGTTCCCCAGCCCACAGAGGAAAAACCATGAACCCGCAGATCGACTGGACCGAGGCGAATGGCGCCAGCCTGCGCTGCGCCACCTTCGGCAACGCGACCGGCGCCGCGCCGCTGGTCATGCTGCACGAGGTGGGCGGCGCCATCGAGAGCCTGACCGCGACCGCCCGGATTCTGGCGACAGGGCGCCCGGTCATCGCCTATGACCAGCGCGGCTTTGGCCTGTCCGAACGCGCCAACGCGCTGACCCTGACCGGGATGGTGGATGATCTGGAGGCGCTGCTGGATGCGCGGGGCCTGTCGGCCGTGCATATCCTCGGAGCGGCGCTGGGCGGCACCATCGGCCTGATGCTGGCGGAACGCGCGCCGCATCGGGTGCTGTCGGTCATCGCCGCCAGCCCGCCGATTCACGCGATCCCCGAGAAATTCGTCGGCTTCCTGCAGCAGCGCGCCCGGACCGCCGTGGCCGAAGGAATGCGCGGCATCGCCGAGGCCTCGCTGTCGATGTCCTGGCCTGAACATCTGCGCAGCGATGCCCGCGCCTTCGCGCAGTTCCGGCTGCGCTATCTGGCCAATGACCCCGAGAGCTTTGCCGCGGTGACGCTGGCCATGTTGACGCTGGACATGGACCCGCTTCTGCCCCGGATCGGGGCGCCCGCGCTGATCATCGGCTGCACCGACGACCGCTTTGCCCCGCCCGAAGAGGGGCGCAAGGTGGCGGAGGCGCTGCTGAGGGGCCATTACGCCGAAATTCAATCCGGCCATTTCGTCGGGCTGATCGCCCCGGCCGCGTTGGCCGCCGCGGCGGAAACCTTTCTGGAGAGCATCGATGCGCAATCCCGCTGATCTGGCCTGGACCCTTCAGGCGGCCACCCGCCCGCAGCGGCCGCTGCCCGCCGGGGCCTGGGATACCCATGCCCATGTCTTTGGACCGTTCGACCGCTATCCGACCGTCCCGGGCAGTACCTATCTGCCGCCCTTGGCGCCGCAGGCGGCGCATCTTGCCATGCTGGACGCCGCCGGTTTCGACAACGGGGTTCTGGTTCATGCCGGTGCGAACGGCCTCGATCTGCGTGGAAGTCTGGATGCGGTGGCGACCTCTCCGGACCGGCTGCACGCCGTCGCCGTGGTCGATCCGGACAGCGATCCGGCCGCGCTGGAGGATTTGCACGCGCGCGGCGTGCGGGCGTTGCGGTTCACCGAGAACGGGCCCAGCTATGGCGGGACGAAACCTGCGGGGGTGCTGGGGCTCGAGGCGCTGAAACGGTTCGCGCCGACGATGCGCGACCTGGGCTGGTATGCCGTGATCTGGGCGAAGTGCCGTTATCTGGCAGAGAGCCGGGCCTGGCTGGACGCGCTGGGCCTGCCGGTCGTCGTGGACCACATGGGCAGCTTCGACATCGACCTGGGCCCGGATCATGCGGATTTCACCGCGCTGCGTGACTGGGTCGCTTCGGGCAATTGCTGGATAAAGCTGACACCCTTGCGCGTGACCAGGGCCGACCGGCGCCAGCCCGATGACGTGCGACCGTTTCACGACGCCCTTTTGTCGGCCGGGCCGGATCGGTGCCTGTTCGGCAGCGACTGGCCCTATATCGCCATCAACGAGGATACCCCGGATATCGGCGGCCAGATCGATCTGTTCGACCGCTGGACCGGTGACGATGCGCTCAGACAAAAGGTCTTTGTCGACAACCCGGCCCGCCTGTTCGCATTCGGCTGACCTGACGCCCCCGCACCGGCTGCGGTGCGGGGCGCCCCTGCCGATCCATCAGGCTCAGCTCAGCTTCATCTCAATTCGCACGCAATCGCCGCGATAATTGCCGATGGCGAACAGCATCGGCTTTCCGTCCTTGTCCGAAGCCATGCGCAGGACGCGGGCGATCGGGAAATCCGGCTGAATATCCAGCGCCTGCGCGACCTCATAATCGGCGCGCTCGATGGTCAGGATCTGCCTCGCATTGGCGATGGGCCAGTCTTTCAGATCGGCGACGAGCTTGGTGGCGGTCTTTGTGGTCAGGTCTTCGTCGGTCAGAAACGCGGCGATGTGTTCGGGAACATAGACATCGGCCAGCAGAAACGGCTGATCGTCTCGCGTATGGCGGCGCCGCAAGTGACGATAGCGTTGCCCCTTGGGGGCATAGTCGGCGATCTGGGCGGGCAGCCGGTCAACCATTTCATCCACCAGCACGGTGATGGTTGCCCCCGGCCGCGCGATCAGCAGGCCCGACAGATCGGTCTTGACGTCGCACCACAGATCCCGTTTCGGGCGCGCACGCACGAAAGTACCCTTGGCCCGGAATCGCTCGATCAACCCTTCGGATTCCAGGATGCCCAGGGCCTGACGGATCGTCATTCCCGCTGCGCCATAGGTCTTTGAGAGTTCGTCGACCGTCGGAATCCGTCCGCCAACTTCCCATTCGCCGGATTCGATGTGCGAGCGAAACAGGTTGGCCAGCTTGGCGTAGAGCGAGATGCCGCGCCGGTCATCCCCCAGCAGGCCTTCGGTGGTCGTTTGGTCCATGGGCTTTGCTTCCGATGTTGCAGAGTTCTGACCGGGCAGTCGTGCGGTCGCAGGCCACCAGTCTAACGACTTTGCGCTGAACATGCCAGAATGAAGCAGATTATTCACTTTTTGCCGGTTGAGCCGCGCGTCACTGCATTCCCCGGCGGATTCTTCGGCGCAGCCGGGTGGCGCCACGAAGTCGCCCGCCGAAGCTGCCCCTGCTTGCCGACGTGGGGCTTTCCCCAAAGGTCAGGCCGTGGCATCGCCGCCCATCACAAACCAGAACCGCTGAGGCCGGACGACAGGCGCAGAGCGTCCAGAATCCGGCCCCCGCCACCCTCGACCGGCGCCACCGAATTGCCGTCAGCGTCTGCGACCGCTGCGGCATCTCGGGTCACGCCATCGGCCGTACCGGACACTGCAGACGAGGGCCTTGACCTGATCGATCCCTCCGCCCCGCCTCGGGCCCTCGAATGGCCGAATGCCGGAAAGACCGGCCAGGCTGAAGGCCGTCAAGACCGCCGAATTCACCGCCCGTGCAGGCCTCGTCAGCATCCGCTGCAAATTTCCTGTGCAAACGCCTTCGACGCGGGCTTTGCGCGTCGGGAGCGGTCGGTTCTGACCCTCCCTACAAATTAATATTGACAAAAGCGGCAAGCATATGGATTTCTAAAATCGCAACTTAACGCGACGCCCCCAGGTGCCGGAGATCTGCGATGCCCATGCCCCTGCTTCCCACCGTCGATCATGTGGTCCTTCTGGTGCATGACCTTGCCGAGGCGAGCGCCCGGCTGCAGGCTGCGGGTTTCACGGTGCTGCAGCGCGCCGATCAGGCCGAGAAACCGGGTTCGACCTTTCGTTTCGTCAGCTTTGCCGATGGCAGCTATGTGCTGCTCAACGCCTTTTCGGCCGAGGCCATGACCCGCCACCGTCTGGGCCCGGTCCTGTCCGAGCGCGAGGGCTGGGGGGACTGGTCGCTCTGTGTGGCCGATCTGGACGCGGCGGTTGCCCGGGCCGACGAGTGCGGGATCGCGCTGGGCGGCGAGAATGCGGTCCGCAACGTGCTGACCACCGGCGAGGCCTGGGGCCTGCGGCTGCTGGTCAGCGGGCGCGGCTCGGGCGGCGATCCGGCGCTGCCGTTCCTCGTGCAGGATACCGAGGGCCGCGCCGCCCGAATCCCCGGCCCCCCGGTCCATGCCAATGGCGCGACCGGCATCGCCGGTGTCACGGTGGCCGCCGAGGATGCGCTGGCCAGTGCCCGCCGCACCGCCGCGCTTGCGGGCCTGCCCGAACCCGACGCGCCGCGCGTCGTGCTGCAGGGGGCCACGCTCGATTTCGTCCCGCTCGACCCCGGCGCCCGTGGCACCGCGCGGCTGGGCGGCCCCGTCTCGATAACCCTTCGCGGTCTTGCCGCCGAGCTGCCCTTGCCGGGCGGCTGGCGTGCCATGGCCGCGGTCTGACCCGCAGCAACAGGAGAGTGACAATGGCGACAGTAGCGGTATTCGGCAGCGCCGGGGCAGTGGGCCTCGAGATTGCGCGCACGATGGTTCTGCAACCCGATGTGACCCGGCTGGTGCTGGTTGACATCGCCGAGGAGAAGATGCGCAACGAGGCCAACGATTGCGCCATGCTGGCCGAGAAGATGCGGCTGGAAGCGGTCGAGGTGGTCCCGGTCGTGACCGACCTGACCCGCGACGGCGCCATCGCCGAGGTGCTGGCCAAATACCGGCCCGATGTCACCGTGCAGGCAGCGATCCCGATCTCGTGGTACACGCTGGCCAATTCCGTGCCCAAGGAGACCTGGAAGCGGGTGAATTACGAGGCCCGCCTTGGCCCGTTCCTGCCGCTGCTTTTGTCTTTTCCGATCCGCTTCATGGAAGGCTGGCGCGATGCTGGCGCCCCCGGCAAGGTGATCCAGCTTTCCTTTCCCGATATCGTCAATCCGGTGCTGGCGGGCATGGACCTCGCCCCGGCCTGCGGTTCGGGGAATACGGAAAACCTGTGCTCGACGCTGCGGATGATGGTGGCGGACCGGCTGGGCGCCCCCACGCGTGAGATCGACATCAAGCTGATCGCGCATCACTTCCATTCGTGGTTCCAGCGTTCGCCCGCCGAGATGCCGGAACTGGCGGAAAACATGTTCCACTTTCAGGCCTTCTGCCGCAGCCACGAGGTCACGGCCGAGATGCTGGGCGATCCCGGCTTCCTGCAGGATCTGCGTAGGCGCTATCCCTATCAGCGCCCGCGCTTCGCCGCGACCTCGGTGGTGAAGAACACGGTGCGCATGCTGCGCAACGACGGGCTGGTCACGCATGTCGCCTCGCCCGCGTCGATGGGTGGCGGGCTGGACGCCCGTTTCGTCAACGGGAGCTGGGAGCCGGTGCTGCCGCAGGGTGTCACCCCCGGCGATGTCGAGGCGATCTTTGCCAAGGCCCGCTACGCGGACGGGGTGGAGAGCATCGGCGCCGACGGGACCGTCGTTTTCACTGACCGGGGCAACGGTGCCATGGCCGAACTTCTGGGCTTTGACTGCAAGGTGCTGAAGCCCGAGGAAGTTCACGTCCGTGCCGAAGAGTTGCTGCACCGCATCAAGACGCTGCGCGCGGCGGCCTGAACCGGCCCGTCGCACCTTTACCGGGGCTTGCGACTGCGGCTAGCTAGGGTCTGGCCGCAGTCCGTCCGGCGACAAGGGGAAACCGTTATTGGAAAAGCTCAATATCCGCCAGATCGAGGCCTTTCGCGCGGTCATGACCTACGGCAGCATGAAAAAGGCGGCCGAGGTTCTGGGGATCTCGCAGCCGGCGATGAGCCGTCTGATCGCCAGCCTGACCGAGACGGTGGGCTTTGCGCTGTTCACCCGCGAGCAAGGGGGCGTCGTGCCCACCGATGACGCCATCGACTTCATGCGCGAGGTCGAGCGGGTCTTTGCGGGCACCGACGAACTGCGCCGCCGCGCCGATGCGATCCGCCGGAAAGAGGCCGGAACTGTCCGCATCGCCGCGATGTCGCATTACGCCAACGATCTGTTGCCCGAACTGGTCGCGCGTTTCTCGCTCAGGCATCCCAATATCCGCGTGATCCTCGAGGCGCGCAGCCGTATCGAGATCGGCAGCTATGTGCGCCTCGGGCTGGCCGATCTGGGGGTGACATCGCTGCCGATCCCCTCGGAACCCGCGGTGGTGACGCGTCTGGCCGTCGCCCCGGCCGTGCTGCTGATGCCCGCGGGTCATCCGCTGGCGGCGATGGCACGGGTTCCGGCCGAGGCGCTGGAGGGCGAGCGTTTCGTGAGCTTCGAGAGCCGCACGCCGTTTCGGACCGAGGTGGACGCGGTCTTTGACGAACGCAACATCCGCCGGGCGCTTGCAATCGAGACAGCGGCGCCCGAGGGGATCGTGCGGCTGGTCGCGGCGGGGGCGGGCGTGGGGCTTATCAGCCCCTTTACCGCCGATATCCACGAAACCCCGGGCGTCGTCTCGCGCCCCTTCGATCCGGCGATTGCGGTCGAGGTGGGTCTGCTGACCGACGACCGGTCGCTGTCCACGGCGGCGACGGCGATGATCGATTTCCTCAAGGCCGCCTTCGGGGACGGCACGGCCACCGCGCGTTACCGGCTGCCGGCCTGACATGCTGCCCGAACCCGCCGAACACCGCGTCGTCACGCATTGGGGGTCATACCGGACCGATGACCGGGGCCGCGCCGTACCGGTGCCTGAAGACCCGTCTCCCTCGGCCATCGGCGAGGGGCTCGAGGCGATGTCGGCCTCGCCCGCGCGCGTGCTGCGCCCGATGGTGCGGCGCGGCTGGCTGGAAAACGGGCCGGGCGGCGGCGGCCGGGGCGCCGAACCCTTTGTGCCCGTTTCCTGGGACAGGGCCGAGCAGCTCGTTGCGGCCGAAATCGACCGGGTGCGCCGCCAGCACGGCAATGCGGCGATCTATGGCGGTTCGTATGGCTGGGCCAGCGCCGGGCGTTTTCACCACGCGCAGAGCCAGATCCACCGTTTCCTGAATTTGGCGGGCGGTTACACGCGGTCGGTGCAGAACTATTCCTATGCCGCGGGCGATGTGATCCTGCCCTATGTCACGGGCAGCGCGGCAGGGCTGTCCTTTGGCCATACGCCCTGGTCCGAAATCCGCGCGCATGCCAGGCAGGTGCTGATGTTCGGCGGCATGCCTGCGCGCAATACCCAGGTGAACGGGGGCGGCACCCAGCAGCATGGTTTCGCGGGCGAATTCGACGCCTGCCGCGCCGCGGGGCTGCGGATGGTGCTGATTTCGCCGCTGGGCGACGATGCGCCCGCCTGCGACGCCTGGCTGCCCTTGCGGCCCACGACCGATGTGGCGCTGATGCTGGCGCTGGCGCATGAGGTCATCGCGGCGGGGCGGGCGGACCGGGATTTCCTGCAACGCTATGCCGTGGGCTGGGAGGCGGTACAGGCCTATGTCACCGGCGCCGCGGACGGGATCGCCAAGACCCCCGCCTGGGCCTCGGCGATCACCGGGCTGGCCGAGGGCGCGATCCGCGACCTCGCGCGGTCGGTGCTGGAACTGCCGACCTTCATCGCCGTGTCCTGGTCGCTGCAACGCGCGCAATACGGCGAGCAACCCTATTGGATGGCGATCACGCTGGCGGCGTTGCTGGGTACCATCGGCCGGCCCGGGCTGGGTTTCGGTTTCGGCTATGGATCGATCGACGGGATCGGCCAGTCCGAGAATGCCTATTCCTGGCCGAAACTGTCGCAGGGCAGCAATCCGGTCGATGATTTCATCCCCGTCGCCCGCGTCGCCGACATGCTGCTGGCGCCCGGCGGGGCCTATCCCTATCGCGGCGAGACGCGGCATTATCCCGATATCCGGCTGGTTTACTGGGCGGGCGGCAATCCGTTCCACCATCATCAGGATCTCAATCGTCTGGTGCGGGCGTGGCAACGGCCTGAAACGGTGATCGTGCACGAACCCTGGTGGACCGCGACCGCGCGTCATGCCGATATCGTCCTGCCTGCCACGCTGCCGACCGAGCGGGACGACATCGCCGCCTCGGGGCGCGAGCCGGTTTTCCTGCCGTCTCACAAGATCGCCGTGCCGCCGGGCGAGGCGCGGGACGATTACACCATCCTGACCGGGATTGCCCGGCATCTGGGGCTGGCAGAGCCCTTTACCGAGGGCCGCAGCCCCGAGGCGTGGTTGCGGCATCTCTATGCGGGCCTGCCGGCACTGACCGGCCAGCGCGACCTGCCGGATTTCGACAGCTTCTGGGCCGGGACCGGCCTCAGGATCGAGCGCAGCCGCCCGGCGCGCAGCCTGTTGCAACGCTACCGCGAGAACCCTGAGCGGCACCGGCTGCACACGCCCTCGGGCCGGATCGAGCTGTATTCCGCGACCATCGCCGGTTTCGCCCTGCCCGATTGCCCGGGCCATGCCGCCTGGCAGGAGCCTGACGAATGGCTGGGGGCGCCCGCCGCCGCGCGCCATCCGCTGCACCTGCTTTCGACCCAGCCCGCGACGCGGCTGCACAGCCAGATGGATGCGGGGCCCACCGCGCAGGCCTCGAAGATCGAGGGCCGCGAACCCCTGCGCATGAACCCGGCGGATGCGGCGGCCCGCGGGCTGGCGGCGGGCGACGTGGTGCGGGTCTTCAACGACCGCGGTGCCTGTCTTGCGGGGCTGGTCATCAGCGATGCGCTGCGGCCCGGCGTGGTTCAGCTTGCCACCGGTGCCTGGTATGATCCGGTCGAGCCCGGCGGACTCGATGCGCATGGCAACCCGAATGTGCTGACGCGCGATCATGGCGCCTCGATGCTGTCGCAGGCGCCCTCGGCGCAATCCTGCCTGGTCGAGATCGAGGCCTGGACCGGCCCGCTGCCGCCGATCCGCGTCTTTCAGCCGCCGACCTGAACCGCGACCCGGGCCGCCGCCAGAACCGGGTGGATGGCTGCGGCCATTTCCAGCGCCTGCGTGTCGGCGAAGCGGGGGGCCAGCACCGTCAGCCCCACCGGCATGCCGCCGGGCCCGGTGAAGGCGGGGACGTTGACGCAAGGGACATGCAGCAGCGTCCAGAGCGAGTTGAAATCGGCGCTGCCATTGTTGCCGAGGCCCAACGGCGCCTCGCCCGGAACCGAATAGGTCAGCACCGCGTCATACGGTGCCGCGATCTGGTCGAAACGCGCCCGCAGCACCGCCGCCCGGTCCAGCGCGCTGCGCAGGTCGGCGTCGGAATAGCCGTCGGAATTCTCGACCAGCGCGCGGAAATGCTCGTTCAGCAGCGGCAGGTCGGCGCGGTATTCGGGCAGGAAGGCGGTCCGCCCCTCGGCCCGCATGATGACGTGGTGCACCCGGTCGATGTCGTCGAACTCGGGCGGCAGGTTCAGGGTCGAGACCTGCGCCCCCGCCTGCACCAGAGCCTCGGCCGCCTGTTCCAGCCCTTGACGGGTCGAGGGTTCGGCGCGGTTGGCAAACGGCGTATGACAGAGGGCGATGCGGGCGCCCGCGATGCGGCGGGCGCGGCGCGCGACGCGGTCGGGCACCAGCGCGTCATAGACCAGCCCCAGATCCTCGACCGAGCGGGCGAACCAGCCCAGCGTGTCGAGGGTCGGCGCATAGAGGCGGATGCCGTCCCGGCTGACGCGGCTCCAGGTGGGTTTCATGGCGAAAACGCCGCAATAGCTTGCCGGGCGGATCAGCGACCCGCCGGTCTGCGTGCCCAGAGCCACCGGCACATGCCCGTCGGCAACCGCCGCCGCCGAACCCGAGGACGAGCCGCCCGGCGTGCGCGCCGGGTCGAGCGGGTTATGGGTGGGGGCGAGGCGGAAGGCGGCCGCGAATTCCACGGTTTCGGTCTTGCCGAGCATGACGGCGCCCGCGGCACGCAGCAGCTTGACGCAGGCGGCGTCGATGCGGGGATGAAAGCCGTCGTAGATCGGCGAATTGTAGCCGGTCGGGGCGTCCTCGGTGAGGATCACGTCCTTCACGCCGATGGGCATGCCGTGCAGGGGGGCGGTGACGGGGCCCGCGTCGAGTGCGCGCGCCGTGGCGAGGGCAGTTTCGGCAGCGACATGCGCCCAGATCCTCAGCGCGCCATCGCGCGCCGCGATCCGCGCGAGGCTCTGCCTTGTCCAATCCTCGGCCGTTGCCTGCCCGGCGCGCAGCGCGCAGAGCCTCTCGGCGGTGGAGCCTGGCACCGTCCTCATCGTCGTCTCCTGCATTCGGTCGAAAGGGTGGGGCAGGCGGCGCGCCGGGGGCGCGCCGCCTGGAACCGGCTCAGTGCATCTGATAGGCCTGAGCCTGCGCGATCACCGCCTCGCGGTCGAAGTCGTTGCATTCCGCGAAGAAGCTGGTGTCAAAGGCGCCTTCGGTCTCTTCGGACCCGATCAGCCCGGCGGCGAGGTAACGTTCGGCGGTTTCGGCCCAGCGGCTGGGGTCGATCTCGCCGGTGGGCGCGCCCTCGGGCAGGTTGCGCAGCGCCGAGGCGAGCCATTTGTTCAGGATGTTGACCTGTCCGGGGATGGCGGCGGCGCGGTCGCTGTCGGCGGGCAGGGTGGTCGGGAACACGTCGAACATGATGTCGATCGCCGCTTCGCGGTTGGCCAGCGTAAAGACGAGGCCGCGCGTCATCGCCCGGCAATAGGCAACGGCATCGTCGCGGCGCTCGGCGAGGAAATCGTTGCGCGCGACCAGCGACATGCCGGCCAGTTCGTTCTGCACGCCCAGATCGATATAGTCGAAGGCCAGGCCCTGGTTCTCGATCACGCCGAAGGCCGCGTCCCACAGGACGATGGCATCGACCTGTCCGTTCGACACAGCCGCCGCGGCGGGCGCGCCCGAGCCGGTGACGACGGCGGTGTAATCGGGTTCGAGACCGGCCATGCGGAAGCTTTCATCCACGATCATGGCGACGCCGCCGCCCGCCACCGGGAAGCCGATGGTGCGGCCCTGCAGATCGGCCAGCGTCTGGATGTCCGATCCCTGGGGGATGCCGATGGAGAAACCGTTGTACCGCTTGAGCTCGTAGATCGCCGTCAGTTCGGCGCCCTGTTCACGCAGTTGCAGCACACCTTCGGCCATGGTGGTCGACAGATCGCCCGCGCCGCTGAGGACGACCTGCGCCGCCTGCGCACCGCCCGAGGCGGCCTGCATCTGCACGTCGATGCCTTCTTCGGCGAAATACCCCATCGCCTGCGGCACGGCATACATGAACACTTCCTCGCCCGGTGCCATGTTCGGGTGCGAGAACACAAGATTCACGGTATCGGCGCCGGCAATGCCGGCCCCCAGCAGAGCGGCCGAGAAAGCGGCGGCGGAAATGCACGTCATACGCATGGAGTACCTCCAGGTTGCAAGGTGACAGTCGGGTCGTGACGCGGCCCCGGGTCTTTATGGTTGTGGGTTCCGCGCGGCGGGCTCAGTAGCTCAGGCGAGCTTCGAGTTTCTGCATGGCGTAGTTCAGGATGAAGCCGAGGGCGCCGAGGATGATGAGGATCGCAAAGACCCCGCCCATCTGCATCGAGTTGTTGTATTGCAAGAGCAGCAGTCCAAGCCCGGCCCTTGCCCCGACGAACTCGCCGACGATGGCGCCCAGCAGCGAGATCACCGCCGCCATGTGCAGCCCGGCAAAGATGAACGGGGCGGCGCTGGGCAGGATGATGTGCCAGAAGGTCTGGAACTCGCTGGCATTGCAGACACGGGCGAGGTCGATGCGCTCGGGCTCGACGGCGTGATAGCCGGCGATCGAGTTCACCAGGAGCGGGAAGAAGGTGATGATGACGACGATCAGCACCTTCCCCTCGATCCCGAAGCCGAACCAGACCACGAAGAGGGGCGCGATGGCGACCTTGGGCAGCGCCTGGAACGCCACGACATAGGGATAGAGAACCCGTTCGGCCGTCGCCCAGCGGGCCAGGCCGAAGCCCATGACAATCCCCAGGACCGAGCCGATGACGAAGCCCAGGAACGCTTCCCACATCGTCACGCCGGTGTGATACCACAGGCTCGTCGGATGGTTCAGCGGCACGGTGAACCCGACCCAGAGCCAGCGCGCCACATCCTGCGGCTTGGGGATCACATAGGCGGGCACGCTGCCGAGGTTGGTGATGGCCCACCATGTCCCCAGCAGGATCACGAAGATCGCCAGCGACATGCCCCTTTCACGCCATTTCGGCGGGGCGGCCAGGGTCAGGGCGGGGTCGGGGGTCTGCGGGGCGAGCTCGCTCATCCTCCAAGATCTCCTTCGGAATCCAGCAGGGTGCGGATGCGGCTGGTGAACCGGCCAAAGGCATCCGAGTTGATCATGTCCAGCGTGCGCGGACGCGGCAGGTCGATGTCGATGATCTCGGCCAGCCGTCCGGGGCGCGGGGTCATCACGAAGACCCGGTCGGACAGAAAGACCGATTCCACGATGGAATGGGTGACGAAAATCACTGTCTTCTTCGACTGCGACCAGATGCGCAGCACCTCGAGGTTCATCTGCTCGCGCGTCATGGCGTCCAGCGCGCCGAAGGGTTCGTCCATCAGCAAAAGCGCCGGGTCCTGCACCAGCGCCCGGACAATGCCCGCCCGCTGCTGCATTCCGCCCGACAATTCGCGCGGATATTTGTCGCCGAATTCGCCCAGGCCCACGGTTTCCAGCAGAGCCTTGGCGCGCTCGCGCACTTCGGGCGTCAGCGTGCGGCGCATCTGGTTGGGGAACAGGACGTTCTGCGTCACCGTCCGCCAGGGCAGCAGCACCGGCGACTGGAAAACCACGCCGATTTCCTCGTCCGGGCCGTCGATGGGCCGCCCGTGCAGGGTGACATCGCCGCGCGTGTGCTCGATCAGCCCCGAGAGGATCTTGAGCAGCGTCGATTTCCCGCAGCCGCTGCGGCCGACGATCGAGATGAACTCGCCCTCGCGCACGTCGAAGCTGACGCGGTCCAGCGCCAGCGTTCCGTTGCCGTCGCGCGAGGGGTAGATTTTGGTGAGGTCTTTGACCTCGATCAGCGGGGCGCTCATGCCATGACCTCCGTCCAGGCCCGGGCAATGTCGCCCGCAGGGGCGACCCAGAGGTTCCGGTTGGTGGCCACCTCGGCCAGCACCCGCCGGAGCGAGGCCACGCGGTAGGGCTGGCCGATGACCCAGGGCGTCAGATTGAGCGAGGCCTGGCGGATGCCGCGCCTCCGTGCCTCGTCCGTCAGATAGCGGATGCCGGTGATGCTGCGCAGTTCCCATTCCGCCAGCGGCTGGTTCTGCTCGAACAGGAAGCGCCGGTCGGACAGTTCCAGATTCAGCGGCATCGACAGAAGCTGCCCGTTGCCGCCGGTCAGCGGATAGGCCAGATCGTCGTTCGCCCAGTCGGACAGATAGGCGAAGCCCGCTTCGGCCACCAGCCGCTGGGTGTTCAGCGACTGCGTGTTGCCGGGCGAATACCAGCCGGTGATCGCCTGTCCGCTCACCCTGGCCAGGGTATCGCGCGACTGCGCGATCAGCGCCCGCTCGCGCTCCTCGTCCATGGCGCCGTAATGCAACTGCCCCATATCGACACCGCAGGCGGCAATCTCGTGCCCGCGTGCGGTGATCGCGGCCACAAGGCCCGGATAGCGCAATGCGACCTCGGAATTCACCGCGAACGTGGCGGTGACGCCCGCGCGTTCGAATTCCGTCAGCAGCCGGTAGACGGCGACCCGGTTCCCGTAATCGCGCAGGGTATAGTCCCAGAACGATGTCCCGGGCCGCTGCATCCCGCCGGGCGGCAGGATCGGCTGGCGCGGCATGTCCATCGGGAAATACTCCAGATAGACCGAGAGGCTCAGCGCCACGCCGGCGCCGTTCGGCCAGGCCGCGGGCAGATCGGTACGCAGCAGGTTGCGATACGCGAATCGCTCATGGTCGAGGCCGCGCTTGCGCTTGGGGTAGTCCAGATAGCCGGGGATCGCGCTCATGCCGCCGCCTCCATCCCCAGCCAGCGGCGCATGTCGGCCTCGTGGTGCTCGATGTACCAGTCGGCGATCTCGCGCCCCGTCGCCAGCCACACGCCGCGCTTGTTGACGATGTAGTCGAGGATCTCGGCAAACGCCTCGACCCGGTGCGGCTGGGCGATGACATAGGGGTGCAGCGGCAGGCACATGACGGTGCCGCTGTCCGCGCCTTCGTCCAGAAGCTGGTCGCATTGCGCCTTGCAGGCCGCGACGTATTCCGATGTGGACAGACCCCGGAAGTTGAAAAAGGGCACGTCGTTCAGTTCGATCGAATAGGGGATCGAGATCAGCCGCCCCTTGCGCACGCTCAGCGGCGTCGGCTGGTCGTCATGCATCAGGTCCAGCGTGTATTTGAGGCCTTCCTCGGCAAGGATGTGCTGCGTCGTCTCGGTGTTCGAGACCGCAGGCGACAGCCAGCCGTCGAGGCGCTGACCCGAATATTTGCGGATCGTCTCGCGGCAATCGGCGATGACGCGGCGCTGCTCGTCCTCGTCGAGCTCATAGAGATAACGGGTGTTATAGACCCCGTGGCTGAACAGCTCCCAGTCGAGTTCGCAGCAGCGTTCGATGATATGCGGCAGGTGATCGCACAGCGCCACATTCAGCGAGACCGAGCCGCGCACGCCGTGGTCGGCCATCACATCCGCCAGCCGTTCGAAGGCGACCCGGTTGCCGTAATCGCGGTGTCCGTAATTCGTGATGTCGGGCTCGGGCTGATACCAGACCGAGCGGGTGGCGCTGGGCGGCGGCGCCAGCTCGTAGAATTCGATGTTCACACCGACCCAGAAGGCTAGCCGGTTGCCGTCTGGCCAGGTGATCCGCGGGCGTCCGGCCCAGGGGGCGTAGGGGTAGTGATTCGGCTCTCTCACTCGGGTCTCCAGTCTTGGTCGACGGTGTCGGAACTGCGGCGTCACTTCTCATTGTCGGATTTCATGATGCTGTCATTTGCAATTTCATTATGCAAGAAGTCTCTTCGGCATCGCATCGGCCGCCAGGACGCGCCGCGCAGAATCCCCGCATATGCACAAGAATTCAGCAGATAAACGCGGAGGTTCGGCCGCCCGGCGCAGGAACGCAAGGATGTTATGTCGGTTATTGCAGGGGCGGAATGCGCTGAACCCTGCTGATATACGCCTGTTGACTGGCTTTCCTGGGGGATTCTCTCAGATAATGTCGGACAATGCTCCAGCGGACAGCGCGGGGGCTGTACAGGCGATGACGGGGATTGCTGGACAGACAGGCATCGCCCCCGGCGGCCCGGATGGGCCGGCAGGGTCAGCGCCCGGGCGGTCGCTGTCTCAGGATACTGTCGGCAAGCGGGAGGGGTTTCGCCCGCGTTGCCCGCTGCCGCGGGCGCCTTGGGCGACCCACAAGAAAGGGGGGCGCTCGCGCCCCCCTCTTGGCCTGCGGCCAATTCACCCCCCTGAGGATATTTGAAGCGCAAAGTTGGGGCGGCGCGGGAAGCCAGACAATTTGAATTAAATTGTTTTTTTCTGTCCCAACTTTGTGCCTGAAATATCCTCCAGGTGGGTCCGGGAGGATGGAATATCCTCCCGGCGGGGTGCGGGGCTGGCCCCGCGCGCGGCGAGGGGGCTCGATGCCCCCGAGCCGCGCCCCTTGTCCCCTCAGGCCGCGGGCCGCAGGAACCCGGCGAAGAAGTCGGTCAGTTCGGCGCGGGCGGTGAGGGGCAGGATCTGCGCGACATATTGGTCGGGCCGCACGAGGACGAGGCAGCCCTGCGCGGTGTCGATGCTGCGCATCGCATAGATGTCCTCGCCGCCCTTGTGATCGACGCAGAACACCTTTTCATAATCGCACAGCCCGTAGCGGCCGGTATGCGGGCGCAGCAGCGAGGGCATGGCGCCGTAATCGAGGTCGCGGAAAGCGGGCTGGAACACGCCGCGCAGGTCGATCACCGCGTCGATGTCGTCGCCGGGCAGGCGGTGGCGCAGCACCGGCGAGGCCGGGTCGGTTTCCAGCCAGGTGCAGAGCGCGTCGAGGGCGCCGCCCTTCTGGCCCTTGTCGCCCGCCCCGGCAAAGGCGAAGAGGCGCCAGCGGGCATCGGCCTCGACGCAATGGCCCAGATGCACCGGTTTGGCATCGGCCACGCGGATCACCGGGGCGGAATGGAAGCGTTTGCCGATCTCGAAGCCCGGGGCGAGTGCCTGGTACGCGCCGGTGCCGGTGAGGGCTGAGGGTTCGTAATGGATGGTCAGCCCGCAGGTGAAGGGCAGGTTGTTGACGAAGGCGCGCGCCACGGTGGGCAGGGCGTCGGAGGCGTTGTCATCGCTGCGGGCGGCGACGACGCGTGACCATTGGTGATCGAAATCCACCAGCCCCTTGGCGGCGGCGCGGCGTTCGGCGGTATAGCTGTGCAGGAGGGACGGGTCGGCGCGGCCCTTGAGCACCGAGATCAGTTTCCAGCCGAGGTTGAAGGTGTCGCCCATCGACACGTTCATGCCTTGCCCGGCCTTGGGGCTGTGGGTGTGGCAGGCGTCGCCCGCCAGCATGACCCGGGGCGCGCGGGTGGCGATCTCGCCTGCGGGCACGTCGTCGAAGCGGTCGGTCAGGCGGTGGCCGATTTCATAGATCGACCACCAGACCACCTCTTTCACGTCGAGGGTGAAGGGGGCGAAGATGCGTTGCGCCTTGTCGATGATATGCGAGGCGTCCATGCCACGGTCGGCCACGCGCTCGTCCTCGCCCAGCCGGTCGAGTTCGACATAGAGCCGCACCAGATGCCCGCCCTCGCGCGGCAGGACCATCAGCGTGCCCTCATCTTGCGAGCGCACGAAGGCTTTCATCCGCCAGTCGGGGAAATCGGTGACGGCCAGCAGGTCGATCACCCCCCAGGCGTGGTGGGCGGCGTCGCCGTGCAGGGCGCCGCCGATGGCGCGGCGCACGTTCGAGCGGGCGCCGTCGCAGCCGATGACATAATTGGCGCGGACGATTTCGGTTTCGCCCTCGCGGCCCGGCGCGGTGTGTTCCAGCGTGACGGTGACGGGGTAGTCGGTGGTGGTGGGATCGATGGTCAGGTCGGCGACGCGCAGGTTGTAATCGGGTTCCAGCCGGGTCGGCGAATTCTTCATGATGTCGAGGTACATGTCATGCACCCGCGCCTGGTTGATCAGCACATGCGGCATTTCCGACATGCCGTCGGGCACGTCCTGCACCCTTGCGGCGCGGTGGATGCCCTGACCGCCCTGCGGCGCCCAGAAGGTGGTTTCGTTGATCCAGACGGATTCGCGTTTGACCTTTTCGGCAAAGCCGAAGGCCTGGAACATCTCCATCGAGCGGACGGAAATCCCGTCGGCCTGGCCTTTTTCCATCCGGCCCGCTTTCGGTTCGACGATCATCGTGCGGATGGACGGCACCATGGCCAGTTGCGCCGCGAGGCACAGGCCCGCCGGGCCGCAGCCGGCGATCAGCACATCGACGGTTTTCGGCAGGCCCTGGCGGCGGTCATGCGCCGCGGCGGCGGCGGGATGGATGTCGGGGTCGCCGGGGTGAAAGCCGTTGACGTGGTATTGCATGGAACCTGCCTCCCGTTGCGCGCCGGCCGAGGTGGGGCGCGTGGATTTAGTATCTGTACTTATCAATTTCCGTCAAGGGGAAAGTATGTGTGCTTTCTATTTCGGGCAAAGGGCTGTAAAACCAGTTAAAAGGCCCAGCGGATCGGGGGAGGGCAGGATGGAAGCCCATGAAATGGCCGGTCATCTGATTCGACGGCTGCACCAGCTTTCGACGCAGGTGTTCATGACCCGCGCCCGCGAGGCCGGGTTCGATCTGACGCAGGTGCAATTCGCGGCGATGGATGCGATCCGCGCCCATCCGGGCATCGATCAGGCCAGCGTCGCGGCGCTGATCGCCTATGACCGGGCCACCATCGGCGGGGTGATAGACCGGCTGGTGGCCAAGGGTTTTGTGGCGCGCGAGGTCAGCGGCCGCGACCGCCGCGCCCGCGAGGTGCGGCTGACCGCCGAGGGCGAGAGGCAGTTCGAGGCCCTGCTGCCGCTGGTGCGCGCCCTGCAGGACGAGATCCTGGGCAAGCTGAGCGCCGCCGAGCGGGCGCAGTTTCTGGATCTGGCGCGGCGTTCCATCGCCGATGAGCGGCTCGGTGGCGCCCAGCCATAGCCATTGGGATATGAGCGAAGCCGGTCAATATATTTGACGCTCTGGCGGGCGCGGTTCAGGTTCGGGGCGACGTCAGAGGAGGAGAGTCACATGGCCCCACAAATCCCGGCCCGAGTCACCGAGGCCGAGCGCATGCTGATCGGGGGCGAGCTGGTTGCGGGCGAGGGGGGCGAATGGGCGACCTCGATCAGCCCGGCGACCGAGGAGCCGATCGGCCGCACCCCGGTTGCCACGCGCGGCGATGTGGACCGCGCGGTGGCCGCCGCCGAAGCCGCCTGGCCGCAATGGGCGGCCCGCACGCCGATGCAGCGGGCCGAGGTGCTGCACGCCTTTGCCGATGCGGTGCAGGCCCGCGCCGAGGAGGTGCTGCGCGTCGAGGTGACGGATACCGGCAACACCATCCGGCCGATGCGCGCCATCGACGTGCCGACGGCGGTGGAATCCTTGCGCTATTACGCGGGCCTCGCCCCCGATCTGCGCGGCGAGACGATCCCGGCGACCAGCGGCAACCTGCATTTCACCATCCATGAGCCCTATGGCGTGGTGGCGCGGATCGCGCCGTTCAACCATCCGATGATGTTCGCCGTGGCGCGCACGGCGGCGGCGCTGGCGGCGGGCAATGCGGTGATCGTCAAGCCGCCGGAAACCTCGCCGCTGTCGGCGATGATCCTGGCCGAGATCGCGCAGAAGATGCTGCCGCCCGGCGTGTTCAACATCGTCACCGGCGACGGCCGCACGGCGGGCGATGCCATCGTGCGCCATCCCGGGATCAAGCGGATCGCCTTTATCGGCTCGCCCGAGACCGGCCGCGCCATCCAGCGGGCGGCGGCCGAGGTGACGGTCAAGCACATCTCGCTGGAGCTGGGCGGCAAGAACCCGATGATCGTCTTTCCCGATTGCGACCCCGACAAGATCGCGGCGGCGGCGATTCAGGGGATGAATTTCGCCTGGCAGGGGCAGAGCTGCGGCTCGCTGTCGCGGCTGCTGCTGCACGAGGACATTTATGACCGGGTGATCGAGGCGCTGGCGGCGCGGGTCAAGGCGCTGCGTCAGGGCGATCCGCTGAGCGAGCAGACCGATATCGGCCCGGTCAATTCTCGGGGCCATATGGAGCGGATCCTGGCGCATTGCGGGCAGGCCGATGCCGATGGCGCGCGGCGGATTCACGGCGGCCGCCGTCCGCCGGGCGAGGATTTCAAGCGCGGGTTCTGGGTGGAGCCGACGCTCTACGCCGATGTCACGCCCGACATGCGGCTCTGGCAGAACGAGGTGTTCGGGCCGGTGCTGGCGGTGGGCAAATGGCGCGATTTCGATCAGGCGGTGGCGATGGCCAATTCCACCGAATACGGGCTGACGGCGGCGATCTGGACCAATGACCTGACCGCCGGTCTGCGCATGGCGCGCAAGGTGCGCTCAGGGCATATCTGGGTGAACGGATCGAGCGCGCATTTTCTGGGCGTGCCGTTCGGCGGCATGAAGACCAGCGGGATCGGCCGCGAGGAGGGGCGCGAGGAGATGTTCTCTTACGTCGAGACGAAGTCGATCAACATCATGCTCTAGGCGGGCCCTCAGCCGGAAAACCGCGGTGCGCGGCCTTCGCGGAAGGCGCGCAGCCCTTCCTGCGCGTCGGGGCCGTGCATCATGGCCTCGTCGCGGCGGGCGATGGCGCAATGCGCCTGTACCGGCGTGGTGCCCAGCACCTCGAGCGTGAGCCGTTTGAGATGGGCCACCACATCGGGCGCGTTGGCGGCCAGAAGCCGCGCCATGGCCAGCGGCCGGCGCGTCAGCTCGTTGACGAAGCCCACCGCCGGGCCGACAGCGGGTTGCCGACCGGCAGCAGACCCATCGCCGGGCGCGGTAAAGGCGGCAAGGCAGGCCACCGCCCCGGCGGGGTCGGGCCGCTGGCATTGCGCATCGGCTGGCCGCTGCGTTCGCGGGTCCGCATCTCGGTCGGCAGGGCGGGCTGCCCGGTTTTAGCGCCCGAAGCGCAGGGCGATGCGGAAGTCGCGCGGCGCGGCGCCCAGCCCGGCGGGCGCGGCGGGAAACGGCGCGGCGCTGCGGGCGGCCTGCAGCGCGGCGCCGTCCAGCCCGGGCTGGCCCGAGGAGTGCCGGATCGTCACCGACTGCAGCGCCCCGCTCGCGGCGAGGCGCAGCCCCAGGGTCACGGCGCCGCGACCCCGGGCGGCGCGGGCGCCGCGTTCGATGCGGGCGCGGATCTGCGCGCCCCATGCCGCCAGCGCGTCCTGCGCCTGCCCGGTGTCGCCGGGATGCGCCGCGCGCGCCCCG
>JAANMY010000428.1_pt1 | contig 59518 bp, 63 predicted proteins | sample 7279691 | NCBI WGS metagenome assembly JAANMY01 (sample SAMN14094543, study PRJNA606508) | bioreactor metagenome | isolation source: A lab-scale SPAN reactor treating ammonium-rich wastewater day 388 | place: Ireland: Galway | collected 2018-02-07 | reverse complement strand
GCGCTTCGCTTGCGCTGTTGGACTACGCTCGCAAGCTCGCTGCGCGCTTCGCTTGCGCTGTTGGACTACGCTCGCAAGCTCGCTGCGCGCTTCGCTTGCTCCGTTGGACTACGCTCGCAAGCTCGCTGCGCGCTTCGCTTGCATGTCTAGTTATTTTACACAGCGGAGGGATCTCTGTAAAGTAGCTCTCGGACCGCCTCCACGGCCAGCTCAATGTGCTCGAAGCGCTCCAGCGAGGGCGGGAAATCGAGGAACTCGGCGCCTGGCCCGAGCAGAACGGCCGGTCGGCCGTAGCGCAGCGACAGCTCGGCCTCGTTGCGGGTGCCGGTGCGGCCGGGCAGCACGATCAGCGCATCCGAGCTGAGGACGTTGATGTGGTTGCGGGTGAGCCGCTCGGGGTCAGCCGGGTCGAAAATGCCGAGCGGGGTGCGGATGACCAGCTCCACCCAGGCATTCTCCTCGCGAGCCTCGGGCAGCACCCCGATGCACAGGCCCCGGGTGGGCACCCCGCTCTGCACGAATCCCCGCGAGACCGCCTCCATGACCCCTTGCCCGCCCCCGGTGAGCAGGTTCCATCCTTGGCGCGCCAGGGCCGCCCCCAGCGCCTCGGCAAACGGAGGAGCTTGGATCGCCGAGCCCATGACGCCGACCACCGCTCGCTTCATCCCGGTTGCTCCGTAAGCCCGGGGGAGTCTGCCGCCAGGAGCACCACCGCTCGCTTCATCCTGGTTGCTCGGCTCCACCCAGGTGATGGGGCCGTCCCGCCCGCCAGCAGGGCCAGCGCGCTCGTCGAGCTGGCCAGAACCGCACGCCAGCAAGCCCGGGGAAACCTGCCGCCAGGAGCACGACCGCTCGCCTCATTCACGAAGGCGTTTCGCTGGCTGGCACTCTTTGCGCTCACTCGGGGGGCTTCCAGAGCGACAGGCCGACCTTGCCGAGCAGCCAGTCGAGGTCGATCCCCACCGCGTGGGCCAATCGCAGGTTCTCGGCGGTCGGCAGAGCGCCCTCCGGGAAGGTCGTGGAGAAGAGCTCGAGCTGCTCCGAGCAGGCTCCCATCTGCTGCAGAAGCCGCCGGCTGACCATGGCGGCGGGTGGATGGGCTTCGGCTACGGCCAGGACGTAGCCCGGAGGCAGCCTGGCCCCGGAGAGACTGCCGTCCCCCCGGCTGGAGCCGAGGCCGTAGCCGTAACTCTCGCCGGAGCCCGAGCCGTAGCCGTGACCGGACCCGAGGCTGGAGCTGGAGCCGTAGCTATCGTCGTCCCACTCGCTCGTAGCGCCGCCGTAGCCCGAGCCGGAGCCATCGGCAAAGCCGGAGCCACAGGCCGCATCCCCTCTGAGAAGGTCGACGCCATAGCCGTGGCCGGAGCCGTCAACTCGGGTGTCGCTTGACCCACCGTCTCGGGAGCCGACCTCCTGGCCTTCGCCCCAGCCGTCCCCGGAGCTGTGGCCGTACTGGTAGCCCAGGCCGTTGCCGCTGCCCAGGCCGGAGTCGTCCCCGTAGTCGCCGTGGCCGAAGCCATAACCGCAGTCCTCGGCCGGCGGGGGAGTCACTTCCACGGCGCGGCCTCCCAGGCCCTGGCGGCTTCCGGCGTGGCCTCCGAGACCGAGGTGATCTCGTGTACCGTCAGGGCCGGCACGGCCGGGCCCACCCGGCAGTTGGCCGTCGGTCCGGTGACGGCCAGCCCGAAGACGCCGCGCACCTCGGCACTCCAGTAGAGGCAGTTCTGGGCCTTTTCCAGGCGCAGCGTCGTCCTGGTCAGGTCCGTCTCGGCCGGAACATAGCCAAAAAAGACCCCCTTCCGGCCCGTGGTAACCAGCACCGGGATACTCGCTTTTGTCTTCGCCATGGCGTGGTCTTGTGACGTGGAAGGGGGTCGCTCCTCTGTCGGAATATCCCCGAGCTTATTCGCCGAAACGCTCGATCACGCGATCCCAGCCTGTGCGGCGGGCGAATTCCAGCCCCCGGTAGATCGACTCGTACTGCTCGGGCCGGGTATGGTCGGGGTACTGAAAGCCCGATTCCCGCTCGCGGAAGCCGGCCGGAGGCAGGTAGACCGTCAGGCCTGAGGCGGGGCGCTCGCCCTGGTGAGCCTCGGCCACCACCGCCTCCTTCAGCGCGGCGGCCACGCCGCGCGCCGCCCCAGCGACCCGCTCGTCAGCAACGCCCTGGAGCTTGCCGGCGAAGTCCGACAGGTCGCGGTAGTCGCCGAAGGGGCGCACTTGCGGGCTGGAAAAGCCGCGCGAAGCGGCCATCAGGCGGCGCACCTCGGCTTCGGGCAGGGTGGTCGCAAGCAGGCTGTCGGCCAGCTCACGCAAGCTGTCGAGCAGCGGGTCCACCCGGTCCGAGCGCACTGCGGACACGGCCGGGAAATCGCTCTTTTGCTCGGCGCAGGCGCCCACCAGGTAGCTCACCATCTGCTCGGGTGCCACCTGGCGGCCGGCCTCCCAGTCCTCTCGGGCGCGGTTGAGGGTCTTCTGCCAGGGATAGCAGCTGTAGATCACGTCCTGGCTGGCCACGTAGCAACCGGCGGCGTCCTTGAGCTCGGCGAGGGCCTCGGCCTGGGCCATCAAACAGGCGTCCATCACCAGCACGTCGGGCTTGACGCCGGTTTCGCGGCTGGCCTCCTCCAGGGCGGCCTTGACCTCGGCCAGCGGCATGTGACGGCCGGCGCGCTGGTCTGAGAGGGTGCCCAGAAAGCCCGCCCCGTGATTGGTCAGGACCACCATCACGTGCTCGGCCGGGTAGGTCTTCATGCCCCACTTGAGAAACTCGGTCAGGTTCTCGGGGCAGCTCATGTCGCGCTGACCCAGGTCGGCCACCAGGCGTGAGTCGATCTGGCCGTCATGCTGGCCCTGCGAGGTGTAGACGCGCCGAGCGTAGGGTCCGGGCGGGTCGCCCGGGAGCATCTCGTAGCGGCGGGTGGTCTCCCAGAGCTCGTCGGCGTCGTTGGGGATCTTGGGCTGATACGGATCGCGCGGGAAGGGATTGGGGGAGGGCAGGCGGCCCAGCTCGGCGGCCATGGCGCAGGCGGGATGGCCGGCCGACTCCTCGGCGGTCAGAAAGCTCGTGTAGACATCCCGCTCGATGTCGCGGTTGTTACCGTCGAGGTAGAACAGGATGGTCCATTCTCGCCTGGGCGGAGTGGGGGAGACCTGCATTGCCCGCTCATCGTGCCATGTCGAGGTCGTCATGTTTGTTACACATTGAGCGCCAGGATGTTACCGGGCGCTCAATGTGCTAGAGTACAGGGGTGGGGACGATACGCAAGCAAAGGGCCCGCCGGGGAGCTCTCATCACCATCCTGGCCTGCCTGCTGCTGCTCTTTACCCTCATGATGGTTTCCTCGGCTGCTGCTCTGTTTCAGCAGAACCTGCGCCACCTCGACGACGCGCGCAGCGGGGCGCGGCGCCTGGCCGAGTCGGCGGTGCAGGCTCTGATCGCCCGACTCGTGCACGACCCGGGCCTGGCTCCGGCTGCCTGTCCGGTCGTCGACCTGACCCTGACGAGCTACCCCGGGTCGCGCGGCCTGGCCGCCCTGGACGCGGCCGAGTCTTCCCGCCACGGCATTCCCCTCAGCGTCAACAACCTCACCGGCTCGGGCAGCCTGAGCGGTTGGGGGGGCACGGTGGTGCAGCCGGAGACGGCCAACATCGTGGGGGTGGGCCGCTATCGTGGACGTGAGCAGAGAGTCGAAGCCGTCTTGCACGTTCCCAGGTTCCCCTACGTGGTATCCTCCAGCGTTCCCGTGCAGGCCGATCGCCTGCACGTCTTCGGGGTGCGCGATCCGTCTGCTCTGCTGGGCGGCTTCGGGGCCATCCCGCCGGAGATGAAGGAGCCCGGCCACATCGCCACCAATGCGGCCGATCAGTCGGGCTCGGCGCTCAAGCTCCTGTCCACCACCATCATCGAGGGCGACGCCCAGTCCCGGGGCTCGGTGCAGGTCGATCCCGGGGCCACGGTCACCGGCTCGCTCCGCCCCCAGGCCGAGCTGGCCCCGCTTCCCCGCATCGACATCCGCAGTCTGGATACTGCCACCCGGCCGGGGGTGAGCACCCTCAGCAGCGCCTCGCTGGGGGCCACCACCCTTTCGGGATTCAATCGCCGGGCCGGCGACCTGGCCATCAACGGAGGGCTGCGGCTGGATGGCGGCGTTCTCTTCGTGGAGGGCGGGGTCACGGTTCAGGGCGGGCTGAGCGGCACCGGCGCGCTGATCGCCTCGGGCCCGGTCGCGATCGAGGGCGGCGGCTCGCTCTCGGGCATGAGCGGAACGGCTGTGGTGGCGGGCGGTCCCATCCGCCTGCAGGGCAGCTCCGGCCAGCAGGCCGAGTTCCGAGGGCTGCTCTACACCGAGGGCGACCTGGATTGCCGCTACACCAACGTGGCCGGCTCGGTGGTGGTCAACAATCCCAACCCTTCTGGCGTGGTGAGCCTGCACCGCTCGACCCTGGTGCAGAGCCCGGGGCTGGGCGTGGTGACGGTGCCCGTGGCCACCACCGTCCCGGTGCCGGCGGGCGGTTTGACCCCCATGCCGCCCACCCTGCACGCCAACCTGACCACCATGGGGGACCCTTACGGCTTCGGCGTCCCGCCCGTGAACCAGACCCTGCGCGGCACGACCGACACCGCTCCCACCCTCTTTACCGCCAACATGAACGGACCCCGCGAGGACTATTCCGCTCCGCCCCCCGGCTTCCCGGTGACCCACCCCCCGACGGCCGCCGAGCCCTGGTATGAGATCGGCCTGCCCAACCCGATGCCGGCCGACCCCATCACGCTCGGCTCGATCCGGGTCAACAACCCCAACCCCTCCGGTGAGATCGATCGCATCGACGCCAACGGGGTGGGCTGGCAGGACTCCTTCGTGGGCGACTTCACCGACCGCGCCAGTGCCCGGGCGGCCCTCTTCCAGGTGGCGGCGGACTGGGGCTCGGTCAACGCGGCCGGGTCCACCGACGCCTTCCTCGATGATGCCGCTCAGTACATGGTGGATCAGGCGCCCGAGATCGTCCGTGTTTTCAACGCCAACAGCCGCCTGCTCGGTCAGGCCTCCACCGGGGGGGGCGGGGGCGGCTCGACGACCATGGTGCGCACGGTGGTCGTTTGGCAGCTCGATCTGAGCCGGTTCTACAACCTCTCCGACCGCATCCGCCTGCGCTCCTGGAGGGAGCTGTGAGAGGCGCATTCTTGCTCGAGCAGATGGTTTCCATCGGCCTGCTGGGGGTGCTGCTGGTCATGGTGGCCGCGGTCACCGTGCAGACCGGGCGCAGCGGGCGCACCGCCCAGCGCGGCTACGAGGGCCAGGTCGTGGCCCAGAACCTCATGGAGACCCACAGGGCCGGTGCGATGTCCCTCCTGAGCATCGGCTCACTTGCCCCCGTCAACGGGCGATTCACCGACCAGACCCCCTATACCGCCACCACCGAAGTCTACAGCCTGGGGGGGGGCGGATTCGCCACCGGACTGACCGAGAACGATCTCAAGGGCCTGCGGGTGACGGTGACCTGGCGAGACGACACCGGCACGCGCCAGGCACGGTGCGAGAGCCTGCTGGCCCGGCTGCCCCGCTGAGGATGAGATGCTCGCGAGGCTGGACGCTGGTGGAAGCGCTGGTGGCCATGGCTCTGGCCTCCATCATCTTCGTGGTGGTGGCCGGCGTGCTCCACTCCACCTCCCGGGTGACCCGCATCCAGACCCAGCGCAGCCTGCAGCAGACCAGGTTGCAATCCATCGTGGCCCACCTGGAGAAGGTCCTGGTCGGCTGCTCGCCGGCGGGGGTCAGCTGGCGGCGCTCGGCCGGTCCGGATGCGGCCGTTCTGGCCGCCCACTGCTATCGCATCGACACCTTCACTTCCCCCCAGCCTCGCTGGGAGGAGTCCTGGCGTGTCTTCGTCTGGGATGCCTCGACGGGCCAGCTCTTCCTGGCCCGGAACGCCACCCCCGTCCCCTCCGATACCCGGCCCCAGGCGATGACCCCGCCGCAACTGGATGCCTTCCTGTCGTCGGCCCTGCCCGGCCCCAACCTGGTCGAGCCCAGGCTGCTGGCCAGCCGTGTCACCGACTTTCGCTATACGCTGGAGCCCGGGCCCCTCTTCCGGGTCGAGGTCGAAGTGGACGTCCCCGCTTACGATCAGCAGACCCGGGCCGCCGTCCCCCGGTTGCGAGTGGTCAAGCAGATCCATCCGCGCAACCAGTAAGCGCTCGATCACCAGAGGACCTTTGCCTGCCCGAGGTCAGAGCTCCGGTGGCCAGGCTCTTCTGAGCCGGAGCTCTGATCTGCCTCAATCGCTCCCGGTTCCCGAGCTTGACTCGCTGCTCTTGCTCCCGGGAAAAACCACGACCCCTGCAGGCCGGGCTTGAAGGCCGGCCCCACCGGGTCACGAAAGCTCACCTCTATGGGTCGCGTGCTCTTGCTCCTGCTTGGCCTGGTGAGCGCCTGCCTGGCCCTGTCCGAGGAGGTCACCCTCACCGTCCACTCCTTTCCGCCCGGCCAGGTCTACCTGGATACCCCCATCGGCCTGAGCTACCTGGGCCCCTCCGGGCAGCCGCTCTCGGTGAGCCCCCCCGTGCTGCGCGGGCCGGACGGCAAGCCGGTGCAGTATGCTGGTGGAGTGCTGGTTCTCAAAGCACCAGACCATGCCGACCTGCGCGTGACGGTGGGGGCCCAGGACTGGGCGACGGGACGAGTGCCGGCGAGAGGCTGGCTTCGTCCGCCGGCCGACTCCGCGCTGGTGACAGCCCGCGACTACCTGGCCGCTTATCCCCTGCTCAGCCTGGTCCTGGCCGGCGGTCTGGTGGGGGGAGCCCTGCTGGCCGTCCGCTCGAGGCGCCCGGCGACTCAGGGAGAGCAGCTCCTCGACACCACCGGAGACCCGCTCGTGGGCAAGAGCCTGGGCCGTTATCGGGTGCAGGCGCGCCTGGGCCAGGGGGGCATGGGCGCCGTCTATCGCGTGGTGGACGACGTGGGGGATTATGCCGCCAAGGTGCTCTACTTCGACTCCCCCGACTGCCCCTCGCTGGACCGGTTTCGGCGTGAATACAAGCTGCTCAGCCAGTTGCAGCACCCCGCCTTTCCGCGCTGTTTCGACTACTTCGAGCAAGAGCAGCTCGCTTGCTGCGTCATGGAGCTGGCTTTGGGCCAGACCATGCGAAAGCTCGTGGTGCCTCAAGGCCTGCCCTGGTCGACCGTGTGGCCCTGGACCCGGACCATCCTGGAGGGCCTGGAGTATGCTCACGAGCGAGGCATCGTGCACCGCGACCTCAAGCCCGAGAACATGATGGTGCACGAGGGCCAGGTCAAGATCCTCGACCTCGGCCTGGCCCGGCTGGCCGACATGACCGCCATCACCCTCACCGGCCAGGCCCTGGGAACCCCGCGCTACATCGCTCCCGAGCAGGTCCATGCGGGCGGCTCAGAGGTTGATCCCCGCACCGATCTCTACAGTCTCGGGGTGATCCTCTACGAGCTCTTGCAAGGGGCCCCCCCGTTCCAGGCCGACAGCCGCGAGGAGCTGGTGCGCATGCACCTGGAGCAGCCGGCTCCGCCGCTCGAGGCGCCCGGCTTGCCGGCGGGCGTGGCCCACGTGGTGGCGGTGTTGCTCGACAAGAACCCGGCCAACCGCTATGCCTCAGCCCGACGGGTGCTGGAGGTGCTGGAAGGGCTGGAGGAGCCGGGCGAGCAGCAGGACACGGCGGTCCTTTCAAAGTAGGCCCAGGATCTGCTCGTGCTCGCTCACCAGCTCGGCCTCGGGCTCGATGCCCAGCTCCTCGAGCCACAGTCCGCGGCTGCGCTCGAAGAGGCGCAGCGCCTCGCTCAGTCGAGCTCGCTGGCGCAGCCCCCGCATGACCTGAAGGCAGGCCCACTGCTGGTGGCGGTCGATCTGCAAGACCTGGCTGCCCACCGTGATGACCGCGTCCCACTCCTGGCGCGCGGCCAGCCGGGTCAGCAGGCTGCGGGCCAGATCCATCACCTGCAGCTCCAGGGTCTGGCGGGCGGCCACGGCCCAGTCCAGGTAACATTCGGGCAGGAAGGGCCCGGCATACTCCAGCACCGCTGTCCGGGCCGCCTGCTCCCACTCCCGATCGTCCTCGGCGGGGCGCGCTCGGGCCAGGCGGTGGAGAAAGACGGCGTCGTGTCGGTCGAGCAGATCGGGGTTGAGCTGCAGGGTGGAGCTGCTGCGCAGCACGATGTCGGTGGACTTGAGCGACTCGCTCACGTGCTCGCGCAGCGCCGAGCGCAGCACCGACAGGCTGTAGTTGAAGTTCTTGCGGGCCCGGGCGGGATCAGAATCGGGCCACAGCTCCTCCAGCAGCACCTCGATGCCCAGGGGGGCCCCCCACTGGTAGGCCAGGTGGGCGAACATCCACTTGACGTACTGAGTCTTCCAGGCCCGGTCTGGCAGCACGCTGCCGGCGAGTTTCACGGTCAGCCCGCCCAGCGAGCGGACCCGAAGCCAGGTGTCTTCCTCCGACGAGGCGGGCGAGCGCTCGGGCTGGTGGAAGCGAAACACCAGCTCGCCCAGCTCGAGCAGGTCTCCATGGCGCAGCTCGCGGGTGGAGCCCGCTCTCACCTCCTCTCCGCGCAGGTAGATCGGGTTGGTGGCTGACTCGGCCTGGATCTGGTAGCCTCCCTCTCCCTCGAAGAAAATGGTGGCGTGCTGGCGGGAGACGGTGGGGTGGTCGAGCTGGATGGCGTTGGCTCGTTTCCCCGGGCGCCCGACGGGATAATGGCCCGGGCCCAGCGGCCAGATCTCGTTGGAATAGGGGGGAGAGTAGCCCTTGAGGTAGGCCACCGGGTGGCCCGCGTCCCAGAGCAGCACCCGGTGGTCGCCGACCTCGAGCACCCCCCCCACCTCCAGAGCGCCGCTTTCGACTGCCAGACCGTCCTTGTAGACCTTTGAGCCGGATAGACGGCGGAAGCGTACCCGGCCCTGATCATAGGTGAAGCGGAGTAAAGTGCCGTCCACGCTGTGCTCGAGGACCGCGCGGTTGAGCGGAGCCACCTGCCGGGGGCGGTCGGAGTAGCGCACCCGCAGCTCGAGGGAGGTCTGCACCGCGTCATCGGACTGGCCGCGATGAACCGGGACCGTCTCGTCGGTGGATTCGCTCACGGGGGATCAATGCTCGTTCCCGCCGGAGATTCCTCTGCCGACCGGTCCTCGAGAGGCAGGTTTGATCGGGACACCGGGCGTCTTTCTCTTACGCAAAGAGCTCCACGATTGCGCTCTGCCATTGCAGGCACTCGACTCCATGGTGGTTGCGCTGGAGCTGGTCCAGACTCATCAGGACCTTTCGGCTGGCCTCGATCGAGTCGGCCAGCTTGGAGAACTTTTCGATTTCCGAGTCGCGAACCTGGTCGCTGGACTTGATTTCGATCGCGATGCGCTCCCGCCCTGAGGACAGGATGAGGTCAATCTCGTTGCGGCCATCCGAGAAGTATTCCAGGGTGTAATCCTTCTTGGAATAAGAGTTGTGTCTCTTGATCTCCAGGATGACGAACGATTCGAACGCATCCCCGAAAGCCGACGTGCGCCTCGCGAAGCGGCTGTCCAGGGTCTTGGCGAGCGCTCTTTGGACTCCCAGGTCGAAAAAGTAGAACTTGGGCGGTCGAGTCAAGCTCTTGCGCAGCGAGGTGTGATGCGGGTAAAGCAGAAAGCCGACCAGCGTGTCTTCCAGGACCTCAAAGTAGCTCTGGACTGTCTTGCCGTCGAGTTGGAGCTCGCGCCCAAGCTTGCGAAAGCTCAGTTGCGTGGCGTGGCACTGGGCGCTGACTTCGAGGAAACGTCGAAAGGGGAGCATCCGCCGGACGAGCTGCTCGGCCAGGATCTCCTCTCTCAAGTAGGTGTGTGCATAGGCACTCAGGTATGCCTTGCGTTCTTCGTCGGAGCCAAATGCGAAAAGTCCAGGCAGAGAGCCCCAGTGGAGAACCTCCATGAGGTGAAAGCGCTCTCCTTGCTCTGCGGCGGTCAGCGGATACATCTCGTTGAGAAGGGCGCGTCCTGCCAGCAGGTTGGCGGCTCCCCGCCGCAACTTCCGCGCGCTGGATCCGGTCAAGGAGAACTTGGGCCCGCCTTCCTCGATGAGCTTATGAACATAGTTGAGCAGAAGGGGGCATTTCTGTACCTCATCGAGCACCACCCACTCGACGTCCGGGTGCTGTTTCACGTGGTCGTAGAACAGTCGCGGGTGCTGGAGGAACCTCTCCTCGAGCTCGGGATCCAGAAGGTCGATCCAGAGAACGCGCGCTTGCTCGAGACAGCTTCTCAAAAAGGTAGACTTGCCGGTGGCGCGCGCTCCGAAGAGAAAGAAGCTGCTGGACAACAGCGGTGCGCACAAGCGCGGGAAGACCATACTCCGCAATTTTTGCATTATTGCGGAGCATTGTCAAGCGGTCAGTCTCGTCTTAGAGCCCGCCTGGTTTCAGCGGGGCGCCGGGTGCTCTCCTTCTTGAGCAGGGAGGGTTGAGCGCACCTGCAACTCGAGGCCGGTCTGCACCGGCTGGTCCGACCGTCGCTCACGGCGGTTCATAGCTCTTTTCGCCGGCAGAGCCCTCAGTTCTCGGGCATCCATCCCCACCTGGGCTCCGAGCCGCCCGCTCCCACCACCACGTCGATGATGGCGCCGTTGGGAAACTTGAGCTTGTCGAGCCGCTGGGGGTGCTCGAGCAGTTGCACGCCGGGGAACTTTTGCTGCAGCTCGGGCATGGCCTGGCGGATGCCCTCGTTGGTGGGCGGGTACTTCTTCAGGATGGCCATGACGGCGGCCTGGTCGATGGCGCTGCCGAGCACGCCGGCGAAGGGATTCGGCGCGCTCGGCCCCGCCGGGGCGCCGGTCTGTCCTGCGGCCGATGTCTGGCCCGTGGCCGCCGCCCACTCCTGCACGGTGGCCGTGGGATTGGGCGTGCCCTTGCCTTCCGACCCCCACCACCAGCCGGGGTTGTCCGAGCCGGCGCCGCGCACCACGTCCACCCACTCGTAGCCCACCTCGGTTTTGACCTGGATGCGGTCGCCCTTCACGTCCACCACTTCCAGCCCGGCCGCCCGCAGATCGGGCACCATGGCCCGCAGCAACTCCTCGGCTCGATTCTTGTCCCCTTTGACGCTGTCGAGCTTGTAGCCTTGAGCCACGCGCCCGAAGATGTACTTGGGCGTCTTGTGGTCGGGGTTGTCGAGCTTGGCCTGATCGTAGCCCTCCAGGGGCGTCGGGCTATCGGAGCGGAAGGCGTTCTGGTTGGCCTGACTGGCGGTGGGACGAATCGGACCATCGCTCAGCACGTCCGACCAGATCAGGCGGGCTCCTTCGTTGGTATTCAGGGCCGAGGCTTTGGCTGTGAGCGAGGGGCCTCGCTGCAGCGCGGAGTGCTCGTCGTGCTGGCGTGGGCCCAGGTCGGGGACCCGGCTCTCAGTCCCGGCGGTGACAGGGGTTGACTCGGTTTCGTTGCGGATGGCGTTGACTTGCATTTGCTCCCACTCCTTGCTCTCGTCCTGTGGGTCCAGTATGCAGGTCGGCGGATAGATGAGAGTTAGATGCCCTCAGGTGTTGCCCAGGAAGACGAAGTGGCGGGGGCCCTTCTTGCCGCCGCGGGCCCGGGCGCATTCGGAGCGAGAATTCTTGAAGCCGGCCGTGCGCATGCGGTTCACGAAGCGCGGATCGTTGCCGGCCGACCAGATGGCCAGCATGCCGCCGGGCGTGAGCGAGCGATGGATGCGGGCCAGGCCGGCCAGGTCGTACAGTCGATCATTGCCATCTCGCACCAGGCTCTCAGGACCATTGTCCACGTCCAGCATGACCGCATCCCACTTCGTCTTGCCGTCGAGCAGGTTGCCCACGTCGACCAGCTCCACCCGGGCCCGGGAATCGTCGAGCGGCCTGCCGGCCAGCTCGGCCAGGTGGGTGCGGTTCCACTCCAGCACCTGCGGAGTCAGCTCGGCCACCACCAGGCTGGCTTCCGGTCCCAGCGTGTCCAGGGCGGCCCGCAGGGTGTAGCCCATCCCCAGCCCGCCGATCAGCACTCGGGGGGCCTGACGCCGCCGAATCGGTGCGCAGGCGGCCTGGGCCAGCTGCTCCTCCGAGCCGTGGGTGCGGCTGGTCATCAGCTCGCGGTTGTCGATGCGGATCGAGTAATCCTGGCCGCGGCGCGCGAGCGTCAGCTCGGAGCCATCGGGAGTCAGGGCCTTCTCGAGAGTTTCCCAGGGCAGCATGAGCTGCTTTGCTACAACCTGGGCGAGAAATCCCCTCTCACTCGGCTCGAGATCCAGACTACCCAGGTCGCAGAATGGAGTCGACTTGTTCATCCCGGTTACAAAACCCTAACAATTGCGATGCCCAGGAGCGGGGCCGGCCGGTTAGCCTGGAAAGCAGAGGAGGTTATCACCGATGAGCATGGTCAGCCCGGTCCACCTCGTTCACCAGCCCGTGATCCTTTCCGATCTGGCTCCGACTCTCGCTTCTGCGGTCCCCCCTCCTGACACCCGGGGGGACCACACGACCGTCGACCCCGAGGCCCATTCCCCGGAGGAGCCGCCTCCTCTCAACCTCGATGAGCTCAAAGCCAATCACGGAGCCGTCAGCCAGACCATGGGGGTGGGCAGGCAGACCGAGGAAGTCGTAAGGTCTGCCCAGGGGCAGGCACCGGATGGCGGACCCGTGTCCTCGGTGGCGCGCAACGTGGGTCGGGCCAGCGGACCCGTATCGGCTGTTTTCGGAGCCCGGGACGCGGTCAACGGGGTGCAGGAGATGCAGGAAGGCAAATTCGTCGAGGGAGGCCTCAAGGCCGCGCAGGGCACCACCAGCTCGGCCTCAGGCGCGGCCACGGCCGTCAAGACCTGGGCTCCGCTGGTCAAGGAGTCCTCCGCTCTCCAGGGCCTCGCTGGCGTGGCGGGTAAGGTAGCCGGACCGCTAGGCGCGGTCGGCGCGGGGATCAGCTCGGCCAGCGACCTCAAGCAGGGACTCGAGGTCGGCAGCCAGGGGATCAAAGTGCAAGATCCCGAGAAGGTGGGCACGGGCACGGCTAAACTGGCTTCGGCCGGCCTGATGGCGGCCGGGCTGGCCTGTCCGCCGGCCGGTCTGGCCGGGGCCGCGCTCTACGCGGGCACGACGATTTTCGAGAACCGCCAGGCCATCGGAAAGGGCCTCAAAAAGGCCGGCAGCCTCATCGGCCAGGGGGGGGAGAAGGGCGCAGAGCTCGTCTCCAGGGGGGTGGACAGGGTCGAAAAGGGCGTTCAGAAGGTCGGGGATACGGCCAGTAAAGGCGTGGACGCGGTCAAGGGCTTGCTCGGTTGAGCTCGGTCATCAAACCTCAGCCCCTCACTCTCGAGGGTCCGCATGGGGAGGTGGACCTCCCAGGTCAACCGCCGGATGGGATAGCCACCCGGTTGCTGGCCTCCCGGGTGGGCAGTTTTTACCTCGAGCACGGGGCCATGGAGGAGGGTGTGCGCCACCTCCTCTGGGGAGAGCCCCCCGAGCTCCTGGCTTCTCAGCGGGCCCTGAAGGCCTCCCAATCGGCCACCGCCTGATCGGCATAGCCGGCCGCGAATCGGTGCAGGTTTTCGGCCAGCAGCTCGCTGTCCTCTCCCAGCCAGGCGCGCAGGCGCTCGGCACTCTCAAAAGAGTGGGCGTGGGCCCGGGCCAGCACCCGGCCGCACTGGCGCATCACCGACATGAGCTCCTTCTCGGTGTTGAGGTCCTTGAACCCCAGCGCGGTCTTCTCGGGCTCGCGCTCCCGCACCATCATGGAGTAGCCGGCCACAGGGGCGTGGCCGGTCAGGGGATTGAGCCGGCCTCCCAGCTCTGCCTGGCTGGCCACGCTGGCGGCGGCGTCAGCCTTGCTCAAATCGCCGGTGCGGTCCACCAGGGGAGAGGGGAGGAGCTGCTTGATCTCCAGCACGTAGGGAGCCTCTTCTCCCTCCACCAGGGCGTACCAGCGCGGCAGGCCCAGCGTGGCCCCACCGCTGCCCCAGCGCTGGACCACGTCGAGCACCTCCAGCGGCCGCTCCACCGGGGCGGAAGGGTCCAGTCGCTGCTCATAGTCCTGCAGCCCCTCCAGCACGCGGGCGCGCTCCTGCGGCGAGGCCTCGCGCAAGGACTCGTCGCGCAGGAAGCGCTCCCCCACGGGAGAGGTCAGGTCGCCCAGAAAGGCCCAGCGGTCGGGATCCACCTTCTCGAAGAGCGCCTCCACCGCCCCCTCGCTCTCGGCCTGGCGCAGGAAGGAGCCCTCGCCGGGGGACTCCAGCTCGGCGCGGTAGGCCCGGCACAGCTCCTGGAGAGCCTCCCGGGGGAATCCGGGGTCCAGCTCGGCCTGTCGCGCCTGCAGCACCAGGCTGGTAGCCAGGCGGGCCAGGTCGAGCTCTGGCGTGGAGCGGTCGGCCTGGTCAAAGTCGTTCAGGCCCCAGACCGGCTCGCCGTCCGCGCCGCGAACGATGCCGAAATTCTGCAGGTGCACGTCCACCGCCACGGTCAGCTCCGGGGCGGGGCGGGGCAAAAGATCGAGCGGATGGGTTCCGGAAAGCACATCCTCCACGAACAGCGCGGCCGTGTCGCGCAGAAAGTTGTGGGGGCTCTTTTGCATGTGCCGTTCTTTCTCTTCCAGCCCCTCCCCCTCGAGCCCCAGGCCGCGGTGGAACCGCTCGATGAAGGCCACGGCCTGCTGGGGGTCTCGGGCCGGTTGGCGCCGGGCCGCCAGCAGCGCCAGGCCGATGGGACCGGGAATCAGGTCCAGCAGCCCCTCGCTCTCGGGCAGGCGGGCCGGGCGCCCTGGCGCCTGCGCAGCGCTCAGCTCGACCCGATCCAGGCTGACGGCCGGTCGGGGAGCCGGCTTCCAGGCGGGTCGGAGCGGGGCCGCAGGGGCGGCTGCCCCGGGCATGAGACAGACAGTGCGCACGCCGAGAGTATAGGTTCGCCCCTGGCCCGCCGGGTGAACGGAGAGTTACATTCCCGAGCGTGTCAGCCGCTTGTCCTCCAGCGCCTCAATGCGACAGATCCGCCGCTCGAGCTTGAGGAGCTCGACACCGAGCGCTCAGCGGCCTTGACCGGAATGCCGCCAGCTTGAAGAGCCTGGGCTTCCGCAACGAGCAAATCGTCGAATACTTCACGGAGCACTGGCGGAGGTTCCCTCCGACACCACAGGGGGGCTTGCGGCTGGACCTCTAGCCTCCGCCGCCTGAGCCACGGGGCGGGAGATCCGGCCGGTCACGCTGAATCCAGCGAAAACAAGACCAAGACGAATCCGGTTGAGGAAGACCAGGCCTGGCGGCAGCGGAATTAGGAGCAACGGAATGGATGACATTCGCAAGCGCCTCGAGCAACTCGAAACCAGGATGGCCAGGATGGAGACCCGGGCGGAGCGCACCCAGCGTCACACCGAGACGGTGATGAGCACCCAGCGGGAGATTATCGAGAAGGCCTTTGACCAGGTGCGCTTGGCGCTGATGGAGCAGGAGGCGGCCATCCGGACCCAGGGCGCGGAGTTTCGGGACGGGATGCAAGAGCTGAGGGAGGGGGTGCGCGACCTGGCCGAGTTGGTAGGGGACCTCGGCCAGAGGATGAACGATCTAGAAAACCCGCCGGCCGCCTAGACTAATTTAGACTCTCGTCGTTTCGGCGAGGCCACTCCGGGAAGGTTGCCCCGGGCCTGCCGGGTGAACGGAGAGTTACATTCCCGATCGTGTCAGGCGCTCGTCCTCCAGTGCCTCGATGCGGCAGATCAGCCGCTCGAGCTGCTCGCGGTCATCGAGCAGCTCGATCAGCTCCTCGTAGTCGCTGGCACTTCGCAGCACGGTGCGGGCCAGGGGGAGAAGGAAGATCAGGGCCTGGCTCCCCACCCGGCTGAACGGCTTGCCCGCCTCCAGGCAGAAGATGGCCAGCGGTGCCAGCTCGCGGCGCACCACCAGCTCGGCCAGGCGGTCGATCACGCTCGCTCCTCCAGTCCCCGCTCGCGCAGCCACTCCACCACCTGCAGGCGGTCCTCGCGGTGCAGCGGCAGAAAGACTCCCCGCAGTCGCTCGGTCGGCGCGCTCTGGCGGTAGGGGGTCAGGAAGACCCCGTTCTTGTCCACCACAAAGGCTCGGAAGCGCTCCCAGGCGTAGCGGCGAGCGCCCACCTCAAGCCCGGTTGGCCCCAGCCGGTAGCGCGTGGGCACAAAGAATGGCATCAGGCTGTAAGCCAGAAAGGCGAGCAGCGGCAACGTCACCAGCGGCTCGGGCAGGAGCTGCCAGGCGGCCGAGCCCAGCAGGCCCAGACCAAAGCAGACCAGCAGCGCCAGGCCGGGGCGGCGGGCGGCGGGATGGTAGCAAAGCTCCATCATCGCCTCTTGCCCCTGAAGTAGAGAACGTTGGAGACCAGGATCAACCCGCAGACCAGAAAGTGCACCGAAGATTGGGCCAGCATGCCGGCCTCGGCGTTGCCCGGATCGTTGCGCAGCGTCTCGTACTCGGCCGCTCCTCGCAGGCCGGCCAGCAGCCCTGAGATCTGGCCGGCGTTGTAGTAGGAGTAGAGCTCGGGAACGCCCACCGCGGTGGAGGCTCCGTAGACCGGCACGCCGTACTGGCTCTTCACCACGATAGCGTACCACTCGAACGTCTTGTTGTCGGTGGCGGTGAAGATGCCGGCGAAGCTTCTGGCGTCCCCCACGCCACGCAGGATGGGCAACTGGGCCAGCGGGGTGCCGTTCACGTCGGTGCGGTAAGCGCCGTGCAGGCCCGCTCCCATCTGGCGGATGGCCTTCATGTCGCCGGCCCGATAGCCCAGGATCACATAGTCGACGCCGTACTTCTTCCCCATGGCCTCGGCCACCCGGCCCACGTACCTGCGGGCCAGCAGCGAGCCATCGGGGATGGTGGAAGTGACCACCAGCCGGCAGCCGCGGCTGAGGAGATGGCGGGCCACCACCACCGCCGAGGGGCCCACCTCGGCCACCGAGGAGGCCCAGCCGTCATAGCCGAACCAGATCAGGCTGCCGGGCGGCAGGCTCTCGACCCAGCGGTAGACCCGCATGGTCGGCTCGGTGGACGGGCAACTCAGGGGGATGCCCAGCCACATCGGCACCACCACGGCCACCGCCACCATCACGAAGATCGCTCGGCGCATCTCAGCCCCCGCCGAAAAGGCGGCCGAGCATGGGAAAGAAGTCGTCTCGGAAGAAGAGAACCCGGCCGATGAGCAGCGACACGCGGGCCATCACGGTGTAGCCGAAAGCGGCTCCGAAGGCGATCATCAGCACCCAGATGCCGATGCGCGAGGTCCAGCCGAAGAGCGGGCCCTTGTGCTCCACCGAGAAGTAGAAGTAGATCAGCCCGGTCAGCACGCCCACCACCAGGATCCAGTTGGCCAGGGTCTGGGACAGGTTGCCGTCCACCCAGAGCGGCACGATGGTGGCGCTCACCTGCTCGAGCACCTGGGCCTCCATGGTGTAGACGATCTGAAAGCCGGCCGTGATCCCGACCATGAAGCAAATGGACCAGCGGCTCACCCAGCTGATCGAGGGGACCAGCCGCAAGAGCAACATGACGCCCATCACGGCCGGCACCAGGAAGACCCATTCGCCCACCAGCAGGCGGTCGATCAGGTTGGGCTTGATCATCGTCCAGTAGCCCAACACCATCCAGTAGCCGGCCGAGCACCCGATGAAGACGTGCTCGGCGAACTTGTAGAAGGGATTGTCCTTGTAGAGGAAGCTGAAGATGCACAGCGTCAGGAAGGCGGCGATGAACAGGCCGAGGGTCTGGTAAGTTTCCGTCATCGGCGGCGCTTCCCGAGAAAGTAGACCACGTTGGCGAACATGATGAACCCGGCGATAGTGAAGTGGGCGATGGACTGGGCGTCCATGGCCGGGGTGGCGGTGCCGGGCGTCTTGATCAGGGTCTCATACTCGGCCGCCCCTCGCAGGCCCCCCAGCATCCCCACCAGCTGGCCGGAGTTGAGGTAGGGGTAATACTCGGGCACGGTCACGGCGGTCACGCCCAGGCCCAGGGGACGCTTGTAACCGGCGGCCACCACCTTGACGTATTCCAGGCCCCCCGGATAGCCACTGGAGAAGTCCAGCACCAGATCGAAGCTGGAGTAGTCTTTGACCCGCTTCATCAGGGGCAGCTGGTTGATGGGCCGTCCATCGATGTCGCGCTTGAACTGGGTGGCAAAGCCGCTGCCCACGGCCCGCAGCGCCTTGTCAGCCCCGGCGATGTAGCCCAGGTTGACGTAGTCGCTGCCCGTCTGGCGTTGAAACTCGGCCACCGGGCCGTTGAGAGCGCCCCGGCTCTGCAGCGCCCCTTCCGGGCTGATGGACATGAGGACTACCTTGATATTCCTGGGAAAACACTGGCGCAGGGCGGCGACCACCATCGGCTCGAGCTCGACCGAGGTGGAGGGCCCGTAGTCGATCCCCATGAGCACCAGGCTGTCAGGGGGGAGCTTCTCGACCGCAGCATAGATGCCGCGGGTGGCCCCGGTGGGATCCACCGGCAGGTTGAGCGGGAAGAAGAAGGGCAGCACCACCACCAGGGCGATGACTGCGAAGATATAGCGCCGGTCGAGCCGGGAGAGGCGTTCGAGCAACTCCATCAGTCGCCCCCCAGGTAAGAGCGCTCGATGCCCAGCATGATCTTGACCGAGACCGAGATCAGCCCGATGGACGAGCCGAGCAGCACGGCCCGCTGGCCGGCCGCGTTGAAGCCGTTCATGATGAAGTCCTCGATCAGCTTGCCGATGTTGTACTGGCCAAAGAAAGGCAGGTTGTTCCAGATCACCTCGCCCAGGGGCACGCGGAAGATCATCACGATGAAGGCCGTGCCCAGCAGCAGCGTGGACTCGATGGAGCGAGCCCGGAAGGCGCGAAACGAGGCCGAGGCGATGAAGAAGGCCAGCAGGCTGAACATGGTGGCCGAAAGCGGGGTGTAGACATACTGGAACATGAAGTCGAACCAGGTGCCCTCGTCGGTGGGCAGCACCGAGGGGTTGAGCCAGCCCATCACTCCCGCCTCGCTGGTGTAGCGCCAGAACAGGCCGATGATCAGGGTGGTCGAGAGCGAGGCCAGCAGCACCGCCTTGAACTGCCAGTCGCGCCCCCGGCGCTGGATCACCTTGCCGTTGACCACGAACAGGCTGCCCGCCCCCAGCACGTAGGCCACTGCGGCCAGGATGCCAAACCAGGTCAGGAAGCGGTCGCCCCAGTCGTTCCAGGCCGGCAGGTAGAACTGGACCATCATGGCCAATCCGGCCAGGAAGGTGATGAAGAGCGGGATCTGACGCTTCACTTGAACCACTCCTTGATGACCGGGTGACCGAACGTCACCAGCAGGGCGCCCAGGAAGATACAGATCATCAGCAAGGCTTTGCCCACGTCCTGGCCGCGCAGGCTGCCCACCTGCATCGGATCGCGCGAAAGATAGGCTGAGGCGGCGTAGAGCTCTTCCCCGATCAGCGTGTAATCGCAGGCCGAGACGAAGAAAGGAAGCTGGGAGGGCATGGCCGTGCCGGCGATCTGGATGGCCCCGGTGGAGTGCCCGGTCTCGGCCAGGATGAGCGACTCGGCGTAGAAGGTGCCCAGATAGAAGTTGGCGGCCGGCTTCTCGCGCATCATGATGCCGTCCACGCCGGCCACGTAGCCGAATTGCTCATCGGTGAGGTAGTTGATGTTGTCGCGCTGGAAGGCGTCCGGGCGGCCGGCGGCGGTGTAGGACTCCTTGACCACCTCCTGGGCCGTGCTCATCACCACCGAGCGGCTGCAGGGCACCAGAATCGGGGTATCGTACTCGGCCGTCTTTTTGGCCACGTGGCCCAGAATCGAGAGCGAAGCCAGGATCTGGATGTCGTCCACGTCCGCCAGGCCGTGGACGTAGAGCACCGGCTTGCCCATCTCGGTGGCCCGCCCAACCGCCTCATCCAGGGCGTTCAGGCCGGCGATGCGCCGGATGAAGAGCTCTTTCTTGCGGGCCGCATAGATGAAGTAGGCCAGGAAGACCACCAGCACGGCCACGCCGATCAGGTTGTTGAGCTTGGACATGTCGAAGAAGGGCACGAAGCTCTGCTCGGGCCAGGCCGTTGTGGCATCGGACCGCAGGCCGAGATACCGGTCCGAGCCGAGGGTGGCCACCAGGTGGTCTTGCACCCGGGTCAGGGAGGTTACCATCTCGGGCAGTTGCGCTGAGGTGGCCACCACTTTGCCGGTGGAGGCGTCGAGCAGCACGACGCGTCGGTCAGGGGTGGAGAACCAGATCCTCTGCGGGTCCAGGAAACCCCACTCCTCGGCGATCCGATCGTCGGGCCGAGCGGGGCGATAGCTCCACAGCTCTTTTCCCTGCTGCAGATCGACCGCGTGCAAGAGGATCGGCTCTTGGGGATACTTGACGTCGATGGCCCGGCTCTGGCCGGCGGCCTGGGCGGGGGTCAGGCGGCTGGCGAAGGTGAGTCGCCCCTCCTCGAGCACGGGTGTGCCCAGCAGGCTGGAGCGGGGCGCGTCCATGACTGTCTGCTCGGTCTCACCCAGCTCCACCAGGCGGAAGCTCTCCACCACGGTCTGCTCCGGCTGACGGGTCTTGGGGTTGATGACCGGCTGGCCGGCCGAATCCAGTCGGGGCTCGGGAGCCGAGCTCTTCAGGAAGACGAAAAGCCGATCCCCTTGCTGGAAGGCGTACAGCGGCTCCCCGGTCAGCTCCAGCTCGTTCTCGACCGTGCCGGTTTGCCGGTTGAGCCAGCGCACCCGGGTGAGCGCGCTCTGTTTCTGGAACACCACCAGGTCGTTGTCTCGCAGCAAGAGCAGCGGCGTGCCCTCGGCGTCGGGCAGCACTTCCCCCTCGAGCGCCAGATCCCAGGCCAGGTTGCCCTGCTCTTGCTCGAGCATGAGAATGCGATCGCCCGTCGAGCGCTCCACTGCCACCAGGCGATCCCCCGCCTCGAGGGGCGGGGCAATCAGGCGGCCCTGCAGGGGCAGGTCCCACTGGTAGTTGGGCAACTCTTGCAGGGGGTAGTTCCAGGCCCGCTTGAGGCCCTTGAGAATGTGCGGCACAGGCTCGATGCTGACCAGGAAGTAAGGGCTCTGAGCGCCGCCCTGCTCCACCTCCAGCACCCGATCGCCCAGCAGCCAGGGGCCGCCCTCCAGCTTGCCCTCCGGCACCAGCGACCAGATCACCTGGCCCGTTTTCCCGTCCACCAGGACCAGTTGCTCCGGCCCCGGCTCGGGGATGGGAGGAGGCTCCTGGCGGCGGTAACCGGGATTGAAGGGGGCCGGCTCGGGAGGGACGATGACCAGCAGCCAGTTCCCGTCGCTGGGAAAGACCTGGCCCGGCTTGCCCGGCAGTCCGGCCTGCAGGCTCGCCTTGCCGGTGGCCTGGTCGAGGACGGTGAGCTGGCAGCTCTTATCCGGTGCCTGGACCACCATGGCCAGGCCCGCCTCGCCCACCGCCTCCGGACCCCACACGAGCGTGCCCTGAGGCTCGGAGCGCCACAGCACCTGCCCCGCGGGCGAGAGGGCGGTGAGGCCCCCCTCTCCGACCACAAGCCAGCGCTCCTTGGAGAGCTGCTTCAGGCTGCCGTCCTTGAGCCCGGGCAGGTGCAGCAGCTGGCGATGCGCGCCGCTGGAGGGGTCGAGCTCGACGAGTCGGTCATCGGAGGTGATCAGCAGGCGCTTGTCGCTGCCCGGGTCGAGCAACTCGGCCCGGGCAATGACGGTCAAAATCAGCAGGCAGGCCAGAAAGCGCGCTAGGCTGGACAAAGCTTGCGGTCGTTCTCGCAGGCCCTGGGAGATCCTGCGTACATGCCAAAAGGCAGCCCGGAGGGGCTGCCCTGGAAGGGGTTGGCAGTCAGTAGCCGGTGAGCTTGGTGAGCGTGCCGCTGATGGCCGCTCCCGCCAGAACTCCACCCGGCCCGAAGCCGGCGCAAGCGGTGTTGATGGTGGAGTGAAGCAGGCCGTTGAGGATATTGCGCTTGCCATACTCGGAGAAGCCCAGCTTGAAGCAGGAGCCGTCCGAGTAAGGGCTGCCGTTGGCCTTGTTGGCGCGCATCTCCTCGATGCCGTGGTAGATGCCCTTGGTCAGGGCGAAGACGGCCATGCCGCCGAGCCAGGTGCCGATGTGGCCGCCCGGCATCACGCCGCTCAGGGCCAGGGCCGAGATGCCCAGGCCGGCCACGGCCGAAACGATGGCGTTCTTGGTGGAGACGCTCATTCCGCCCCCGGAAAGCTGCACCGTCTCCTGCGGAGGACCGGCGGCCGAGGTGGGCTGATTGAAGGCCTGGGGCGAGACCGCGCTGGCTGGACGGGCGGCCTGACTGGCGTTGGTTTGCGTAAGTACCATGATGGGTCCTCCTCCCCCGGGCGGGGTTCTTTCTGGCTGCAGCTTACCCGAGTGGCCTGAAATTTGCCTGAAGGAGTGTTGAGGCTGCAAGGAGTATTCTCCGGTGGCTTTTTATCCAGGGAGAGAACGTGATGACTGTCAGCAACCAATCGATCGAAGAAGTCGTGGGCGGCATTTACCAGGCGATGCGAGAGGGCACGATGCGCCCGCTGCTGGAGAGCTTGAGCCGTGAGTTCGAGCCCGGGCTCGAGCTGCCTGACAGCATGCCCTCGCGTTTGATTCGCCTGAACTGAGGGCCCACCTGATGAGCCCGCTTGCTGGCGGGTAACCTCGGGTGTAGGGGTTCCCGGTTCGCTGGGCGAAGGTCAAGATATCTTGCCGAGATGGAGCGAGCGATGAGCGAATTTCAGGCCCAGGAGATCCAGACGCTGCCGCCCCCAGCCCAACTGTCTCTGGACCCGGGCTGGCTCACCCCGATGGGCCTGGTCGACTGGTACATCTGTCCCTGGATGGCCGAGCGCGCCAATCAGCTCATCTTCCCTCTCATGCTCGATGGCAAGCCCTTCTTGATCAGCTGGGAGGGAATCGGCTGCATCCCCCTTCACCAGGACGGCCCTGGCTTCCACCTGCAGGGCAAGACCGGCAAGTTCAACGTCAACCTGCGCTTTCGGCGCGAGGCGGGGGTGGCCCACGTGCAGGGGAACATCGGGCTGCAGCAGGTCAACTACACCATTGACTTCAACCAGAACCCCATTCCGATCCAGGGTGACACCGGCCGGTTCCGCACCAACTCGCGCATCCAGCTGACCGACAACGGAATGTCCTTCGAGGGCGAGTCGGGGCGCTTCACTTCCCGTTTGAGTGGCACCTTCGAGGCCGGGCGCTTCCGTTTTCAGGGCGGTAAGCAGGGCGAGCGCACCGAGCTCGTTATCGTTGCTACCCCCGAGGGGGCCGAGCTCAGCGGGTTCTTCATGGAGTCGAGCGGCAACCTGAGTGTCAAGAGCGAGCCCAACAAGATCAAAGCCACCGGGTTCGTGCGCGAGAAGAACTGCGACTACACCATCGAGCTGAGCTCGGACGGGGTTGCGTTCTCCGGGGGAGGGGCCCCGGGCGACATCAAGGCCTCCATCGCCCTGACCCCGGACGGTTACTGGGTGAAGGGCCGTCTCAATCCGGGCAACCACTTCAATTACCACCTCAAGCGCAACTCCTAGATCGAAAAACGGCCTCCAGCTCGCCAGGGAAGGGCTGGTCTTGCCAGGTTGATCGGCATGCGCCTCAGGGCTCCTCTTCGCCCTCTTCCTCCTGCAGGCTGCGATCGATGTAGGTCTGGATGAGGCGGGCGTCGTCCTCGTCGAGGTCCAGGAAACGGAAGCCGACCTCGATACGGTCGCGCCATACGTCCTCGCGCCAGAGCACCTCCGCGTCCAGCGGCTCGAGCGGCCATTCCGAGCCCAGATGCAGCCACAGGATGAGCTGGCAGCCGGGGCTCAACCAGGGTACCGGGGTGGTCCGAATGCGCAGGCCCTCGGGGCTGAGCTCGGTGGCAGTCATGTAGAACCAGTCGTCCTCGAAGCGCACCGAGACCGGCACCACCGAGCGTAGCCGGAAGCGCAGGCGCCGGTTGGGCCCCTCAAACCCCTCGATGGTTTCGCGCAGGCGCGCCTGATCCACCGCAGCCATGTCCAGAAAACGCAGGCCGGCCACCCAGGCCTCGCCAAGCAGACCTCTCTGCCAGGCCACCTGGCAGCGGGTGCGCAGCTCGCCTTCCTGACCCAGGCTGGCCATGGAGACGATGAGCTCGAAGTCCTGACCGGCCGGAAGCTCGCGGTCGAGATTGATGCGCATGCCCCCCTCGGAGAGGTCGAGCAGATAGAGAGCCACTGGAACCTCGTTCTGGCCGGCCACGGTGAAACGGGCCGTCACGCTGTGGTTCAGGTCGCAGCCGACTCGCGGGGAGGAGCGGCGGTCTTTGTGAGCCCACTCCATTCGGCTCAGGCCCCCCGGGGCTCAAATTCGTAGATCGCGGCCATCTCGTCCAGACCCGAGAAGTTGACCTGCAGGTCGCGCACCAGCCCGTTGGCCACGTCGTAGACCCAGCCGTGGACCTGCGGCAGCCGGGTCTTTTGCCAGGACTCTTGCACGATGGAGGTCTTACAGACGTTGTAGACCTGCTCGACCACGTTCAGCTCGACCAGGCGGCGTTCGCGCTGAGTGGGATCTGCGATGGCCTCGAGCTCATTCTGGTGCAGGCGGTAGACGTCCTTGATGTGGCGCAGCCAGTTGTCGATCATCCCGTGGTGCCTGGCCGACATGGCCGCCCGCACGCCGCCGCATCCATAGTGGCCGCACACGATGACGTGCCGGACCGACAGGTGATTGACGGCGTACTCCAGCACGCTCAGGGCGTTCATGTCGGTGTGCACGAACAGGTTGGCGATGTTGCGGTGGACGAACACCTCGCCGGGCACGGCATCCACCACCTCATTGGCGGGCACGCGGCTGTCGGCGCAGCCGATCCAGAGCAAGAAGGGCTGCTGCCCGTGAGCCAGGCGCCCGAAGAACTCGGGGTCTGCATCCATGACCCGCTGGACCCACTTCTTGTTCCCCTCCAGCAGGCGCCGGTAGGAGGTGTCTCGCTCGTTCATCAGGCGCCTGCTTCCACCCTCGGGAGGATTCACCTTCGCCAATAAGAACTGCGCCCGGATGACTCTCGAGCTGGTCGACCTGGTGGACGAGCACAACCGGGTGGTGGGCCAGGCTGACCGGCCCACCGTGCGCTCGCAGAACCTGCTCCACCGCGGAGTGGGAATCCTGGTGCAGAACGCCCGAGGGGACGTCTACGTGCACCAGCGCACCGCCACCAAAGACGTCTTCCCCGGCCTGTTCGATATGTTCGTGGGGGGCGTGGTGGAGAGTGGCGAGAGCTATCTCGAGGCGGCCCGGCGCGAGGTGGCCGAAGAGCTTGGAGTGGTGGGGCCCGAGCCCGAGTGGCTCTTCGAGCACCTCTACGAGGGGCCCCTGAACCGGAGCTTCATCCACCTCTACCGGGTGCGCTGGGACGGTCTGATCCGCCATCAAGAGAGCGAGATCTGCTGGGGCGACTGGCTCGAGCACGAGCGCCTGGAGGAGTGGGCCCGGCAGGTCAGCGTGGTGCCCGACGGGCTGGAGGTCTTCCACCACTACCTCGAGTGGCTGCGCCAGGCGTGAACCTCTGGCTGCGCATGCTCTGGGTGCTCGGCTTGAGCCTGTTTCGGTCCCGCATCAGGCCTCTGCAGGACTCCACCCTGGCTTTGCGGGTCTGGCCGCCCGACCTGGACCTGATGGGCCACGTCAACAATGGCCGCTATCTCACCTTTATGGACCTGGGCCGGCTCGACCTGATGGCGCGCTCCGGGCTCTGGCGTATCGCGCTGCAACGGCGCTGGGCTCCGGTGATCGTGTCGGCTCAGGTGCGCTTTCGGCGCGCCTTGAAGCTGTGGGACCCATTTACCCTGTACACGCGCGTGCTGGGCTGGGACGAGCGCTGGGTGTACATCGAGCATCGGCTCGAGTCTCGCGGTCGAACGGCGGCTCTGGCGCTGGTGAAGGCCGGATTCGTGGCCCGGGAGGGGCTGGTGCCGGTGCAAGAGCTGGCTGCGGCCATGGGGGTGAGCGAGACTCCCGAGCTGCCCGCGGCAGTGCGGGCCTGGCGAGGGGCGGAAGCGATTCTGGCGGAAGGTGAGGTTTCCCCATGAAGTCCTGCGATCTCCTCATTCGAAACGGGCGGGTCATGCCTATGGTCGAGCCCGGCCAGGTGCTCGAGGGAGCCTCGGTGGCGGTGGTCGGCCAGCGCATCCAGGCGGTGGGGCCCGAAGCCGAGCAATACCGGTCCCAGAACGTGATCGACGCCACCGGCCGGGCGGTGCTGCCGGGACTGGTCAACGCCCACTGCCACGCCCCCATGACGCTTTTTCGCGGGCTGGCCAACGACCGTGCCTTGATGGACTGGCTGCAGAACTACATTTTTCCGGCCGAGGCCGCCGAGGTCGACCAGGAGCTCGTGCGCTGGGGCAGCCGGCTGGCTTGCCTGGAGATGATCCAGGCCGGCATCACCACGGTGGCCGACATGTACTACTTCGAGAGCACGGTGGCCGAAGAGTTCGCGGCCGCCGGCCTGCGGGGGGTGTTGGGGCAGGCTCTGGTGGACTTCCCGGTGCCCGACGCCCGGAGCTTTGAAGAGGGCGTTGCCAATGTGCGCGCCTTCGCCCGCGACTGGAAGGGGCATCACCTGATCACACCCGCGGTGGCCCCCCACGCCCCCTACACGGTGAGCGAGGCTCATCTGCGCGAGAGCCGCCGGCTGGCCGACGAGCTCGAGCTGCCCCTCATGACCCACCTGGCCGAGACCCGCACCGAGACCGAGCAGACGGCCCGTGACCACCAGGGGCTCTCGCCCACCGCTTACCTCGAGAGCATCGGCTTTTTCGGCCCACGCACCCTGGCCGCCCACGTGGTCTGGGCTGACGAGGCCGATATCGCCCGCCTGGCCCGGGCCGGGGTGGGGGTGGCCCACTGTCCCCATTCCAACATGAAGCTGGCCTCAGGGGTTGCTCCCGTGCTGGCCCTGCTCAGAGCAGGGGTGGCCGTGGGCCTGGGCACCGATGGGCCGGCCTCCAACAACGACCTCGATCCCTGGCAGGAGCTGCAGACAGCCATCTTCTTGCAGAAGGTGACCGCGCTCGACCCCACCGCCCTGCCCGCCGGGCAGGCCCTGCAGATGGCCACCAGTCTGGGGGCCAGGGCCGTTTCTCTGGGCCACGAGGTGGGCACCCTGGAGGCAGGCAAGCGGGCCGACCTGATCATCGTCTCCCTGGATGGGGCCCACCAGCTGCCGGTCTACGACCTGGCCTCCACCCTGGCCTATACCACCCGGGCCAGCGACGTGCGCACGGTGGTGATCGACGGGCGGGTGGTGATGGAGGAGCGCCAGGTGGTGAGCGTCCATCTCGAGGGCCTGCTCGACCGGGTGGCCGACTACGCCGACCGCATTAGAAAGCGGGTGTTGCACTGAGGGCGGAGAAATCATTCTCATGCGATGTTTGATCCTGTGCTTGCTGCTTCTCACCTCGTTCGCTCAGGCGCAACTGAGCCCCGAGCAACGCGAGGAGAGCTCGGACGAGATTCGCGACCAGATTCGCCGCGAGTATGGCGAGCCCACCGCCCCCGATCCGCATTCTTTCGTGTCCACCATCTTCTACCGCATTGTCGAGGTGACCGAGCGCAAGGACATCCAGTATCGGGTCTCGGTGGTGCAGGAGGACAACTCGGTCAACGCCTACGCTCTGCCGGACGGGCAGGTGGTGTTTCTGACCGGACTGCTCAACAGGCTGCCATCCGGAGACGAGGATGCGGTGGCCTTCGTGGCCGCCCATGAGATCGCCCACCTCGAGCGCGATCACCTCGGGCGCCTGGCCCGCAATGCCGGCATGACGAGCTTGCTGTTGGGCTTGCTGACCCAGGGCAGCCAGGAGTGGCTTCAATTGCTGGCCAACGTCACCAACAACGTGCTGGTGTCGGGTTATTCGCGGGGCATGGAGACCGAGGCCGACCGACGGGGCATGGAGCTGATGACCCGGGCAGGTTACGACCCGAGGGGCGCCCTGACCACCCTGGAGTTGTTCCAGCAGATCGCCTCTCAAAGCCCGGGTCTGGACATCTTTCCGACCCACCCTCATCCCGCCGACCGCTACCGGGACGCTCAGGCCTACCTCAAATCTCAGGGGCTGGCCGTGAACGAGGAACGTCCCGTATCTCCCCGCCAGTCCCAGCCAAGAGACGGGGCTCTGGCTCGCCGGGTGCACGATTACGCCCGTCAGGCCGCCCCTTCGGGTGTGGGCGACCCGCAGGCGGCCCGGGCCGCCCTGCAGCGGGTTCTGGAGCTCTGGAACGAGCCGGGGTCGCCCGCCTTCCGGGAGGCGGTGCGCGCCTGGCAGGCAGGACGGGACAGCCTCTCCTTTCCGCCCGAGCAGTGGATGGAGGTGCTCCAGCTCGACCTTCAGCTCGAGTCGTGACAAACTGTGATCGGCACGGGGCCGCGCCTCTCTAGAGCTGCTCGTCAGTAAACGAGGCCGGGTCCTCCAGAGGCTCGAGGTGGGTGAGCACGCTGACTCTGGTCGGCGAAACCTCCCGCAGGTCACGTTCGACCTGCTCGAGCAGCTCGTGGCCGCGTTGCACCGTCCACGAGCCGGGCACCAGCACGTGCAGGGAGACGAAGGAGCGCGTGCCGGCCCGACGCGTGCGCAGGGCGTGAAAGTCGATCCCCTGCTGGCGGTAGCCTTCCAGCACCTGCTCGATGGCCTCCTGCTCGACTCTGGGGATGGCGGCGTCCATCAATCCCTGGGTCGAGCGCTTGACCAGCTGCACCCCGGTCCAGACGATATGGAAAGCCACCGCCAGGGCCAGGGCCGGGTCCAGCCAGAGCCAGCCCGTCAGCCACACCAGCACGATGCCGCCCAGCACCCCCACCGAGGTCCAGACATCGGTCAGCAGATGGTGGGCGTCGGCCTCCAGGGCGATGGAGTTGTGCTTCTTGCCGGCCTTGAGCAGGAACAGGGCCACTCCCAGATTGATGAGTGAGGCGCCGCCGGCCAGGGCCAGGCCCAGCCCCAGCGACTCGAGCGGCTGGGGGGCGAGCAGCCGGGGGAGGGCGGCGCTCCCGATTCCCACGGCCGCCAGCACGATCAGGGCTCCCTCCACCCCGCTGGAGAAATATTCCGCCTTGGCATGCCCGAAGGGGTGGCCCTCGTCGGCTGGCTGCTCGGCCCACCACAGCATGCCCAGGGCCAGCGTGGCGGCCACCAGGTTGACCACCGACTCGAGCCCGTCCGAGAGCAGGCCCACCGAGCCGGTCACCCGGTAGGCGCCCAGCTTCATCCCCACCGTCGCCAGAGCGGCTGCGATGGAGGCCCAGGCGTAGCGGTAGATCACTTCGAGCGGATCAAGAGCACCGGGCAGGTCGACTTGTCCAGGATCTTGGCGGCCGTGCTGCCGTGGACCCACTTGCTCAACCCGCTCCGGCCGTGGGAGGTGAGCACGATCAGATCGACCTTCTCGCGCTCGAGCACCTCCATGATGGCGGTGGCGGCCCCGCCCCGAGCTACCATGGTGCGGGTCTTGATGCCCTTCGCGGCCAGAGGGGCGGCCTTGCTCTCGAGATACTCGCTGGCCTCGGCCTTGAGCCGCTGCTCCACCGAGGGAAAATCGATGGGGACTTCGGTGTCCAGAGTCACCTGGCCGATGTTGGACAGGCTGATCACCTGGAGCAAGATCAGCTCGGCGCCCGCGCCGTGGGCTACCTGCTCGGCGTGGGGCAGGGCCTGCTCGGCCAGGGCCGAGCCGTCCAGGGTGACCAGGATCTTCTTGTACATCGGTGGCTGTCCTCTCCAGCTTTCGACCTCCCTTTGCACGCCTGCTGCTCAGGCCCTGCACGAGGCCCTCGGGTGAGGCGAATTGCCGAAAGAGGGAGCCGGCCCGGCGCTGAGAACCAGCCGTGCATGAGATCCCTCTCCACCCTCATGTGCGTCCTCTTCCTCCTGCTCCCGGCCCGGGCCCAATCGGTGCCCTATACCGAGCTCGACCTGCCCAACGGGCTGCACGTGATCCTCCACGAAGACCACAGCCTGCCCATCGTCAGCGTCAACCTCTGGTACCACGTGGGCTCGGCCAATGAAAAGCCCAGGCGCACCGGTTTTGCCCACCTGTTCGAGCACCTGATGTTCGAGGGGAGCAAGAACGTGCCCGAGGGCGATTTCGACAACCTGCTCGAAGCGGTGGGGGGCGACAACAACGGCTCCACCACCTCGGATCGCACCAACTACTGGATCACCGTCCCCTCCAACGCCCTCGAGCTGGCCCTCTTTCTCGAGTCCGACCGCATGGGCTGGCTGCTCGACACCATGACGGCGGAGCGGGTCAACGGCCAGCGCGAGGTGGTCAAGAACGAGCTGCGCCAGAGCTACGCCAACGTGCCCTACGGCATGGCCTCCATCATCGTGGATGAGCTGACCTTCCCTCCCGGCCACCCCTACCACTGGCCAACCATCGGCTACATGGCCGACCTGAACGCCGCCACCCATAAGGATGTGGCCGACTTTTTCAAGCGTTACTACGTGCCCAACAACGCCAGCCTGGTCATTGCCGGCGACATCGATCCGGTCAAGACCCGGGCGCTGGTGGAGAAGTGGTTCGGCCCCATCAAGCCGGGTCAGCCCGTGCTGCCGGTGGCGCCGCCTCCGGCAGAGCTTACGAGAGTGGTGCGCAAGACCATCCAGGACAAAGTGCAGCTGCCTCGCCTGGACATCGCCTGGATCACCCCGCCCCACTTTGCTCCGGGCGATGCCGAGCTGGACCTGGTGGCCCAGATTCTGGCCGGCGGCAAGAACTCGCGACTCTACAAGCGGCTGGTCTACGATCTGCAGGTGGCCCAGGAGGTCTCGGCCTACCAGGCCTCCTCGCGGCTGGCCAGTACGTTCCACATCGTGCTGACCCCCCGTCCCGGGCACACCACCGAGGAGCTCAAAAGGATGGTGGACCAGGAGCTCGAGTGCCTGCGCACAGAGCTGGTCTCGCAGCGCGAGCTCGACCGCGCCCGCAACGGCCTGGAGGTCGCCTTTCTGGCCAGCCTGGAGCAACTGAGCGGGTTCGGGGGCAAGGCTGACATGCTGAACGGCTACTACGTGGCCACCAGCAACCCTGACTACTTTGCCCTCGATCTGAACCGCTACCGGGCCGTGCGGGCCAGCGACCTGGCCGCCGTGGTGCGCAGCTTCCTGCCCGCCGACCGTCGGGTGGAGCTGACCGTGGTGCCGGAGGTGAAGAAGTGATCGCGCTGCTCTTACTGGTCGTGCTTTTGGTGGCCCCGGTGCTGGGCCAGGAGCGCCGTCCTCCCGAGAGCGGGCGTCCGCCCTCGCTCACCCTGCCGACCGTGCACAAGCGCGCGCTCTCCAACGGTATTCCGGTCTGGGTGGTGGAGCGCCACCAGGTGCCGGTCGTGGCGGTCGATCTTCTGCTCACCAGCGGCAGCGCCTCCGACCCGGTCGGCGCTTACGGGGTGGCCTCGATGACCGCGGGCATGCTCGACGAGGGGGCCGGAGCTCGCGACGCCCTGGCCCTGGCCGACGAGCTCGACTACCTGGGCGCCAGCCTGGGGGCCAGCACCAGCTATGACGCCACCAGCGTCGGGCTGTATGTGCCGGTGGCCCGGCTGGCTCAGGCCCTGCCGGTGATGGCCGACGTGGTCTTGCGCCCCACTTTCCCGGCGGCCGAGCTCGAGCGGCGGCGCACCGAGCTTCTGGTGGAGTTCTCCCGGGTCAGCGACGACCCCGCCACCATCGCGCGGCTGGCCTTCCCGCACGTGCTGTTCGGCTCCGAGCACCGCTTCGGCACCGGTCTCACGGGTCGCATGGCTTTCGTCAAAGCGGTCACCCGCGAGCAACTGGCCGCCTTTCACGCTTCTCGCTACCGCCCCGAGAAGGCGGCCTTCATCGTGGTGGGCGACGTGAAGGTGGACGAGGTGCTGAGCCTGCTCGAGGCCCAGTTCGGCAGCTGGAAGGCCGGCGCGCCGGCCGAGGAGCCGACCGTAGCCCTGTCCGCCCAGCACGGCCCCCGAACCGTCTACCTGGTGGACAAGCCGGGAGCGGCCCAGTCGGTCATCCGCATCGGCCGGGTTGGGGTCGATCGAGCCACGCCCGACTTCTTTGCCCTGGAAGTGCTGAACACCATTCTGGGCGGCTCCTTCACCTCGCGCTTGAACCAGAACCTGCGCGAGAAGAACGGCTACACCTACGGGGCCCGCTCGGGTTTCGACATGCGCCGCCTGCCCGGGCCCTTCGTGGCCACCGCGGCCGTGCAGACCGACAAGACGGCCGAGGCGGTGCGCGAGTTCTTCGTGGAGCTCGACGGCATGAAAAAGCCCGTGCCCGAGGGCGAGCTGAGCAAGGCCCGCAACAACCTGGCCTATGGCTTCCCCTCCTCGTTTGCCACCAACCAGGAGGTGGCCGGGCAGCTCGAAGAGCAGCTTCTCTACGGCCTTCCAGAGGACTACTACGCCACTTACGTGGACAAGATTCTGGCCGTCACCCCGGCCGAGGTGCAGGCGGCGGCCGCAAAACACATGCAGACCGACAGCACGGCGGTGGTGATCGTGGGCGACGTGAAGGTGATCCGGCCCAAGCTCGAGGCGCTCAAGCTCGGGCCTCTCAGAGTGGTTGAGCTGACGGAGCTGCTGTAAGCTCGCTGCGGTCTGCCAGGCTTGGACCACTGATTTGTCGAATGTGTGGTCAATGGCAGCTCGTGTCGTGGGGGGGCGCTACCAGCTAGGGAGGGAGATCGGCCGCGGAGGGTTCGGTCGGGTTCATCTCGCTCGCGATCTGCGCGATGCGCGCCAGCTCTGGGCCGTCAAGGAGCTGACCCTTGACCTGTCCAATCCCGGTCAGGCCGAGCAGGTCCGGAGCTTTTTCGACCAGGAGCAGAAGATTCTCTCCTGGCTCAGCCACCCAGCCATCGTTCGTCGTCAGGAGGCCATCGCCGAAGGGAGCACGGTCTACCTGGTGATGGAGTATGTGGATGGCGTCACACTTGAAGAAATCTTGAGACGCTATCCCGATCCCCTGCCCCAGGGGATGGTCCTATCGATCGGTGAGCAGGTAGCTGAAATCCTGGCTTATCTGCACTCCCAGAAACCACATCCGATTATCTTTCGAGATCTCAAGCCCTCCAACTTGATGGTCACCCCCACGGGCAAGCTCAAGCTGATCGACTTCGGGATCGCCCGACTCCACAACCGGGACTCTCAGGTCCGGCTTACCGCCCACCAAGGGAGAGATCGAGCAGGACAGCCGGGTGCCAGACTTTCTCCACCCGCACCAGGACGGGCAGTTGGCAGGCAAGCCGCGTCAGCAATCGCTTCTGGCGCAGGACCAACTGGACAGTATCACCGGGCTCGGACGCGGACGGCTCGCCCCCGGTTCCCAGCACGATCCGGTTCCGTCCTGAGTTCTTGGCTTGATACAGGGCCTCGTCGGCGGTCGCCAGCAAGACTTCCTCTCCGTCCTCCGGAGAACCGGAGAAAAGGCTGATTCCGCCGCTCATGGTGACGTTGATGCGGATCGTCCCGTTGGGGGAGGGTACGACGAACGGCACCGTTTCGATAGCCTGGCGCACGCGCTCGAGCGCCTCCACGGCCCCGGGGCCCGTGCTTTCGGGCAGCAGAAAGCCGAACTCTTCGCCTCCGAGTCGGCCGAGCAGATCGCGAGAGCGAAGCGTCCGCTGGGCGCGGCGCACGAACTCCACAAGCACCGCATCCCCGGCCGGATGGCCATAGCTGTCGTTGACCTTCTTGAAGAAGTCCAGGTCGGTCAGGGCCAGTGCCAGCCGCAGGCCTCGGATCCGGGCCTGATCCACCTCGTCTCGCAGCTTCTCCAGGAAGAAGGCCCGGTTGACGGCGCCTGTCAACGCATCCCGGGTGGCTTTCTCATACAGCCGCTCCTCGACCCGCTCCTCCAGGGGATCAAGGTAACCAAAACGTAGCCGCACACTCTCTCCCAGAGCGATCTGATCCCCTTCTGAAAGAGCGTGCTGGCTTACTCGACGCCCGGCCACGAAGGTTCCGTTGGTGGATTTCAGGTCGGTCAGCAAGACTCCGCTGAAATTGCGCGACAGGCGGGCGTGGACGCGACTCACCCCGGGGTCGTCGAGCACCAACTCGTTGTCGGGAGAACGTCCAATCGTGGTGACATCCCTCTCAAGCTTGAAAACCTTCCCGGACAGTGAGCCGGTCAGCATCTTGACATAGGGATTTCGAGCAGCCGGCCCTGCGACTGGCTCGGAGTTGCCCAGGTGAGTGGTGGAGTCAGACCCGTCGGCCACCTCGCCTAGTTTGCTCTCAGCCAAAGAAGATTCCTGTTCCAGGTTCAGAGCTTTGCTTCCCCGATCGCCCCCCGCAGCAGAATGAGCTGCACCGCCGAGGGCTTGGCCTCTCTGGGCAGACTGAAGAAGATCCGGGTGGCCGTGGCCGACTCGCCCGGTGCCAGGTCAAAACGCTCGGGGTAGCGCCCCCGATTGACCACGTGGCGCTTGCCCTGGTCGTCCAGCAGCACGAAATTGTTGTTGGAGAAGGCCAGCTGCGCCTGGCCAGCGTTGGTGACCTGCACGCTCAGCTCGATCATGGTCTCGGAGGGGTTGGCGGTGCCGGTGGAGCTGCTCTTGACCACCTTGAGCGTGGCTTTCTTGTCGTTTGCTCGCTGGGCCCCGGCCGAGCCCAGCAAGAGCAGGATCAGTCCCAGAACCACGGTCACTCGCATGGCGGAGCCTCCTCAGCAAAACGGCCGGACGGCCAGGTCGTCCAGCGTGATGGTGTAGTTTGCCTGCTGGTCCCGCTCCAGCCAGGTGAGGGCGACCTCCGCGGTCACCGCCACCGTCAGCATGACCAGGTTGCGAGCCAGCGGGTAGTTGCAGTCATCCTGCCCGGCGGCCGGAGAAGGGACCCGGTAGACCTCGTTCCAGAGTACCTCGGCGAAGCCTGCCGCCAGCCCCGCGTGCAGGCAGGGCACCTGGCGCTCGCGGCACCAGTCGGCCACCAGCTGGCGCGAGGCCGAGTTGTCGAAGCTGTCCAGCACCAGCTCGCTGCCCTCCAGCAGTTTGCCCAGGTTGGTCGCAGTCAGCTCCTCGCTCAGAGCCTCCACCTTCGTGCCCAGCGCTCGATACAGATGATGGGCCAGGATACGGGCCTTGAACGAGCCCACATCGCTCTTGAAATAGGGCTGGGTAGACAGATTGTGGGGCTCGATGCGATCCCTGTCGATGACCCGCAGGGCGCCCGCGCCAGAGCGAGCCAGGGTTTCACACAGGTTGGCCCCCAGGGCTCCCGCCCCGCACACGGTAATGCGGCAGCGGGCCAATCGCTCCAGGGTCGTTTTCTCCCGGGCCAGTCTTTCGTGCAGGAAGAACTCGCTCACCAGTTGCCCTCCACCACACCCACCAGCGACTGCAGGTCGAAGCGCTGGTCTTCTCCCGCCAGGCAGATGCCGGCGCTGAGCACGGTGAGGTCGGCTTTGCCGATGGCCGAGCTGTGGCGCTCGCCCTGGCCGTCGGTCCACTCCACCACCCAGTGGTCGCCCCGATCGATGTAGCTGCGCAGGTTGCCTCCCCCCACTCGCAGGGCCTGGCGCAGTCGCTCATGCTCGTTTCTCAGGCGCAGCGTCTCCTGGAAGAAGCTCTCCTGAGAGGCCGCCAGCTCGTAAGCCACCCGCATCTCGGGCGTGAGGCCCCTGCACCGCAGATGCTCAGGCAATACCTCTGACCCCAGCGATTCGTTCAGGAAGGCCGCCGCCAGCGGGTCGGCTTTACGGTCGAGCTGATCGAACCAGAGCGCAGCGCCCTCCAGACGGGTCACGGCCACCTCCAGGCGAGCTCCCTCGTCCACCAGGTGGACCACCCGCGGGCAGACCTGTCCCAGCCGCTGCCGCGCATCGCTCTCATTGACCGGGTAGGCCAGCCAGGAGCGTCCCGAGACCGGGTGGACCAGGCGCACGCGCAGGGCCGGAAAGAGGGCCAGATACTCGCTCACGGCAATGGGGTCGGCCGACTCGAGCAGGCGGGCGGCCCGTCCCTCCGGGGCGAACACCCCCCAGCCCTCGAAGCCGGCCGGGGGCTCGAATTCACACACCAGTCCCTGCACGCGCGTGCGCACCCGTCCCCCCGGCAGGCAGGGGGCCAGAAAGCGGGTCAGCTTCTGCTCGGCTGCGCCCAGGCGGGCGATCAGCTTGCGGACGTCGGTCATCCTCTGGCTTTCTCCATCGGCTCAGCTACGTCCCGGCAGGGGCGTGTCCAGAATTTCCATGAGCATGGCCATCCGCGAGGGCTGGGCCAGGAACGGAAGCAGGTTGGGTAAGGCGTAGTAGTCGCCCTGGAAGTTGAACGTCTGCAGGTCGACCTTGAGCCGTCGACAGTCGGCCTCCAGCAGATGCACGCCCCCGTCCAGGTTGACGAAGCAGAAGCTCAGCCAGCGGTTGCGCCGGCGCAGCAGACGCAGCGCGGGCAGAAAACGGGGCGACTGGTTCTCGCGCTGATCGCTGACCAGGATCACCTGATCGAAGACCCGAGGGCTCTTGTAGAGGGTCAGCAGGGCTGCTCCCATCGAGCTCTGGCCTCGAGCCTCGAGACCCTCGAAGGCTTCCGCCCAGCCGGCGTAGTCGCGGCGCTCGGGATCCACCAGGGTGCTCTCGCGAGCGAAGGTGTAGACGGCCAGCGGACCTCTGGCCACAGCCGCTACCATTGAGGCCAGCCGCTTGCCAAGCTCCAGGGCCGGCTCCATGGAAGCCGAGGCATCCACCAGCAGCGCGGTGGAGCGTGTGATCCAGCCCGCGTTGCTCTCCAGCCGCTTCTGCAGAATGCGGTCGAGCAGTGCCTGCCAGTCCTCCCCGGCGGCGCGGGCGGCCTTCTCCACCTTCAGGGCGCTCACGCGCCGGTTGGATCCGGCCTGCTCCAGGGCTGAGCGCACCCGCTCGGCGACGGGATCGAGGGCCAGCCAGCCGTTCTTCTTGAGGGTACCCATGTGGTTGAGCAGCTCGGCCGGGCTCATCTGCTCCACCAGCGCAAGCGCCGTGGCCTCGTGGCGCACCAGGAGGCCGGCGGCCACCTTGTAGGGCAGCCGGTGCTTTCGCACCAGCGCCGCCTGGCGCTCAGGGTCGCGCTCGCGGGCCAGCTCGCGCAGGGCGAACAGACGACTGTCCTCGGGAGGACGGTCCTCGAACAAGATGGCCTGGGCCCGGGGGCCGGGCTTGATGTGCAGGCTGGTGTAGAGCTGCTTGAGGGCTTTTCGGGCCGCCAGCGCGGCTCCGTCGAAGGCGGCCGGGTCGGCCTCGCGTCTGCGCAGGTAGCGCTCGATCTCGGTGCGCAGCGAGCGGGGAGGGTTCTTGCCCCGGCGCTTGACCTCGGTCAGCACCCGGGCCAGTTGGTAGGGGGGCAACTGTCGCAGCAGGGCCAACCCCACGTCGCGGTAGGTGGAGTCCAGCACCAACTGCGCCGTGAACAGCTCCTGATGGTCGCGCACCTGCCCGTGCTGGCGGTACCAGGCCGCCAGGTGCACGTAGAAGAGGATGTCCTGTCGGGCCATCTGCTGGTGCAATCCGGCCAGCCGGTCCAGGCGACGGTGGGGAGTGGTGAGCAGCGATTCGAGCAGGCGCAGGCGGTGGTCGCGCTCTCGCTCTTCGGCCGTCTGGCCGGTCCACACCCGCTCCACGACCCCGAAGATCCAGCCTCTGAGCAGCTCGAGCCGGCTTCCCAGACGACGGCGCAGGCGGCGCATCCTGGGGCTGGACGCGAGCCGGGTCAGGACTCGCACCACTGCGCTTAGCGGGCCAAACAGGAGAAGCTCCAGGATTCGATTCAGGGCGGTGGACAGGGTTTGCAGGGGTGGGCCCAGGGCCACCAGGACACGACCGAGGGCTTTCAACATCAAGCCCAGGGGCTTGCCGGCCAGGCGCAGCAAGAGGCCCGTCAGGCGACCCAGGGGCTTGAGGATCAGTCTCCAGGCCAGACGCAGCAAGAGAAATGTCAGGCGGCCCAGGGGCGCGAGGATCCATCGCCTCACCATCACCCCCAGGGGCTCCAGCCGCTGGCGCAACCAGACCTCCAGAGCGCTCTCAGGGCTGATTTGGCGAGCATACCAGGCGTCCAACCGCTCCACGAGCCGGCGCAGCCGGAGCGAGACAGGTACGCGCAGGTAGTAGCAAGTGGGGCTGGCTCGCAGCACAGCGTAGTCGGTCAGGTCGGGGCAACGCGCCCCGAGGTGGGTGCGCACGGCCAGCTTGACCTCGAAATCACTCGACAGGTCGCCGATGTCGGCGACCTCGAACGGAATGCGCTCTCGGCCCTTGGACCAGGCCACGTCGATGCAGGCGTTACTCATCAGTTCAGAGGGATATTCCCCTTCTACCCGGTCAATGCTTTCCAGGCAAGTTGAGGTAGGTGCCCAGGTCGATCTGGATGCGAGCGAGCAGCTTGAGATGCCAGAAAAGATCTGGCTGCACGCAGCAGCCAGACCATCGACCTGGAAGTAGCTTCTGATCGCCGGGACGGATGACCAGGGACTGGCCAGTGTATGCCAGGCCCGACCACGTGACGTGTCTGGCCATCCGGTGCGCCGCCCCGACGGGGGTGAGCCGTCGGAGCGGGACCCGGTGCGGGCGCGCCCGCGGGGGGGGGCTCAGCCCTTTGCTGGCCGCCTGGGCAGCGGAGTGTCCAGGATCTCGAGCAACAGCTCGAGGCGGGAAGCCCGCGACAGCATCGGGATCAGGTTGGGCAGCGAGTAGTAGTCGCCCGAGAAGGTGAACGTGTCCACCTGCACCTTTCTTCCGCGCAAAACGCGCTCGGTGGCGTCGGTGGCGCTGCCCACCTTGACGAACAACACCGAAGGTGCGACTCCGAGAGTCTCAGAGTAGGCCTTGTAGGCGTCCGCAAAGTAGGGCGCGGTATTCTCCTGCTCGTCTGTCACCAGCACGATTTGCTCCACAGACTGCTTGCGCAGCCGCATCGCTTCGAGCGGGCACCCCAGACTCGTGCAGCCTCCCGCCCGGATGGGCGCGAAGGCCTTCTCCCAGGCGCTCAGCTCGCCGCCGCTGGCCTGGATGGCATAGGGAACGGTATCGAAGGCGTACACGAACAGCTCGGCTTCTGTCACGCCGCCGATGAGGGCGGCCAGTCGCTTGCCGACGTCCAGCGCCTGGTCCATCGAGGAGGACTTGTCCACCAACAGGCCGGTGGAGCGAGTGATCTTGCCCCGCTGCTTGACCTGCTCGTCGGTGACGCGCTCGAGCCGCTGGCGAGTCTCCTCGTCCAACTCGGCCGCCTCGGCTGCCACGCGCGCCTTGTAGGCGGACACGCGGGCGTCGGTCTCGGCCAGCTTGAGCTTTTCGTCCACCAGGGCCTTGACCTCGGCGTGCTCGAGGGCACCCTTCTTGCGCAGAGACTGCACATGATTGATGACCTCGGCCGGGGTCATGGCGTCGAGGAGCGCCACCAGCACCGTGGGGCTCAGCTGCTTGATAGCTCCCACGGCCACGGTGTAGGGGATCTTGTGCTCCACGATCAGAGCCGCCTGCTCGGCCGGCGTGCTGGCTTTGCTCAACTGCTTGAGCATGAAGGCCAGGCTGTCGGCGGGCGGAGCGTCCTTGAACAAGACAGCGTCCGCCCGAGCACTGGGCTTGACGTGGCAGGAAGCATAGAGGTGCTTCATCGCCTTGCGGGCGCGCACCGCGGCGCGATCGAAGAACTGAGGGTCCTTCTCGCGCGCCCTGAGGTACTGCACCACGGCCGTGCGGGCCTGGCGAGGGAGCTTACCGCGCAGCTTCTTCATGAAGTCCACCACGCGGGCCACCTGGTAGGGCGGCAGCTCCTGCATGAGCATGAAGCCGGCTTCCCGGTGCGCCTCGAGGGCGCTGGTCAGGAGGCTGCCCACGAACACTTCCTTGTGGTCGCGCACGTCGCCGTGGCGCTGATACCACACGGCCAGGTGGCCGTAGAAGAGAGCATCGCGGGCGATCAGCTCGCGGTGCAGGGCATCCACCTTCTCCAGCTCGCGGTGGGGGGTGGTCAACAGGCTGTTGAGCATGTCCAGGCGCAGATCGCGCTCGGTGGTCTGCATGATCGGGCACCTCCTTTCTCCAGATTGGATGTCGTGCTGGCCACGAAAAAGCCTTCGAGCTCCTGCCGGGCTTCCCGCGCGCAAGTTCGGAAAGCTTTCCGCACCTCGCGGTGACGCCTCCATGTGGCGGAGGCGATCGGGATTCGAACCCATCAGATTGGAAGTCTGACTCGTATGTAGGCTTTCAAGGTCGGGGCGCGCCGGCTCCCGACAGGAGCTGAAAGCTGATTGTGGCTACACAACCGTGGAACCTGGCCGTTCCGAGGAACGTGCTGCAAGATGCGCCGGCTCCAGAAGAAACTTTGTTGAAGCCCTCCCGCCAGTGAGAAGGGGACCGGCGCGGTCACCGGGGGAGACCCGGTTTCCCCGGTGACCGCCGGTCCGACGGCGACCCACCCGGGCAAATCGGGTCAGGTCGAAGCCGTCATCGTCGCGCAGCTCCGTGCTCATCACACATCCGTGGGCGACGAGGTCAGCCGTAAACAGCCTCAGGGCGGATGACGATGTCGCCGGACGGGCGCCGGTCGACGACGTAGGAGGTAAACTGGCTTGCTCCCACGTCGAGGTGCTGGGCTACGCGCTCCATCACCTGGGCATCGTTCATCCCGGCCGTCATCCCCAGCTGCTGCTCGGTGACGTCAAAAGACTTCCCTTCAAAGCGAACGTGAACCATCTTCAATCTCCCTCCTGTTCTTCAATTTCTTGAAAGCAACCGCAGGATACCGCACAAGTCAGAAAGGCTGTGCTCACCATTGGTGTGGTGGAGAGAATCGAACTCCCCGCATGCTTATCAGGCATGTCCAGTATGTAAGCCTCTCAGGTCGGGGTGCGGCTCCTCCGGTCAAACCGAAACAAAAAGCCCACCTTGGTTGTCGAAGGTGGGCGTGCTGGCAAGCATATGCCTGAAGACAGTTATGCTCTCAGCGCGCCCTCCCGGGGGTCAGGTTACCGCACGGAAGGTTCCCCGACCGTTTGGTGACCGCTATGGTTTGCTCGAATGAAATCATTTGTTGATCCTGATGCGCCTCAAGACACGAGGCACTTGGGCATCATACTAGACGCCCCCCCGACTCGTCAACCCCCTTTCCCCTGGTTTTCCCGCTCGATTCACAGCCTTGTCCACAGGGATTACGACGCCAGGCCACAGAAACAGTCTGTTGTTGAAGAAAATCCTTCCCCCTCCGGAGGCAAAATCGAATGTCCTTCACCTTCCCTTACCACCAGGCGCTGCTGACCCGCGACCACCTGCTGGCCGAGCCCGCTCCCGAAGGCATACGCCATCGCGTCGTTTCAGTCACCATGAGGAGGCCCCCGCTTCCCCGGCCCGCCCCGTCTCAGGAGGCGCTGCGCCACCTGATGGCCAGCCTGAGCAGGAAGCGTCCCTGGAAGTAGAATTCCCACAGAATGCAGGAATTCCGCTTCGACCAGGGTGGGGAGAACATCCGTCGCACCGTGCTCATGCTGTTGGCGCTGTTTTCTTTTGTGGTGACCCTGGGTCTGCTCGTGATCAGGTACACCCACTGGCTGATGCTGGTCGTCTGCCCCTCCCTGGTCCTGCTCTATCTGCTCTCTTTCTTCAGCTACTATCGGAACCGAAACGACCGCATCGTGCTTGAGGGAGATAAGGTGGTGATCCACCGGGCCGGTCAGGAACGCCGACTGGCCCGGCAAGACGTGGTGCAGGCCTACCACACCGGCGCTCTGCTGCACATCACCGTGAAGGGGCAAGACCCGGTGCAGTTGCCCTACCACGTGGAGAGGCAGGACGAGCTTCTGCGCGCGCTCAACGGCGGGTCAGCCGAAGCATGACCGCTCAGCGCTGGCAGCGCGGGCACCACGTCGTGGTGCGCTGTCCCACCGTGGAGCGCTGCAGTTGGCCCCCGCAGCCATAACACTCCTGCCCGTAGCGCCCGTAGGCCTGCAGGCTGGCCTGGTTCGAGCCCGAGCGCCCCTCGGCGTCGCGGTAGTTGGAGAAGGTGGTGCCGCGGTTTGAGATGCCCAGCTCCAGCACCTCGCGCACGGCCGTGAACAGCCGTGCCAGCTCGGCCCGGGTCAGGCTGACGCCCCGCCGGGTCGGGCGGATGCCCGAGCGATACAGCGCCTCGTCGGCGTAGATGTTGCCCACTCCGGCCACGACTCCCTGATCGAGCAAAGCTGACTTGACAGAGCGCCGGGTCCGCTTCATCGCATCCTGGAAGCTCTCGAGCTGGTAGGCGGGAGTGAAAGGGTCCGGACCCAGGCGTTTGAGCTCGGGGGCGCGGGAGAGCTCCTGGGGGCGATACAGGCGCCACTTGCCGAATTTGCGGATGTCTCGGTACATCAGCTGGTGGCCGCCCTCCAGGTGCAAGACGATGTGGGTGTGAGCGTCCACAGCATGCTGGGTGGTGCGCTGCAAACCCGTTACGGGCAGCCGCTCGAAGGGCCGGTCGGGTCGGGAGGGATCGCGCAGGGTGATCTGGCCGGTCATGCCAAGGTGCACCAGCAGGGTGTGGCGCTCGAGCGGCAGGATCAGGAGCTTGCCGTGCCGCTGGGGCTCTCGAAAAACCTGGCCGCGCAGCTCGCGCTCAAAGGTGGGCGCGTCCGGCTTGAGCAGCACCCGGTCGCAGCGCACCTCAGCCCGCTCGACTCGCCTGCCAGGGAGGCCTTGCTCGAGTCCGCGGCGGATGGTCTCGACCTCGGGCAGCTCGGGCACGTCAGTCGGTCACCAGTGGCCGCTGGGCCAACAACTCGACGACGTAGCTCCCCAGCAGACGCATCTGGGCCGGCGTGGGGTCGAGAAAGCGCAGTCCCAGGTTGAAGCGGTCCCCCGGATCGGGCGCGTCCACCCGCACGACTTCGCATTCCAGGCGCATAACCTCCAGATTCCAGTGAGGCCCGACCACCAGGGTGCGTTGCTGGCCCAGTGCCAGCTCGGCCGTCACCTGCACCAGCGCTCCTCCCACGCCCAGATCGAGCAGGCGTCCCGACTGCATCTCCTGGTCGGCTGTCTTCAGGGCCACCGGGAGGTCGGCCGACGCACGAATGGCCGTACGGCGTTGGTAGACGGCCTCCTCGTTGAAGCCGACCGCGGTCAAGAGCTGGGATACCCAGGAGCGCACCAGCTCGGTGGGGCGGAGCTCGAAACTCAGGCCAGCAACGCCGGCGCGGCACCAGCGCACCTGGCAGGGCACCGGATTGCCCCCACTGGTTGGCACTACTTCGACCGTCTGGCCGCGCTTGAGGCGCAGGCTGCTCTGCAAGCACAGGCCGGTCAGGCCTACATCCTGCACGACGGCCTCGAAACGCCGCACTCCCTGGTTGCACACCACCTGGTAGTAGCACTGGATGCGCACGCTCTTGCGCCGCTCGGTGCCATCGGCTCGTTCGCGCTTTAAGCTGAAAAATCTCAGTCCTGAGAGCAGGCCTCCCAGGCTGGCCCTGGGCTGGGGCTCGATCCACTTGAAGCCGTTCAGCATCAGGTGGCGAACCTGTGCCAATTCGTCCTCGGGAACTTCCACTACAGCTCGCTCTGCTCCATTCGCTCGAGCTCGCGCAGGAAATCGACCTGAGACGGGGTCAACAGCCTCAACAGCCGTGTCTCCAGCCCGTTCGTCCCGCTCTGCATCTCGTGCAGAAAGGCTTCTTGCTGGCGCACCGTGGGCCAGAGTCCAGCTGGCATCCTGGCCGGCCCGGTCAGGGCATCCAGAAAAGCCTCGCCTGCAGCGGCGTCTCCCGGCTCAGGTCCATAGCGACCCCAACGACTCATCTGGCGCAGCTCGGCCATCTGGCGACTGCTCAGAATGCGCGCCAGATCACGAAAGGCCTGGTCGTGCTGGCGGCGCAGGGACACTTCCTCCGACCCGGTCCAGGTGGGCAGCTCGGCCGGCAGATCCAGGGGCCGCACTTCCAATTCGCGGGTCTGGGCCGATGCCTGGACGGCCAGGAGCATCAGAATGAGAAGGGTCTGCCGCATATCCCCTGGTTCGACCCCCTCCACGGCGACCCTGCAGGGAAGGCCCGGGGCAGGGGAAAACCACCGGGTATGCCGACCTTGTTTACACGCATCATTCAAGGCGAGATCCCCGGCCGGTTCGTGTGGAGAGACGAGCACGCGGTCGCCTTCCTCTCCATCCACCCCCTGCGGCCAGGTCACACCCTGGTCGTTCCAAGGGCCGAGGTCGATCACTGGCTCGATCTGGACCGTCCCCTGGCAGAGCATCTCCTCCACGTCTCGCAATGCCTGGGCAAGGCCCTTCAGAGGGCCTACCAACCGGTCAAGGTCGGTCTGATGATCGCCGGCCTGGAGGTTCCTCACACCCACATCCACCTGGTGCCGATCTTCGAGCCTCACGATCTGGATTTCGCGCGCGCCAATACCTCGGTCAGTGCCGACGAGTTGGAGCGCTCGGCCTGTCAGGTGCGCGACGCGCTTCGTGAGCTGGGCTACTACCAGGTCAGCGATTGAGCCTGCTGGAGCGGTTGGCTCGGGGAACCCCCGAGGAGCGACTGGAGGCCAATGAGGTCTTGATGGAGCTGGCCGCCGCCGGAGCGCTCACCCTGGAGCCCCCTTTTGAGGGCGAGCTGGTGCGGTCCCTGGGAGAGCGCTTTGGGACTGAGCCCCTTCTGCTCCGCATGGGCCTCTACTTCTGCCTGAAGGCGATGGGGGAAGGGGCGGTGGAGGCGTTACCCGGGCTGGTTCGGGCCCTGGAGGATCCACGCAATGACTGCCGGATCCAGGCGGCCGACCTGATTGCCGGGCTGGGGCCTCACGTCTCCCCGGTCACCGCTGAGCTGGTGGAGGCGCTCTGCGATGAAGCTCGTCAGGACGTGCGCGAGCAGGTCGCCTCGGCGCTGGCGGCCGTCCGCTTTGACCCGAATGAGTTGGAGCGACATCCCTCCACCTATGTGCGCGAGGGAGCCCGGCTGGTGAGGCAAAAGGGCAGCAACCAGAACACCATTCGCGACCAGGCTCCCTCGTCGTGAGCTTCGTCGCGCCCGACCCGGAGCTCGGTAGCCAGGCCACGCCGAACCAGGGACTGGCGAAAACTGCGATTCAGCGGGAGGAACTCGGTGTCCATGCCTTCCGTGCCGCAGGACAGAAAGACCGAAAGGTTGGAGGACGGGCTGGGAAACCGATCCAACAGCTCTCGGAAGAAGTGGCGCCCGGCTGACATACAGCCCACTCGGGAGTAGACCCGGGGGTGCTTGAGGGCGGCGTAGAGTGCGGCCACCCCGCCGGCGCTGGCCCCTGCGATAGAGGTGAAGGCTCGGCCGCTGCGGGTGGGATAGTTGCCGTCGATAAAGGGCTTGACCTGCTCGACCAGGTAGTCGGCGTGCAGATCGCCCAGGCGGTGCTCGTAGTCGGCATCCTCGCTCCAGCCGCAGTACTCGCGCAGACGCTGATCGGAGTGGCAAACGGCCACCAGAATGGCCGGCCGGACGGCCTTCTGGGCCAGAAGCTCATCCATGGCCAGGTTGATGCGCCAGCCCCCGCCACGAGCGGTATCCAGATCGAAGACGTTCTGGCCATCGAGCAGATACAGCACCGGATAGCGGCGGGTCTCGCGATAGCCGGGCGGAAGGTAGACCAGCAGCCGGCGCCGTCTGAGCCCACTGGGGCCAGTCTCGAAGCCGTAATGGGCCCAGAGCGATCCCTGGCCGCTGGTGGGCACGGGCTTTAGGCTGGCCGTGCCGGGCTTGGGGCGCGTCTTTCCCATGGGGGGCGGGCCTTTCTCAGGAGGGCGGACCTCTCCTGCAGGTTTTGGACCGGGGCGGGCTAATAGGACCTGGATGGCGAGAGTTCTGATGGTTCTCCTGGTGGCGCTGCTGGTCGGAGGCCGGGCTGGCTCGGAGGAGGTTCCGGGCCAGCGGCTGCGAGCAGAGGGCGACATCAGCGGCAAGGTATCCACTTTCACGCCTGCCAGAGGTCGCAGTTTGCAGGCTCTGAAGGTGGAGGCTATCGGCCCTGACATCAAGCGGGTCATCATCCACGTCAGCCCGGCTTGCAGCGGCATGGTTGGCCTTTTTTACGATGATCGTCCCTCGCCCGGACAGCTCCTGCGCGGACTGCCCGACAAGAAGCCCTTCTACGTCAAGGTGATCGGTGTTGGCACGCTCGACCTGATACCCGTCTACAAGTAGCCTTCTGTGCCCCTGGAGCTTACTGACGCTCAGCGCGATGATCTGCTCGACGAGCTGCATCGGCTGCTGAATTACAACCAGCCGTCCGAGGCGCTGGCCCGGCTCGAGTCCATGCATCCGGCCGATCAGGCCCATCTCATCGAGGATCTCGACGCCGAGGATCGCGAGGCTATCTTGCTGGCCATGTCCGACGAGCGGACGGCATCCATCCTCGAGTATCTTGACGAGGAGCCGCGCCAGGTCTTCGTGGACGGTCTCGAGCCCGAACGCCTCTCGCAGATCCTGTTCCACGTCGACGAAGACCTGGCGGCCGACATCGTGGCCGAGCTGCCCGACGACCAGGTGGCCTCGGTGCTCGCCCTGCTCGCCCCGGAAGATCGCGAGACAGTGGAAGAGCTGCTCGACCTGCCCGAGGAGAGCGCCGGGCGCTGGATGTCGCCCGACGTGGTCCTGCTGCAGCGCACCTGGACGGCCGAGGAGGCCATCGATTTTCTGCGCCGCGAGGGTCCCGATGCGAGCCACCCCTTCTACCTCTACGTGGTGGATACCGAACGCCGCCTGCAGGGCGTGCTCTCGTTGCGGCACTTGATCACCGCCGCTCCCTCCACGCCCCTCGAGAATCTGATGGCCCGAGACGTCATCAGCGTGCCGGTCGAGCTCGACCAGGAGAAGGCAGCCGAGAAACTGCGCCATTATAACTTGATGGCCCTGCCGGTCGTGGACGAGGAGGGACGCCTGGTGGGCGTGCTCGAGGCTGATGACGTACTCGACGTGCAGGTTGAGGAGGCCACCGAGGACATTTACCTGCAGGCCGGTCTCTCGGTTGACGAGAACCCCTACACGCCGGTGCTGGTCTCGCTGCGCAGGCGGGTGCCCTGGCTCTTGATCAACCTGACCTTCGGCTTCTTGTCTGCTCTCATCGTAAGCTCCTTTGAGGGAACGATCAGCCGTGTGGCCGCGCTGGCGGCCTTCATGCCCATCATCGCCGGCCATGGGGGCAACACCGGCTCGCAGACGACCACTCTCATCGTCAGGGGCATCGCCGTGGGTGAGATCGAGCGCCGCGACCTTTTTAGAATCTTGCGCAAAGAGCTGGCCTTCGGAGTCTCTTACGGGCTGGTGGCAGGGCTTCTGAGCAGCATCCTGGCCTATATTCTGGAGGGGAACTTCTGGCTGGCCGTGATCGTGGGCGTCTCGATGATGGGAAACATCATCCTGGCAGGCATGGCCGGCTCACTCTTGCCTCTGGGGATGCAGGCCCTCAAGGTGGACCCGGCCCTTGCCTCCACCGTCTGGCTGACCACCATCACCGACTGGTTGGGATTCGTCTTGCTGCTCGGACTGGGCACGCTCTTCGTGAAGCAGCTGGGAGGATAGGTCCTTTTTCTCCTCTGCAGGAAGGCTGAATCAGGCTGGTCGAGAACACCCCGGCATGAGCGAAACCGTGCAGGCCGAAAAGGCCACCCTCCCCAGCGAGGAGGCAGTTCTCTACCCGCCTCCCGCCCACGTTCTCGAGCGCGCGCGCGTCAAGAGCTATGAAGAGCTCTACAAAGAGTCTATCGAGAACCCCGAGGCCTACTGGGAGGCCGAGGCCCGCGAGTTAGAGTGGTTCAAGCCCTGGGAGCGGGTGCTCGACTGGCAGGCCCCTTTCGCCAGGTGGTTCGTGGGGGCCGAGTGCAATATCACCCACAACTGTCTGGACCGACACGTGAAGACCTGGCGCAAGAACAAGCTGGGACTGATCTGGGAGTCGGAGAGCGGCGAAACCCGAACTTACAGCTACTTCTCGATGCACCGTGAGGTGTGCCGCTTCGCCAACGTGCTTAAGAGCCTGGGCGTGCATAAGGGCGACCGGGTGACCATCTACATGCCTCGCATCCCCGAGCAGGTCTTCGCCATTCTGGCCTGCGCCCGCATCGGCGCCATCCACAGCGTGGTTTTTGGAGGGTTCTCGGTGGAGGCCCTGTTCGACCGGATCCAGGATGCTGAGAGCCGGGTGCTGATCACCGCCGACGGCGGGTTCATGAACGGGAAGATGGTGCCTCTCAAGTCGATGGTCGACCAGGTGGCCGGTCGCTCGCCCTGTCTCGAGAGCGTGCTGGTGGTGCGCCGCACCGGCGAGCCGGTGGCCATGGAGGCGGGCCGCGATTACTGGTATCACGATCTGGCCGAGCTGCCCATCTCTCAGCGACCGTGTCCCGCCGAGTCGCTTGACTCCGAGCATCCACTGTTCATCCTCTACACCTCTGGCACCACGGGTCGCCCCAAAGGCATTGTGCACGTGCACGGAGGCTATATGGTGCAGGTCTACACCACCCTGAAGAACGTTTTCGACCTGGATGACGAGGATCGTTACTGGTGCACCGCCGACGCCGGCTGGGTGACGGGTCACAGCTATATCGTCTATGGTCCTTTGCTGATGGGGGCCACGATGTTCATGTACGAAGGCGCTCCCACCTTTCCTTATCCCGATCGCTGGTGGCGGCTGGTGGCCCGCTACGGCATCACCGTGCTCTACTCGACTCCTACCGCTATCCGCGGACTGATGCGCTTCGGCGAGGCCTGGCCCGACCGGCACGACCTCTCCAGCCTGCGCCTGCTGGGCTCGGTGGGCGAGCCCATTAACCCGGAAGCCTGGCGCTGGTATCACCGAGTCATCGGCAAGGAGCGCTGCCCGATCATGGATACCTGGTGGCAGACCGAGACGGGCGGCTTCATGATCTCTCCCACGCCGTGCGTGCCCCTCAAGCCAGGCACGGCCACCCGGCCGCTGTTCGGTATCGAGGTCGACGTGGTGGATGATCGCGGCCAGTCAGTGGAGCCGGGTCAGGACGGGCTTCTGGTCATCAAGAAGCCCTGGCCAGGCATGCTGCGTACGCTCTATAAAAACCCCGAGCTTTACAAAGAGGTCTATTGGAGCCGCTTCGAGGGTCGCTACTATTCGGCCGGGGACTCGGCGCGCAAGGACAAGGATGGCTACATCTGGGTGGTGGGCCGGGTGGACGATGTCATCAAGGTGAGCGGCTACCGCCTGGGTACTGCTGAGGTGGAGAGCGCGCTGGTGAGTCATCCGGCCGTGGCCGAGGCGGCCTGTATCGGCAAGCCGCACCCGGTCAAGGGCAATTCGATCAAGGCCTTTGTGGTTTTCGTGGCCGGCTTCACTCCGGACGACAACACTTCCGAGGAGTTGCGAGAGCACGTAGGCAAGGAGCTAGGCAAGATTGCACGTCCAGACGAGATCGACTTCGTCAGCGGTCTGCCCAAGACGCGCAGCGGCAAGATCATGCGCAGGCTGCTCAAAGCCCAGGAGCTCGGTCTGCCGATCGGGGACACCTCGACGCTGGAGGATTGAGCGCCTGACCGAGGCGAGCGATTCCTGTTTGCGAACGCCCTTCAAGCCTGGTATACTAACTCTTGGCGCGGCTTGCGAGGAGCAAAGTTCACCCCGCGCACAAAAGGGGGAGCCGCATTGGCGATCGGTACTCGCTCCACCTCACAGACCACGGACACATCAAAGGTCATCACCACGCAAGAAGACCCCGTGACGGGGATCAAGATGCGGACCGACAAGTTCCAGGCGTTCTCCTGGGCCTGGGTCTGGATGAGTCTGGGATCGTTCCTGGTGGCCCAGAGCCTGCTCTCTCTTCTGTACATGCGGATGAAGACCATCCACGGCTCCATCCTGGCCGAGGCGGTGTTCAACATCATCACCTACTACCTGGGTGGTTTCCTTGTGGGCGTGGTGTCTCCCAAAGTGCGCGTCATGGAGCCAGCCGTGGGTGCGGTGCTGGCGATGATCCTGGTGCACAGCGTGGGCATGTGGATGCCAGTCAGCTTCATCCACTTCAATGTCGGCAAAGTCGTGGTGATGGGCGTCCTGGTCTTCTGCCTGGCCTGGGCCGGCGCGGTTCACGGCGAGAAGTTTACTCGCCAGGCCTGAGCCAGCCAACCTGCCAGCCCTCGAAATCGAGGGCTCTTTTATTTTTCAGAGCCCGCGCCCGATGATGCCTACCAGTTGTGGCGAGAAGAGCAGCGTGGATGGATCCACCCTCCGGTTGGACCATTCCTCGAGCAGCGTCTGCCATTCGATCTCCTCGAGCAAGTCCTGGGAGACCAGGCGTGGGCCCACATCCAACAGGAAGCGCTCCACCCAGCGATAAGTGGGCGTTCCGGGGACCTCCGCCTTCTGTCGCGGCCACGCCCCTTCCAGCAAGAACCCCGAGGAGACCAGGGCGGCTGGCAACTGGCCCATCAGCCAGAAGTTCTGACCGACCTGAGAGGCTGCCACCAGCACCCTCTCCAGAGCGGGAGCCTCCGGGAACAGGCGCAGCCCCCCGGGGTAGAGGTCGAGCACGCCCAGTCGGCCCGCCCCGCTGATCCGTTGACGCAACTGGCGCAAGAAGCAAGGCACGTTGTCGATCTGGGCCAGGAACCAGGAGCTGAAGATCACGTCGAACGGGCCCGGGGGAAGGGCGGCCATCACCATGCCGCTCAGCACCCTCACATTACGCAAGCGCAGGGAGTCGACCAGGAGCTGGCTCTCAAACGCCAGGCGCGGATCGGGCTCGAGGGCGCACACCTCGCCCTGGGGACCGACGCGACGGGATAGCCGCGGCAGGTCGAAGCCCAGGCCGCAGCCGAGGGCCAGCACTCGTTGCCCGGGGCCTACCAGCAGGCGATCCAGAAACTCCTCGGTTTCGCTGCCCCAGACTTCATCTCGCAAGACCAGGCCGTCACGGTCGATGGGAGGTGGAGTCAGTACCTCCGCCAGGTCGCGGGCGGTGGTCAGGGCAGGAGTCTCGGGCTCTTGCGGTTGGAAATGCTCCACTGTTCTCCTGGGCCTGCTCTGGCAAGCTTTGGGAGAACTTCTGTCTGAAAAACGCCTTACCCTGCGTGCTCTGTGATCTTTGCCCCGCGGACGGACAGCAGCTCTTGGTACCAGCTGGTGGCCAGTCCATTCTGTCGGGCGGTTTCGATGCTGCCCCAGACCACCGATAGAGTGCGCCGGGTATCCGGGTTCGTTTTGGTGCGCTGAGAGTCCTTGACCGGACTGCCGCAGGGACCCTGCGCGTCGAACAGGCAGAGCAGCCCGCTCAGATCCAACTCCTGTCCGGAGGGATTAAAGACGTAGCTCGCTTTCGATTCGGCCACCGCCAGCCGGAAGGGAGGGCGAGCAAGATCCAGATCCACCACGCTGATGGGGAGGCCGCTGTGCAGCGAAACCACGTTGCACACATCCACCGCCAGGTTGATGGAGCCAAGAACACCCTCCCCGCAGGCGCGCAATAGATACTCTGAAGCGGGCTTGCTTCGGCCGCTGGGTTTGAAGCCACCCTCGCGCAGCAGAGCCCGTATGGCGGTCCGGATCCCTTCACCGCAAACCAGTGGGGCATCGGTGCCGGGGCGTAGCCAGGCGATCAGCTCCGGGTCAGGCTCCATGCAGCCCAGGGGTCGCGGGAACTCGGTTTGGAAAACACGCGCCTGAAGCGAGCTCACGGCGAGGGAGCCGGTCTGGGCACCGGCGAGAAGGGGTCTGGAATGTCGGTGGCTTCAGGCGATGGGGAGGGCACCGACAAAGGGAGTGGGCCGGCGCTGGGCGAGAGAAGGATGGTCGGGGAAGGGCTGGCGGAGGGTTCGGGAGCCGGAGCCGGGACCGCGGGGGCTTTGATGGTTCCCAGCATGCTCTGCTCGAAGTCGGCTTCAAAACTGTCCGGCTTGTGGGCATTGAGGGCTCCACTCAAAGACCAGAAGCTGGCCAGCAGGTCGAGCTGAGGCACCAGGACCTGGGCACTGAGCGCTTGCGATTCTTGCAGCGACAAGAATTCCAGACCCTCGAAAGCCTTCTCGACCTCGCTCACCTGGGTATCGTTGCCGCGGGCGATGGCTCCCAGTGCAAGACCCGGCTGCTGGCGCAACTCGGAGATGAGGATGAACCAGGCTCCGGCAACTTCCTCCAGATCGCCCCTCGAGACGCGTGGGGTCCGCTCGTTGCGGAGAGCCTGCCGGGAAGCCACCCAGACCTGGGGGATCGAATCCTGGCTGGAGGTCTGGACCAGGACCCGATCGCCTCGCTTCAGGTAAACGCTCAGGGCCGGCTGGCAGACCGCCAGGGCCTGAACGGCCCCCTTTTCATACCAATCACTGGCCACAGCCAGGGTTGGTGCCGGGATGGGCAGGATGACCCGATCGGTTTCCTGAGCGACCAGACGCGCAGTCAGATATTCGCCCGGAGAACCGCTCACGAAGGCGACCCTGAGCACTTGAGCCTCGGGCATATCGGCCCTGGCCACCACGGCGTCAGATCCCACGGATAGGGAGGTGGCGAATAAAACCTGGCCGGGATTGAAGCGAGGCACAGCCAGGGCAAATTCGTCCAGGCTGGCCAGCACCAGGTCGATCTCCCCCGCCGCCAACTGGCGCCATCGCTCACCCGGCTCCGGAAACTGGTCGATCTCGAGGGTCACCTGGCCAGCGCCCTCGGCCTTGCTCAAGAGCGCGTGCAAGGCATACAGAGGCAGCTCGGAGGGGCGACCCTCCACGGCCACGCGCACGGTGTGCGGGGTCAGAGTCAGAGGGCGAGGAACCGGCTGTTGCTCGGACCGAGCTTTCCAATAGAACAGCACACCAAGGCAAACCCCGGCCAGGAGAAGCAATCTGATGAAAAATCTTGCCATTCGCCCTGTTCGGCAGACGGTTCACGACTGCCCAGAATTTCGCTGGATATCCCGAAGGCTAAGTTCCTCCCGGTGGGGGCTTACTCCTCTGGGATGGCGGGCGGAAGCAGCTCCCCCCGGCGCAATGCCCGCAACCGGTTGAAGGCGTTCTCGACCCGCAGGGCTTTTTCGCGCAGGCGCATGCCGCTTCGGCGCTCGTGGGGCACGTTGCGGGTCTCGTTGCGCAGCTCGTTGAGCGCTCGGCGGGCAGAATAGATGGCGTCAGCGAGCAAAGCCTCTTCCAAAGCGCGCTCGAGTAGCTCGGCATCGGTGTCGAGCTTCTTGCGCCCGGCATCGGTGAGAACCTGCAGTGCGACATTGTCCTTCGAAGAGCTTTTCTTGGTGGCTGCAGTTGTGGTCGCCTTCTGCTGAAGCTTGGGCTTGGTCCTGGTCTGGCCCATACGGGTCCCCTTTCCATCCGATAGTGGCATTCAGGCCTCCCAGGTTCGCCCTCACCACCCTGCAACTCCTACTGCCGGACCACTTTGAAGGAGAACCTCGCTGAATCGGCAAGTAGGCGGGTGTGAACCAGGAGATCCGCGAACACTTGCGCGATTCCGGCCTGCGCGCAACTTGCCCTCGCTTGATGGCGCTTGGCACGCTCGCCGGGTTGGCGGCTCAATCGGTCTTCGTTCGTCTTTGTCACAGCTGCCTTACGCAGGGACCCCTCTGAGCTGGCGATGGGGGCCCAGTTGGCGGTGGCTCTTGCACTCAGCGCCTATCTCCTGAGTCGGCCTCGGGCTCCCCTGACGGCCCTGGAGCCGGCCTTGCTGGTGGCGGCCCTGATCCTGGAAGCGACTGCTCTGCGTTTACCAGGAATCGGCTTTTTTACTCTATCATCCGCAGTCTACCTGGGTGCCGGGCTGGTGGGCAGCCCCGCCTGGGCGGCCCTGATGGCGCTCGCCTGCCTCACGGTGCGCACTCTCTTGCGGGGTGACCCGCGGCCCGGTTGGCGCTTGCGCGAGGGCCTGGTCGAGCTGATTCCGGTGCTGGCCGCTCTGGCTGTGATGACGCTCATCCCGGGACTCGTATGGCAGGTCGTGGTGTCCAGCCAGGTCTACATGGTGTTCGCCGTCCTCCTGCGCCGAACTCTGGGCCCGGCCCTGCCTGACCCGACCGGATGGGAGCGGGCGGCTGCCCGGCTGACTCCGGTCTTGCTGGTGGTGGCGTTTTCAGGAGGGCTCCTCTGGCAGTTGCTCCAGGTCTCTCCATGGGCCGCGCTGTGGCTGGTCCCGGTCCTGGTCGGGTTGCGCTTTCTTGTGGGTGAGGCGGGCTTCGGAGCTCAGCTTTCGGACTACAACGAGTTGAGCCGACGGCTGGTGACCAGCCGGGTCTCCCAGGATCGTCTCTCGGAGGAGCTGGCCGAGACCCGCCAGGGTCTGCAGCGCAAGGTGGATGAATATCTCACCCTGGAGGAGCTCTCGTCCTCGCTGCATCGGGCCACCAGTGTGCAAGACTGCCTGGACGTGCTGCTGGCCATGGTGGATCGGCTCGTCAGCGCCCAGAGCGTGGCTCTGTTCGTGCGCGAGTCAGATGGTTTTCTCTGTCCGCGTAACTTCCGCAGCCCGTATCGCGACACGTTGTCGATAGCCAGCACCAACCGCCTGCGCGACCCTCGCGTGGAGGAGGCGGTCGGCCGCTCGCCGCAGGGGCCTCGGCTGTTCTCAGATGAGGAACAGACCGTTGCTCTGCCCCTTGGCGAGCAGGGAGTCTTGTACGTGGGCCGGCCGCGCGAGCCTTTCAGCGACATGGATCGCCAGTTGCTCTCCATCGTCTCGGCCCAGGGGGCGGCCGCCCTGACCAGGCTCGAGCAGAAGCTTCCCCAGCCCTCCGGGGCTCGACCCGAGCCGGGCACGGTGCTGCAAGAGCGCTATCGGATCGTCCGTGCTCTCACCAAAGGCGGCATGGGCGCGGTTTATCTGGCAGAGGACGCCCACCTCGATGGGGCTTCCTGCGCCATCAAGGAAATGCTGGAGCAACACCTCGGCACCGGGGACGAAGCGCTCATCCAACGAAAATTCCAGGAAGAGAAAGCCCTGCTGGCGCGGCTCAACCACCCTGGCATTCCGCGGGTGCGCGATTTTTTTCGTATTGGCGGGCTTTGCTACATCGTGATGGATTACATCCACGGGGCCAATATGGATGAGGAGCTGCGCGACTGTATCGCTCTCACTGGCCATCCCTTCGTCTCTGAGGTCCTGGCGAAGGATATGGTCCAGGTGCTCGATATCCTGGTGCATTTGCATGAGCTCGAGCCTCCCGTGGTGCACCGCGACATCAAGCCTGCCAACCTGATCCGCGAGTTCAAGAGCGGCCGCGTGATGCTGGTGGACTTTGGTCTGGCGCGCCCCGTGGAGCAGACCGGAGTGACCCAGACGGCGGTGGGCACCCTGGGATACTCCTCTCTGGAGCAAATTCAAGGTCGGGCCGAGGTTCGCTCGGACCTTTATTCGCTGGGTGTCACGATGGCCCAGCTCTTATCCGGGCACGGCCCGATTCCGCTTCAGTTTCGTCCGGTGCGTCAGCTTGAGCCGAGCGTGGATGAAGACCTGGCTGCCATCGTTGACCGGGCCTCGGCCCTCGACCCGTCCGCTCGCTATCCCTCGGCTCGGGCCATGAGAGAGGACCTGCGGGCCTGGGTCCGCCTCAAAGGCCGGTGAGAACCTGCACCAGGGGTAGATAGGCAGAGATGACGATGGCCCCCACCATCAGGCCGATGAACGCCATGATCAGAGGCTCGAGCAAAGCCATGATCATCTCGAGCGTGAGCCCTGCCTCTAGATCGAGCAGTGTAGAGGCCTTGCGCAGCATGCCTACCATTTGCCCGGTTTCCTCGGCGCAGCGCAACATCTGCGCCGAGGCCCCCTGAAAGACCTGGTTGGTCTCGAACAGGTCGGTCAGTGTCTCGGCCCGGCCCCTGTGCAGGTCCGTTCCGGCTTGCTGCAGGCGCTGTCGGGTCAGGGGGTCATCAGTGGCATCCTGGAGCACCGTCAGAGCTTCCGGGAAAGGCAGGCCAGACTCCAGCAACAGGCCCAGGGCGTCCAGCGTGCGAGCTTGGGTTTGCAAGCGTCGCAATCGGCCGAGCACAGGCAAGCGGTCAATCAGCTCAGCGCGTCTGAGCCGCAGGGTATCCACGCGCTCGACATCACGACTGATGACCAGCCAGCTGGGATAAAACATCGCCAGGACGATCCAGGTCAGGGGACTGGTGAGAAAGCGGGTGGCCTCGACCAGTAAGCGGGTGGGCCAGGGCAACGGGACTCCCAGGTGAGTCAGTAGCGGTTCCAATTGGGGCACCACAAAGGTCACCAGCAGTCCGAGGACCACGGCCGCGGCCAGCAGTTGCATGGCCGGATAATAGAGCGCAGTCTGCAATCGCTCCCTCTGGCGGACATTCAACTCCAGGTAGCTGGCCAGTTGCTCCAGAATCCGATCAAGCGAGCCGGTCGCCTCCCCGAGGCGGATGAGCTGTACGTAGAAGGATGAGAACAGTGCGGGATGACGACTGAGAGATTTGGAGAGCGATTCTCCGCGCGCGATTCCGGCGGCCACATCGGTCAGGGCCCGGTTCATGGCCTGGTCGGGGCCTTCGGCCATCACCGTCAGGGCACGCACGACCGAGACCCCCGAGCCAAAGAGTGCCGAAAATTGACGGGTGTACAGGGCCAGGCTGGTCGAGCGCACGGCGCGCCTGGACTACTCTTGTCGCCACTCGAGGCGGCGGCTGACCCTGGGCATCAGCGGAGCAAGCAATACCGAAGGCTCGTACTCGAGACGTCGCGACGCCGGGGGCACGTAGTAAGGTGAGAAGGCCGCCACGGGTGCAAGGTTGACGCCGTCGACCGTGCGCGAGCCGCCCACAACCCAGGCGCTGATCCCGGGCACAGCGTCCGAGTTATGCTCCCAGTCGGCGGCCATCCGGGCATTCTGAAGGCCGACCATGCTACCGTAAACGGCCAGATCCAGTTCCCTCATGTTTTCGAGGCTGAGCATGGCGACCGAACCGTCCCCCGGGCGCGAGCCCTGCACAATGCCGGCGTGAATCTCGAGCCGGTCATCGCTATCAAAGGCCATGGCCGGGCCGGTGTTGGCTGGCGGGTCGGCAAAGGAAGAGCTCAGGAACCAGACTCTGTCGGTGGTCAGCAGCCCGGCCCCCCTGGGTTGAGGTGGACAGTTAAAGTCACCCCGAACGTAGATGCTGCACTGGGAGGCCACGGTGAGAGGGGCCGGGAGTGGGCTCGCGTTGATCAGACGAACGGGTACGTGACTGTAGATGCTCAGGCCCGCGTTCGGGAAAGCGAGCGCTGAGACATCGATCTCCTTCACGGCCACGGACCGTCCCTCTCCCCGGTTGAAGAAGGTGCGGTCCGAGCACCAGGCTGCCGCCGTGCTGGCTTCGATGACGAGATCGGCCTTTTGCTCGTAGAAGCCCCCGGGCTCCAGGCTCTGGATAGGGGGGGGGACCAGGAAGGGGGCTCCGAGTTGGGCGTCGAGCAAGCTAGAGCCAAAGCGGGCCACGGCGCCGCCCGGGCCGGGATCGTCCCACAGGGGGTGACGCGAGTCAAAGGCCGTGCCGGCTCCTCCGCCGGGCATCTCAACACCGTTGATGTAGACCGACCCGGCCGCCGCCCCATCGCTTCGAAGAATGCGACCGGCTGAGAAGACAGAGCCCAGGATGTCCAATCGGCCCCCGGCCGGACGTAAGGAGAGGTCGCCGTTGGCATGAATCTTGCCTTGAACGGTTGCGTCAACCACCCCATCGAAGTCATCCTGGCCATCGGCGAAGGAGACGTAGCTGAAGGCCGGCTCAAGGACAGAATAGACCCGGTGCGTGAGGTGTCTTCGTCCGATGTGAGCGGTGGACTCGATCAGATAGGTCTCCTCATGCACCCGCTGGACCTTGAAGTGGATTTTTTGTGGTCGTTGAGGAAGCCCAAAGCTTTCTGCCGGGTCATGTCCTGGGGCCCAGACCATCGAATAGTAGCCGAAGTCTTGGGTACGTTGGGTAGCGACTTCGGCCGCAATCCCTAGGGGATTGACCTCAGGGGCGCGGTGGCCGTCTTCCAGGTGGGTGAAGCCGGTAAAATTACTGCGCGCAAAAGCATTCTCTGCGATGGCGATACCCGCTTCGGCCATGTAGAAGAGCTCGGCGTCGGTCCTGGAATCGAGAGCGAAGCGGTTGTCGTGAAGGACATTGGAGATCAGGGTCATCACTGCCAGGAAGCAAAGGGGCACCAGCAAGACCGCCATCACGATGAGAAATCCTTGTCGTCTCATTGGTTCCTCAGGAAGACTTCGGTGGAATAGGTCTCCGACACCTGGGGGCCCGGAGGCACTTCGCGGAGAAAGCTGACCTTCATGCCCACCCGGTCTCTGGCGGAGCTCAGCACGATGAATTGGGGAACCGAATAGGTATCGAAGACTCGCGTTCCTCCGGCGGGAAGCGCCGAGAAGTCGATGGTGACGGGCAGGCCCGGCGTTGCGGGATGAATTCCCTTCACTGTATGCAGAACGACCTCGCTGGCCGCAGGATTTCTCCGGTCGACCCGTTGCCTGGGGCGCGAATAGACTCCCACCAGAGTGTAAGCACTGGTGCGGGGATCATCTTCGGGAATGGCCACGATGAGGCTGTCTCCCCATCTTTCAAGGTCGGGCAGATCGTCGTAGGTCCGAGGCCCGAACGCTATTGTGCTTCCGGTGTAGACGAAATTTCCTCGGCGCAGCGTGGCCGACAGGCAGTCGAGCAGAGCGCGGTTGGCTTTTCTGGGATCGAGGCGGCCCTCGGCCCGCGTTCTCGCCCGGGAGGCCATATCCAGGGCGCCGAAGGCTACGCTGACGATCAAGCTGAAGAGCGCGCCGGCAACCAGCAACTCAGCCAGGCTATGGCCCGCTCTTCTCATCGCGAGCTCACCATCGTACTGAACCTGATGAGAGCCTGCCCCGTTGGTGCCGGCGCGGCCAACCCCGGACCTGGCAACGGTGGGCCGGCTTCCCAGACCATCACCGACAGCCTCTTCAGGCCTGGCTCCGCCAGGGTCGCGACATCGAGCCGGTAGACCAGGTCTGTGCCGGCGTCACCGTAGGCATAGAGTCCGGGCGCAAAGGAGGCCAGCGCGTTGAAGGCGGATTTGTCTCGAGCTCTGTAACATTGCAATTCCATGACCTTCTGGCCCAGGAAGGTGGCCGCCGAGATCTTTCGGTCGGTTTCCGTCAGGCGCGTGCTGTTGATCACGGCCCCCACCAGGCCGAGCGCCAGCGCTGCCACCATTGCCAGCGCAACCAGGACCTCTGCCAGAGAGATACCCCGCTCCATATCTACCATGGATTGTTGCACAAAAAGGCAAGCTTGACACGGTGGATAGAAAACTCTTTGACCGAGAGCCGAGTTGGGCTGAACGCGCGTTTTCCGCGACCCTTCGCACGAAAACTGGTTCAGGCTTGACAGGCCTGCAGGGCCATGGTAATCTACCGTCTGCGCCCGATTCGTGGCGCAGCAAACTGGTCTTTGACAACTGGATAACGGTTTTTGTGAAGTGCACCTGTTGATTTAGTTGCAACCGGCGGGGCAACCCGCTGTAAGCAGCAAGAGCGAAGCAAGCAGATTGGTCTGCGGGCGGACCTCAAAAAATGTACTCAAATGAGAGCTTCTTCAAGCGATCTTTTGAATAGTTGCCGGTGAGCAACCGGCATCACCATTCGATGGAGAGTTTGATCCTGGCTCAGG
>JAANMY010000426.1_pt1 | contig 59636 bp, 54 predicted proteins | sample 7279691 | NCBI WGS metagenome assembly JAANMY01 (sample SAMN14094543, study PRJNA606508) | bioreactor metagenome | isolation source: A lab-scale SPAN reactor treating ammonium-rich wastewater day 388 | place: Ireland: Galway | collected 2018-02-07 | reverse complement strand
CCAATTAAGCGGGAAGGACGCATGGCAAGAAAACAGTTCCTTTGTTTTTTTGTCAACAGGAACATTATTTTTTCTTGACATGCTTTTTCATAGATGACTGGCCAGGTAGTCTTTCGTTAGGTAAGAATATGTTCGGTTTCATCCTTTGGATACTATAGTTTCTGAAAAATAATTTTTGGACAGCCTGTTTAGAGTCATATGCGTTACCTTAAGCAGTAAAATAAACCTTACCTTGATTGTAGAGGAATTTTCATTTCTCAGGTTGAACACGGACAAACCATCCCTGTTCAAGACATACTGGGACAGGGTTTGTCCGTACCACCCCAAATACTGCTTTAGAGATCTTAAGAATACACTTCAAGGAGTCCTGCACATGAACTCATCTCTATCTACAAGAGGTAAATTCCTCATATTCACTCTCTGTATTTCCCTCATACCTATAGCGATAATTACAACAATATACTTTCTGAATGCCAGAAGTACACTAAAGTATCAGATTCTTGAACAATTAAGAGCAGTTGCAGAATCAAAAAGGCTTCACATGCTATCCCTTATGGAAAGGATAAAGACACAGACCATAGATTTCAGCTCCGACGAATTCATAAGAAATTGCATGAGAAGGGCTCTTCGCGGAGGTTCCTTTTATCACGATGAGGCAATAAGATTAAACAAATATTTTTCTGAGAATAAGCAACTGCTTAACCAACATTTCATAGCAATAATCCTTGTAGATAAATATGGTAAGGTAATCTCGTCTACCAATCTGAATTTTATTGACAAAGATATGTCAAATAACGATATCTTTACTCAAGGAATAAGTAAAAGCGAAGGTAAAACTCATATTAAACTCCATTACCTCTCTTCCCTTAACACAAATTGTATATTAATTTCTACGCCCATTATTTCTCAACATAACGCAGGGTTGCTCGGTGTTATCATTAATGTCTATAACCTTAGATTCTTGAATGAAATTACAACCGACCGTGTCGGAATGGGGGAAACTGGTGAAGTGTATCTGGTTAATAGAGACAAGGTGATGCTGACCGAATCGAGATTTATAGAAGATGCATCACTGAAGCAGAAAGTAGATACAGAGCCTATTCGTGCCTTTGCGGAGAATAATGAAGAGATAGTTGGTATATATAAAGACTACAGGGGAATACCTGTTATTGGCGCCTCGATGATTATACCCGGATATAATTGGGTGCTTTTGGCAGAGATAGATGAAGCAGAGGCCTTTGCACCAGTAAGGATATTGGGTATTGTTACGCTGATCTTTGGAGTGGTTGTTGCTGCATTGGTTACCGGTGCGGGGGTTATTTTTACTATTTCAGTATCAGGGCCGATTAAGGATTTAAAGGATGCAGTAGAAAGATTTGCTGATGGAGACTTGAATTATCCGGAGAAGATACGTTGCAAGGGAGATATTGGCTTACTGGCCAGGAATTTTCATACAATTGCTGAAAGGCTCTTAAAGGAAATTGTTGAACGGAAACGGGTGGAAGAAATGCTGCAACACACCGACATAGAACTTCGCCAGGTATTGAGTTCGATTTCGGATTATATTTGGAGCGCTGAAGTTGATAAGAAAGGTACATTTACCTATCGTTATTACTCTCCCGTGGTGGAAAAGATCACCGGCCGGCCTCCGGAATTTTATGTACGGGGGCCAGAGCACTGGTTGGGTACTCTACATCCTGAGGATCGAACCAGGCTGGAAAATGCATTAATTCGCATTTCAGTGGGCAAGTCAGCTCTTGAAGAAGAGGAGTACCGGATTATTAAGCCGGATGGAACGATTCGCTGGGTGCGTGATAGTATCGTTGCGAAGAAAGGGGAGAATGAATCTATCCATCTGCATGGTGTGGTATCCGATATTACCGAGTACAAACGGGCGGAGGAATCGTTGCGGAAAAGTAAAGCCGGTTTTGCGAATGCGCAACGAATAGCTCATCTGGGAAACTGGGAATGGGATATCAGGGAAGATAAGCTGTATTGGTCGGATGAGCTTTATCGTATCTTTGGTTTGTCTCCGGATACGTTTACTCCGACTTACAGGGTGTTCCTGAGTTTTGTTCATGGAGACGACAGAGAGTCTGTGAAAAAATCTCTTCGTGAATCTATCTGTAAGAGAAAGCCTTATACTAATAATCTCCGTATTATTTTACCAAACGGCCGGATACGCATCATTCATGTACAGACTGAGATCATAAGTAATCAGAGAGGCAAGGTGGTTAAAATGAATGGAACGGTTCAAGATATTACTGAATTTAAGCGCATAGAAGATGAACTGAGAGTGCTGAATGAATCTTTAGAGCAACGGGTGGCAGAGCGGACTACGGAACTCATGAAGGTAAATGAGGAATTACGGAAAGAGATTGCAGAGCGAAGACAGGCAGAGGAGGCATTGCGTACAAATGAAAGTAAGTATCGTTTGCTCTTAGAGAACCTGCCACAAAAGATATTTTACAAGGATAAAAATTCAGTATATGTGTCTTGTAATCAAAATTACGCTGCGGATCTATCGATAAAATCGGATGAGATTAGAGGAAAAACGGATTATGATTTCTATCCCGGGGCAATAGCTGAAAAATACCGGGCGGATGATAAAAGGATTATGAAATCAGGGCGAACAGAGGAAATAGAAGAGAACTATATCAAGGATGGGCGGGAATGCATTGTGCATACGGTAAAAACCCCCGTAAAAGATGAAAAAGGTACTGTTGTTGGTATCTTAGGTATATTCTGGGAGAAAAAATAGCCGTATAAATTTATTTATTGCTTTTATTATCATACTATGATATGAGAATAGAGCGAAAGTCCTGGTTTTCTTAAATTTGTTGAAGATGAACGAGGAAATGGAAATTATTAAAAGGAATATTGAGGGGGATAGGAAAGGGTATATGGAAGAACTAACTGATATAGAAAAATTAAGATTTGAAGATTTACATGTATCAGAAGAACTACGAAAAGCAATTAAAGATATGGGTTTTGAAGAAGCCACTCCAATACAGTATCAAGCTATTCCCTATATATTAAAAGGAAAAGATATCATTGGGCAAGCCCAGACAGGCACCGGGAAGACTGCAGCGTTTGGGATTCCCACACTCGAAATGATAGATCCTGGTACCAGAGAATTACAAGCGATAATTTTATGTCCTACAAGGGAATTGGCAATCCAGGTTGCCGAAGAGATGAAAAAATTATCAAAATATAAAAAGGCCATTGAGATTTTGCCGATCTACGGAGGGCAACCTATAGAACGTCAAATTAAGGCATTAAAAAAAGGTGTGCAAATTATTATTGGTACTCCGGGGCGTGTTATGGACCACATGAACCGCCGTACGCTAAAAATGGATGCCGTAAGAATAATCATATTGGATGAGGCGGATGAGATGTTGGATATGGGGTTTCGGGAAGATATCGAATTTATTATGGAGAAAATCTCCAGGAAGAGACAAACCATTCTCTTCTCCGCAACTATGCCTCAGGCTATTTTAGATTTGACAAAAAAATATCAAAACGATCCGCAATTTATAAAGGTTGTGCACAAGGAACTTACAGTTCCGTATATTGAGCAATTTTATTTTGAGGTAAAAGAGCAAGCGAAATTAGAGACACTATCCCGCTTAATCGATATCTATAATTTAAAATTATCACTGGTATTTTGTAACACAAAAAGGCGGGTAGATGACCTGGTGGAACATCTCCAGGCAAGAGGATACCTGGCTGATGGTTTGCATGGGGATATGAGACAATCACAAAGAAATAGCGTTATGTCCAAGTTCAGGAAAGGAACTATCGAAATTCTGATAGCAACTGACGTAGCAGCCCGGGGAATTGATGTAGAGGATATAGAAGCTGTCTTTAACTATGATGTGCCGCATGATGAAGAATACTATGTACACAGGATAGGAAGAACGGGCAGGGCGGGAAGGAAAGGTCGCTCATTTACCTTTGTTGTAGGGAGAGAGATTTATCAGATAAAGGATATACAACGATATGCGAAGACGAAAATTACACCTCAAAAGATTCCTTCTCTTGGTGACGTAGAAGAAATTAAAACAAATTTACTTTTAGGGAAAGTAAAAGAAACAATTAATGAAGGGCATTTAGGGAAATACATTCACTGGGTTGAAGGCCTGGCTGGTGAAGATTATACCTCCATAGATATTGCCGCATCTTTATTAAAAATAATTGTAGGGGAAAAGAGTAAACAAGCACCAACACAAGAGGAAGATTTTAGAGATACAGGACCCGCAACATCAGAAATGGTGAGATTGTTTATTAATGCGGGGAGCAAGCAGAAAGTACAAGTTAAGGATATTGTCGGAAGCATTGCCGGTGAAACAGGTCTTTCCGGCAAGATAATCGGAGCTGTTGATATTTTTGACAATTATACTTTTGTAGAAGTGCCGAAAGAGTACGCAGAAGATATCCAGGACGCCATGAAAGATATTAAAATCAAAGGGAAGAAGATTATTATAGAACCTGCCAGCCAAAAAACAACCGGAACAGCATCTCAGAAATCTTATGGGAAAAAAGGTAGACGGCGCAGGAAATAATTGTACATGAGAGCCGATTATTTTGTGATATTTTCTTCTGGTATTACTCTTCTGATGTGGGGCCTTTGGGGCTTTTTCGGAAAACTTGCAATTGAAAGAAACATGTCACCGGTCTCTATCTTTCTAGCCGAAGCGCTTATTTGCCTGATGTGTGCAGTATTTGTTTTCCTGTTTTTTTTCCGTACGGAAAATTTTCTTCCATGGCGCACGTCCTGGAATATATTTGGTTTCTTATCCGGAGTAAGTTTGGCTTTGGGTCTTGTGTTCTATTATTTTGCGCTCCAAAGAGGCCATGCAAGTCTGGTCGTGCCCTTAACTTCCCTGTATCCTGCTGTGACAGTAGTTCTGAGCTATGCAATTCTCGCTGAGCGACCAAGCTTAACCCAGTGGATTGGACTCATACTGATTCTTATCGGTGCATTTCTTTTGCTCTCAGGTCCGATTGAGGGCAGGCAAGACAACTATAGATAACTTTATGAGAATTATGGTATATCCTGGTTTACAATCTCATGGAATGTAGAGGAAATTCAAAGTTTCTCGCTATGCCATGAACATACCCCTAACCCCTCTCAAGAGGGGAATCGGAGAAGTCCCCTCCCGGGAGGGGATTAAGGGGTGGGTAAAAGTCGCTGGGTTTCTCCCTTTAAAACCCAACCTAATTAAATTGTATAGGAATTTTCATTTTATGTAAGCGGTTTTCAAGGTGGCACGGACAAACCCTGTCCCTGTATGTCTTAAGCAGGGATCGTTTGTCCGTGCTTGCTTCAAATGCCAACGTGGATAGGGAATATAACGCACTGACAAACAGAGTTTGTCAGTGCCACCCTTGACTAAACGACAACTTGACGTACATAGTAAAAGAATAACGACGGGGCATTTCTCCTTAAGTTATCTATAATATGCAACTTGATGATAAGAAAGCGATCTTCGGATGGAGTATGTATGATTGGGCTAATTCGGCTTTTGCTACCACCGTTATGGCTGGATTTTTTCCCATTTTTTTTAAACAATACTGGAGTATTGGCGTTGATACCACGATAACTACAGCGAGGTTAGGATTTGCAAATTCGGCCGCAAGTATGATTATAGGTTTAGGAGCGCCCATATTAGGAGCCATTGCTGACAAGGGGACTTCGAAAAAGAAATTTCTTTTCTTCTTTGCTTATATGGGTGCAGTGATGACTTCATGTCTGTGCATGGTCTCTCAGGGTAACTGGCCGGTAGCCATTCTTCTGTATATCTTTGCAACTATTGGATTCTTAGGAGGGAATATCTTCTACGATGCATTGATCACAAGCGTGGCATCCGGGAAGAAGTTGGACTTTGTCTCCGGACTAGGTTTTTCTTTGGGATATCTGGGAGGTGGTATCCTTTTCGCATTCAATGTGTGGATGGTTCTCAATGCTAAAATATCTGGATTTTCAGATACCGGGAAAGTAATAAAATCCTCATTCCTTTCCGTGGGCATCTGGTGGGCTGTATTTTCTATCCCTCTTTTCCTTTTTGTAAAAGAACCTAAAAATACTGAGATAAAATTACCGGTAACTATGGTAAAAGCAGGTTTTACCCAATTAAGAAAAACATTTCAGAACGTCCGGCATTTAAAGACGGTTTTTCTCTTTCTTATGGCCTATTGGTTCTATATTGATGGGGTAAATACTATTGTCTACATGGCGATAGATTATGGTATTTCTATAGGCCTCGAATCCCGTGATTTAATTGTTGCATTACTTATCACGCAATTCATTGGGTTTCCATCTGCTTTGGGGCTTGTTTATCTTGGCGGTAAGATTGGCGCCAGATATGCTATCTTTATCGCTCTTGCAATTTATTTATTTGTTTCCTTCTATGGCGCTTTTGTGCAAAGTAAGAATGAATTCTATATATTAGCTATTACCATTGGTTTGGTTCAGGGCGGCATTCAGGCATTGAGCCGTTCATACTATGCAAAAATAATTCCTGTTAACAAATCAGCCGAGTATTTTGGCTTTTATAATATGGTAGGTAAATTTGCTGCTGTTATTGGCCCTGCCTTTATTGGTGGAATCAATCTGATGATGAGATCTCTTGGGTATAGCAGTGATAGTGCATCGCGATTTGGTATTTCGTCTGTTTCGCTCTTTTTTATTATTGGTGGAATCTTGTTCTCTCTTGTAAATGAAGAAAAAGGGCGGAAAGAGTTGAAATACTTATCTCAGGATTCTGTTTAGAATTTTTCGTAAGATGGAAAATATTTTCTTTTTATCTTTCATTTCCTCTATTATGCGGTATAGTATACCTAAGAGAAAACAGTACTACTGTACGAGATTTTTTATAAATTACCTGATTGCAAGGTAACTATCAGATTGATAAAAAATTTAAAAATCTGCTTATGATATCTGATTTATGAATCTTTTATAGCAAAGAGATCCCCCATCGAATTAAAAAGGAATCCTAACCTTATAGATACTGTAAAGGTGGGGTATACGTATAGTTCCCACACAATCGTGCTGCATCGATCTTTATTAAGGGCAACTCATCTTTTTTTTGATATCCAAATTCAATCTCCAGGTACTTCCGATACACTGCCTCCAGATATCTTAGATCTACTCCATATACTGTTTTATTGTTACATAAGGTAGTCTTCAACAATTGTATAAGCTCTTGGATTTTCGCATAAATCTATACGTAGGTTCTTTCGATAACAGAATTTGTATGGCATGTATTTTAACTTTTTAGACTATGGTGTTTAAAATTTGTAACTGTTTTTACATTGGTTTATTTGTGAGGATAAATCGTAGGCAAGGGCTTTAAAGAATAGAAAGGAGATACGCGTGAATATTTACGTAGGTAACTTACCACATGATGTTAGTGAAGATGATTTACGACAAGCTTTTGAGGTTTTTGGAAAGGTAACATCCGCTACTGTTATAAAAGACATATTCAGCGGGACATCAAAAGGGTTTGGGTTTGTGGAAATGCCTGCTAAAGCTGAAGCACAGGCTGCAATCAATGGCTTGAATAGCAAAGAATTAAAAGGAAAAATGATTGTCGTTAATGAGGCTCGTCCACGTGAAGAAAAACGAAGGGGCGGCGGTGGCGGTGGAAGAGGTAGCAGTAGCGGCGGTGGCAGGGGTGGAAGATACGGTAGTAGTGGCAGCGGTGGAAGGCGACGTTTCTAATAAAGATACCATGCGGAATAACGCAGGATATCATGTTACTTAACAACGTGTTTGCAGCTATGTTTTGCCTAACACATTTGGTTTTAGCATATGCTGGAGGACGTTATTAGATTCCTCAGAAGGGAGCTATTATAAGACGAAAGGAGTGAAAAATGAGACAGGCAAAATATGGCGATACCGTTAAAGTACATTACACGGGTAAATTGGATGATAGTACAGTATTTGATTCCTCTGAAGACCGTGAACCTCTGCAGTTTACTATAGGCAATGGTCAGATAATTCCAAGTTTTGAACAATCGGTGGTGGGAATGAGCCCCGGAGAATCAAAAACCATCAACATTAAATCGGAAGATGCATATGGGGGTCATAACGAAGAGATGGTAGGGGTTGTAGGCCGGGATCAATTTCCCCCCGATGTGGAGCCAAAAGTTGGACAACAGTTTAAGGTCCGTGGCGCTGATGGTCAAACATCGGTAGTTACGGTAACTGATGTTTCTGAATCGGATGTGACATTAGATGCTAACCATCCTTTAGCTGGTAAAGACCTCATTTTTGATATCAAACTTATAGATATTGCATGATCGCCTTTCGTTATCATTTCAATCAGATAGTACAGAAATTTCTCATAGGAAGGCTGAGGTAATTTGCTTCTTTTATCAGAGGCATTATGCTAAGGTACGACTGCGAATGTACCGTTCCGTGTACTCTCTGTCAGATCGATAATTATAGAAAATTGTGTACACTCATGTAGGGGTGAACGGCCATTCGCCCCTACATTGTTTATCCTTTTTCAGTCTTCATTTCTTGGTTTGTATCTTCTCTTCCAGAAATTGTGCCATGTCACATTCTTGTGATATCGCAATTTTGTATCATGTCACAGTATTCACATTATCATGATCAATCATTCCATGCTGTTCGCCATCTAAAAAACTACACTGAGTTTATTATCTTATCGATTATGTACTACGAAAAGTAAAATTTAATCATTCCGTATCTTTTTCATACTATTGGCATATCTTTTTCTCTATAGTACTTATCACCTTCCTTGGATTGTACAACAACACAGGAGGAGCAAAGAGAAGTGGCACGGGCAAAATATGGTGATACTGTTAAGATTCACTATACGGGAAAACTTGAAGATGGTACGATATTCGATACCTCAATTAATCGAAAACCTCTGAGATTTACCATAGGTAAAGGTTCTATCATTTCTGGTCTTGAAGAAGCAGTAATTGGGATGAAGCCGGGTGAGTTAAAAACAATCAAAGTACCATCAAATAAAGCACATGGTTCATATGACGAAGAATTGATTGTCGTAATAGACCGAGAAGAATTTCCATCCAATTTGGAACCGGAGGTAGGTCATCAGCTCGATATTTATCAAGAGGATGGCGGGACTGTTGTAGTCACGGTGACCAATATTACTGAACAGGAAGTAACTCTGGATATTAACCATCCTTTAGCCGGCAAGGATCTTGTTTTTCATTTTCAGCTCATAGAAATTATTCCACCGTCCCATTGATAGTTATCTTAAATATTTTCCGAAGATAACATCGAGCTTCTTCTTAACGCTCTCTGGAATCGTGTTTTTATGAGTTACAATAGCATTTTGTACTGCTGTTGCGCAAGAACAGCTTCTCTTTTGTTCTATTTTTGGAATAGCGCTCCTGAGAATCTGTTTTGCCGTTTCAGCGTTTTTATTTAAATTTGCAATAATCATTTCCAGCGTTACCGGTTCTTCTTCTATGTGCCAACAGTCATAGTCTGTAGCCATAGCTAAGGTACTGTAGCATATTTCTGCTTCCCGCGCCAGTTTAGCCTCCTGAAGATTTGTCATGCCGATGACGCTAACTCCCCATTGTCTGTACACATTCGATTCTGCCCGGGTAGAGAATAAAGGGCCTTCCATGCACAAATAAGTACCGCCTTTGTGCACCCGTACACCAATGGATTTAGCCGCATTAAATAAAGTATTGGCAAGGGTACTGCATACCGGATCGGCGAAACTTACATGTCCTACAATTCCTTCTCCGAAGAATGTGCTGATCCTGCCTTGTGTTCTGTCAAAGAACTGGTCTGGAATAACAATGTCTAAAGGTTTAATCTCTTCTTTCATACTTCCAACAGCGCTGACAGCAATGATATGTTCCACACCTAACTTCTTCATCCCGTAAATATTAGCCCTGAAGTTGAGTTCTGATGGCAAGATCATGTGTCCTCTGCCATGACGTGGCAGAAAAGCTACTTTCCGTCCTTCTAAGGTTCCTACCATAAAACTATCAGATGGCTTGCCAAAAGGGGTATCAATTGACACCTCTTTTACCTCTTGAATTCCCTCTATATTGTAAAGGCCGCTTCCCCCAATAATGCCGATCATCTGTTCTCTCATGTTTATCTCTCCTTTTACCATAACCTTTCTTGCTACAGAGCAACGAATCTCCAGGATCAAAATCTTTATTGTTTGTATTTTTTTTCGCCTGAGCAATATGGTTACTGCTCAGAATAAAAACGTCTAGATTATGCGAAAAGTATCCTCTCTGTGTCAATAAATAAAATTTGAAGTGTTTTGAGGACGTTGATATAATCCACCTACATGTGAGAATTTCCCTGTATGTTTAATAAGCAACAATGAAAAGAAAAGGATGATGATGTGAAAAATCATGAGATTGCAGCATTATTTGAACGGATTGCTAATGTACTGGAGCTTAAAGGGGAAAATGCTTTTCGCATAAATTCTTACCGGAAGGCTGCCCGGATACTTGGAGATGTAACGGAGGATATAGAAGTACTTGCCAGGGAAGGGAAATTAAAGGATATTCCCGGCATCGGAGAAGGTATGGCCGAAAAAATTATGGAATATATTCATACCGGAAAAATGTCCAAGTACGATGAGGTAATGAAGGAAATTTCTGAAGAAACAATAACCCTTATGCAGATACCTGGCTTAGGTCCAAAAACCGTAGCCATGTTGAATAAGAAATTAGGTATCGTGAGTTTGAGTGACCTTGAGAAGGCTTTACAAGAAGGCAAGCTAAAGGGGTTATTTGGGATGGGAGATAAGAAGATTCAAAATATTATGAGAGGGATCGAGCTATTTAAGACGAGTCAGCAGCGTATCCCTATTGGAATGGCATACCCTGTTGTGAAAGGGATTATAGAAGTATTAAAACACCATTCACAAACAAGAGATATCCAATCAGCAGGTTCGTTGCGCAGAATGAAGGAAACTGTTGGGGATATAGATATACTAGCCACCGGTACGCATGGTGAGGATATTGTAAAATCTTTTGTAACTATGCGTGGTGTAACACAGATATTAGCAGCAGGGGATACCAAAGGAAGTGTTCGGGTGGAGGAAGGTGTGCAAGTAGACTTGCGAGTGGTTCGTGAAGATGAGTTCGGTTCTGCATTACAATACTTTACCGGCTCAAAGGAACACAACGTCCATCTCCGGGAGATTGCTAAAAAGAAGGGATATAAGATCAGTGAGTATGGCATCTTTAAGGACAATAAAAAGATTGGGGGAAGTAGGGAGGAGGAAATTTATAAGGTACTGGGGATGGACTGGATACCGCCTGAGTTGCGGGAAAATAAGGGAGAAATCGAAGCTGCTCAGGAGGGGAAGCTACCGAATCTCATTAAACTTTCAGATATCAAAGGAGATCTCCACAACCATTCTGATTGGAGTGATGGCAATTCCACTTTTGAGGAAATGGCCAAACGAGCTATGGATATGGGATATAGGTATCTCGTGGTATCGGATCACTCACAATCACTCCATGTGGCGAATGGTTTGAGGGAGGAAGAACTGCTTGAAGAGATTGAGGAGATTGATAATTTGAATAAAAAATTGAAAGGATTTACCTTATTGAAGGCGACAGAAGTGGATATTATGGCTGATGGGTCTATTGATTTTCCTGATAAACTATTAGAAAAACTGGATGTTGTTATAGCTTCTATCCATAGCGGATTTAAGCAAGAGAAGAAAAAAATTACCGAACGAATGATTGCTGCTATTCGCAATCCTTATGTCAACATCATCGCTCATCCAACAGGCCGGTTAATTGGTAAACGTGAAGGGTATGAGATAGACCTGGATAAGGTTATGGAGGCTTGCGTTGAAACCGGTACGGCGCTTGAGCTTAACTGTTATTATGATAGGCTCGATCTCAATGATAGCAATTGCAAAAAGGCAAAAGAGACAGGAGTTATGATTGCAATTAGTACCGATGCCCACCATGTGGATCAGATGTGGATGATTGAATTGGGTGTGGGGATAGCCCGCAGGGGTTGGCTGGAGGCAAAGAATGTAATTAACACATTCTTACTCCATGACTTAAAAGCCTTTTGTAAGAAAAAAAGGGCAGCTATCTAATTACTTCACACAACGATAGCGCTTATTCCTCTATCTGATCCAACAGGGTAGAACTTTCCCGAGGAAATTCAGTCATCACCTCTGTGTATTCTCAATATAACATCAGAGACGATACAAAGCCCACCAAACTTTTTTATAATAGGCTTTATAGCCTCTACAACCTTATGCATCTGATTTTCCTCACCCACAACTAATATGTAACTGTTTTTAAATAAATCTGCAAATTCATAACCAGACCGCACCCCCCGATGGCCTTTTCCTGTTACATCTTTTATAACACTGTAACCAGAAACTCCAACCTCTTCAAGGAGTTTAATAATATTTTCAACTTCAAGAGAATCTGTTACTATTTCTACTTTTACCACTCTTTTCATATTTTTATTTCCAAAATAAGGGAATCCATTGATCAGTTCTCATAATTAAATAGTAATACAAAGGTATTCCTACGATAATATTGAACGGAAAGGTAATAGCTAAAGCCATGGGAACGAATAGGCTTGGATTTGCCTCAGGAAGCGACAATCGCATAGCTGCAGGGACTGCAATATATGAAGCGCTGGCACAAAGTACTGAAAAAACGAGGGCATTTTCTGGCTGCAAGTGTATGAGCTTTGCTATAAAAATAGCAACACACGCATTAAGAACTGGAACTAATATCGCAAAAGGCGGTAAAAAGAATCCTGCGCTTTTCAGATCGCCAATTCTTTTTGCTGCCAAAAGTCCCATATCAAGAAGAAAAAAGCTTAGCATTCCCTTGAAGATGTCTTTTGTAAAAGGTTTTAAAGTATCCCACCCTTCTTCACCTGAAGCTAATCCAATCAAAAGACTACCGGATATAAGTAATACAGAACCATTCAGGAAGGCCTCCTTCATGACCATACCCCAGGAAAAGTGATTACCCTCTTTATTATTCGGAGCAAATAATCTTGCTAAGATAATACCGATAACGATTGCCGGTGATTCCATAAGCGCAAGCGCTGCTACCATATACCCTCCAGGCTCAAGACCTAATGTCTGAAGAAAAGTAACAGCGGTTATAAACGTTACCGCACTTATGGAACCATATGTTGCAGCAATTGCTGCAGCATTATAAGTATCCAATTTAATCTTTAAGATAAAGAATGTATATATCGGTACAATAATAGCCATTAATATACCAGCAGACAAGGAAAAAATAACTTCCTGATTGATACCTGTTTTACGAAGCTCGACTCCACCATGAAATCCTATAGCAAGCAAGAGGTAGAGTGAGAAAAGCTTGGGTAGGGGGTCGGGGATCTTGAGGTCTGATTTACAGAACGATGCAATCATTCCGAGAAAGAAGAAAAGAACCGGGGGATGCACTAAATTATTAATAATAAGACCAATATCCATATCTTTTCTCCATTCTCCATATTTTCTCCTTATGTATAAAATAACAATAAGCTTAAGTTAAATATTATGCCCGTTATGAGCTACTCAATATGAAATTTAAATTTTAATCTAAAACGGATAGGGTAATACACAAATAGTATTCCAAATTAATTATTATCTTAGAATATAATATTAGTGTTTATATAACAAAGACTTAGCTGAATAGTGATTAATTGTTTTAGATTATACAGGCAAATTATGATAAAATGTTATCATTTCATTTTTGAAATTTATTTTCCAATTTCGCTTTATTACTACTACGGTAAGCTCACACAGGAGCCGAAAATACTATCTAACTATGATATACCAGGCCCTCCTATGTGAATTCATGGATTATAAATTTTACAGTGAGAGTATTTTTTTCATAAGCTTACGTTACCGGTAGAAAACGAATCGGGATAAATTTTACACCCTTGTAAGGAGAATGCATGAATAGGCTGTTTTTGTTCTTTGTCCTGATAATATATATGATATGTTCTGGCTGCAGGATGGTCTCTATGACTGAAGCATATGTAGAGAGAGAAATACCTTATCACCATAGAAATACGTTAGCCGTGATGTGTTTTGATGATGAACATATTCAGAAAGATGAAGTGAAGGGTCTCTTTATTAAAACAATCAGTAATCCTGATGCGGGTGAAATGCTTGCAGGTATGATGACCGATGCATTATCAGATTGGGGAAGATATCATATCTTAACGCGTTCGGAAATTAGGAGGATATTAAAAGCTGAAGACATGAAAGAAGAACTGATGAGAGAGAGAGATTCTATTGCTCTGGGAAGAATATTAGGGGTAGACGCTGTGGTTATTGGTAAAATATATAAGCTTGAGTTATCGAATGCGGCAATCTACCAGTGTGGAAAAGTATCTTTTAAAGCCGATTGTATTGATACAAAACAAGGAAAAATCTTATGGTCTATAGAAGCAAACAAGAGCGTGCCTTATAAGGACGAAGTTGTGTTGGCAAGTGAAGCCATCAAAGAAGCAGTTGAAAAACTTGAAAAAGAGATAGATAAAAAATAACTACAGAATAAACTTTATAAAGGCATACTCCAATAAATTACTACAAAACATAATATTATATATTTTCCTTAGCACATTTACAAACAGTACCTTCCTTGACTTCTGTATTGCAATTTCCACATCTGAAACAATATTTTTCCTCATCCCAGTAAGTTCTTAATGTATGACTTTCATCAAACAGTTCATTTTTAGGATTTTTCCACCAATGTCCTACTCTCTTCTTCATTAATTTCCCTCTCCAAAATTTGTATTCGCCGGTTTCATGGTTATAAAATCAGAAGCGCCTTATGCTAATACAAGGCGCTTCTGGATAGAGAAAACTTTGGGCTGTTTAATGTTTACAGATACATTTATCTGTCTTTCCCTTCACACATTCTGGGTCACATTTTATCGTATCCGGGCATTTGCAAGCATCCGGACAATTAGGTTCCTTTGCAAAGGTGTTAACCGTACCTATACCGAACATCAATGCGCCCACAAACGTCGCGGTAATACCAATTTTTTTAAACATAGGCATCTCCTTTTAATTTAATGAAAAAGCATGAAAATAAAGGACGTATTTTTTCCTGAAACTATCCATAAATCAATTTCAGGAATATCCCTCCGGATGTTTGCGCGCATCATTAATTTATATAAGATAAAAGTCAGGCACTCATTGGCTCTATCCCAATGTACGTGCATCAAACTTGATACATAAAATAAAAAATTTTAAAAATTCAATCATCACCTCCTCTCATGATGTTGTATCGATGATTGCAAATACGGTCCGTAAGGTTAGTTTCGGTTTTTTAAAGAGAAAAATTCTCTCAGATCAGAATTCGCTTTTTACTATGATATGGGAAATTCTTTAAAACAAAAAGCCTTACTGTCAAGATATTCAGTAAGAAAATCTTCGGCAGTAAGGCTATCTTATTTTAATCGTGTCAGTTGTGAGTGTAAGCGTCTATTACTTATACTGACACTGTCCACTATTACAAGACCCTTTCCTTTGCGTCCCCTGATTACTCAAGGTTTGCCTTTATCGTAATGTATTATATATCTTAAATAACATGCATATCTCGGTATTTCAAGAAAAATATAAAATCTTAAAGGCATAAGAGATAATCTGCAGGTAATAAAGAGAAAGAAAGGTCACCTGGTTGAGTATTTGCTACGTTATTTGGAATTATCGAGCCTTTTTGTTATTTCACTCAAAAGTCTTTCTTTGTTAAAAGGTTTTTCTAAAAACGAAATATTTCCTAATGCCTGGAAACACCGGTAAGCCTTTTCCTCTAATACAGAAGCCATAATAACCGGTACATTTCTGTATCGGCTGTCCTTTCTGAGTAAAGCAAATAGTCTGTCTCCTGTAACACCTTCCATTAAAATATCGAGTATTACCATATCATACGTATTTTCTTTTATTTTTTTGAGTCCATCATCTGCATTTGAGGCGAGGGTAACGGTAAACTGTTCCCCTTGGAGCATGTCTTTATAAAATTCTTGCATTTCCGAGTCATCTTCTACAATGAGTAATTCCTTCATTTATCTTCAACTCCTTTGAAAAGATTATTTGTATTTCGTTTCTTCTCTACCGGTATATGTTTTCCAGCGTATTGGCAAAATAGTTATAAACAATTTTTCGTATTTCCTGTATACTTTTATATCTTTTGATGTTCTTTGATTTTACCAGTAATTTAAAAGCTTTCAAGGGAATTTAATGCTTGTTTATCTCTATTTGTTTTGATATGTTTTTATCTTTAGGTATGATATAAAACTACGGATAGTCTCTGGTAAAAGTTATCGTTAATTGCATAATTCTATGGTGGGAAATGCTAAATGAGAGAATCAATTCGTGTAGTTAATACAATATTGTATTGCCGTTGCTGGCAAGAGACAGTTGTCTTTTATCGTGATACTCTCGGTTTTCCAATAACGTTTAGAAATGACTGGTTTATAGAGTTCAAAGTAAATGACTGCGCTCGTTTAAGCGTGGCAAACGAGAAACGCGCCACTATTAAAAGTGCAAACGGTCAGGGATTGACGCTTGCTTTTCAAGTGGATAAAGCCGATGAAGCGTGGCAGGGGTTATTCGCTAAGGGGATACGTATAGGAAAGATTTCAGACCATCCCTGGGGGGGAAGATCCTTTTTTTTGTTTGATCCGGAGGGAAATCGTCTTGAGATATGGTCAGCTTAAAGCTTCAGAATAAAACGTAGATTTGCTAAATTATGCTATAGTGATCAACGATTGAGAATTGAAGAGGTGCAAGATGTTGCATCTTCCCGTATGGATCGTGTTCTGGCGTGCGCAGGTGTGTTCAGCTTCATTCGGAGAGGCGTAAGATATTGCGATTGCACAGATGCAAGATTTAGCAACTGTACGGACGTAAGATGTTGCGTCTCTACCTAATCCCGTAGGGATGTTATGATTATAGCAAAAAAGAGAGAAAAGGATTTTGAACCCCGAAGGGGTGATACAGGATACCTGTGCTGAGATGCCATCCCTTTGGACTTGAATATTCGGTTTCATACAAAGGGTCCCGGAATAATCTCTTTGTTTCTCTATGAGTTATGCTTTGATTGGTAAGATAAATTTGAACCGCGATCCTTTTCCCTTGCCTTCAGATTCTACCCAGATATTTCCTTTATGCATCTGCACAATGTTTTTACAAATGGCAAGACCTATTCCTGACCCATAGGCTGAGGGTATTTCTTTATAAAACTTTTCAAATACGCGTTTTTGTACCCCTTCATCCAAACCTCTGCCAGTATCTTCTACGGTTAGCTCCACGGTATCAGGGAGCTTTCGTGCCGATATGTTAATTTTTCCACGTTCCGTAAATTTTATAGCATTGTCCACCAGATGGGTTATCAAATGAAGTATCTTATCCCGGTCTGCTTTAATTATGGGAATGTCAGAAGGTATTTGATACAGAAGGATATTCTCTTTTTGATTGGCAGTATCTTTCAGTTCATTAACAGCTATTTTTACTAATTCAACCAGTGAGATATCAGATAATTTTAACGATTCCGTTCCCGATTCTAACTTAGATATATCAAGTATGTTTTTAATTATGTTCTTTAATCGCCTGATATTATTTCGAAGAATTTCATTGATTTGATAGCCCCTTTCCGGCATACCTTTATTTCCGGCTAAAACAGAGCGTTGAAACATATCAAGAGCCATTTCTATCTTAGCGACAGGTGTCTTGAGTTCATGGGTAACATCCCGGATCAGAATATCTTTTAGCTCCTCTAACCGTTTTCTTTCGGTAATATTACGGCAAAAACCTTCAATGCCAATGATCGTATTTTCCTGAATAATGGGAAGTATCTCAAGAGAGAGCCAGACAATCTGACCTTGTTTATGAATAATCCGAAACTCCAGATTCATTAAATTTCTATTGACGCCCTGTAATACCCGGAGTATTTCATGGTATACTCTTTCCTGGTCTTCTGGATGGCAAAGGGTGAGCCCGTAACCCCGATTATCATAAAATTCATGGAGCGGATAACCTGTTATTCCTTCCACGGAAGGGCTCATAAGAGAAAATTTCCCATCCTTCATACATTCAAAGATAATATCCGGCGAGTTTTCAATGACTGTCCTGTACTTCTTCTCCGCTTCTTTAATTTTGTTGAAAAGTCTTGTATTTTCGATTGCCATAGCTAACTGAGGCGCGATTTGCGAAAGAAAATCGATATGCTTTCTTGTGTAATAATCTTTTCGCTTACTCCCAAAATTTACGCTGCCGATTATGCGCCCTTTATAATCAAGGGGAAATCCCAATCTTGAGCGAATGTTCTCTTTAAATAGTACAGCATCGGTAAGAAACCGGCCTTTTGATGTATCATCAACAAGTACCGGTTCACGAAATTGAACTACTCTTTTCATTAAACTTCCTTCCATCGGATATAATACACCCTCTTTGAGGTCTGTATATTCGTAATCCTTTGAGAGCACAAAGGTTTCATATAAATTGTTATTTTCACTAATAAGAGTAACACTCATACGATCGAAATCAATTACCTTTAAAAGTTCCTTACTCATTGTTTGGTAAACTTCCCGTATATCAAGGCTGGAGAAGATGATTTTATTAATGGTAAGGATGATCTCTCTTTTTTTAATAAACATACATGAAACCCATTATTGCTTTTCCTTAAGGGTCTGGTATTTTATAAGCTCCCGTAAAGCTTTCTCGTAAGGTTGATATGACTTGAAATTAAAGAGAACAAAGCGTACGAGTCCGATACTATGAGAATGGGTTTTTAAATAGTCTATTACTGTTTTTAAGGCTATTGTTGCTGCCTCGTAAATTGGATACCCGTAGGCGCCAGTACTAATAGATGGAAATGATATGCTTTTGAGCTTATGTTGAGAGGCGAGTGTGAGGCTATTTTTATAAGCATGAGCCAGTAATTCTGCTTCACCTTTTTTACCATGGCGATACATAGGGCCGACGGTATGAATTACATACCTTGCCTTAAGATCTCCTCCTGTAGTAATGCGGGCTTCTCCTGTTGGACATCCTCCCAGCTTCTTACATTCCTCTAATATTTTTGGTCCCCCTGCCCTGTGTATAGCTCCGTCTACACCGCCACCGCCTAAAAGACTTGTATTTGCTGCATTAACGATGGCATCTGTTTCCTGCAGGGTAATATCTCCCTCAACAAGTTCTAACGTTGATGTGTTAATAGTAGTTTTTAGCATAAGATTTAATACCTCAAAACTATTGTAGCACGTTACGTCATAATGTTTCTATATCTTTTTGTTTTTGTTGTGAATATTTTCTTTTCCAGTCTCTGGTATTTTTTACTTTTCTCCGCTTTTATATTTTTTTATACTCATGAACACAAGCAGCCAATCTTTTGATAAGCACCCATTGCTTGTGGTCATTATGGTATTTATAGGCAGAGAAGAATCCTGGCCGGATTGTGATTTGTAGTGGCACAGGATGGGACGTGTGCTGCATTTCTTCGGTATCAGTTATCAGTAAGAACGGGTAATCAATAACTTCATTACAGGAATGATAACAATATGGATGTTAGAGAAGCAATTCATAAACGCCGCAGTATCAGAAAATTTAAACCAGACCCGGTACCCGATGAATACATAATGCAAATTTTAGAAAGTGCACGGCTTGCACCATCGGGTTCTAATACACAACCGTGGAGGTTTATCCTGGTAAAGGATACCGAAACAAGAAAAAAACTCCAGGCAGCTTCATATAATCAACGCCATGTTGGGCAGGCGCCCGTGATTATTGCTTGTTGTGCGGATATCAAGGCATTTGGTGAGTTTCCGGAGCGGATTGATGAACTGATTGCAGCCGGCGCCCTGCCGGCTAAGACTCGTGAGATTTTTGTTCCTTCCTTGAAACGGAGTGAAACGAGCGCCGATATTGCATGGCACTTATTGATTGCTGCTACAGGAAATACCGATATTGCTATCGAACACATGGTACTTCAGGCTGTCGAATTAGGGTTAGGAACCTGTTGGGTAAGATGGTTTAATGATAATAAAGTCAAAGAGATACTTGAAATCCCAAAGGGCATAGAAATCGTTGCGATACTTCCTGTAGGCTATCCTGATGAAGAGCCATCTCAAAGACCAAGATTTGATCTTGAAAAGATTGTTTCTTATGAAAAATATGGAAAAAAGAAAGATGATAAGTCCTAATACGATGGATTTTGTGGTAACGTGAAGGTGAATGTGCTTCCCTTTCCATAGATACTCTTTACCCATATCTTACCGCCGTGTAATTCAACCAGACGTTTTGTGAGCGCCAGGCCAAGACCTGCCCCCTCATAATGGCGCGCATATGAGGCATCTAATTGACGAAACGTCTGGAATATCTTATCCATATCTTCTGATTTGATTCCTATACCGGTATCACTTATGGCAAACTGGATATGTTGATCTAAAAGATCTGCAGAGATTGAAATCGCACCACTTTCCGGGGTAAATTTAATGGCATTGGATAATAGATTAAACATAATTTGCTTGAATTTCAATCGGTCTGCTGTTAAAGAGGGAATATCTTTTTGAATAAAAGTCTTCAGGGATATGCCTTTCTTCAGAGAAAGTCCCATGATCATATTCAGCACCTCAGTGATCGCCTCTTCTATAGAGAATACCTCATAGTGAAGTTCTAATTTGCCAGCTTCAATTTTTGAAAGGTCGAGGATGCTATTAATCATATTGAGTAAGTGTTCCCCGCTACCGTGGATATCACTGATATATTCTTTTTGTTCTTCGTTAAGAGTTCCGGTAATTTCGTCCCTTAAAACCTCAGCGAAGCCAATGATAGCATTCAATGGGGTGCGAAGTTCATGCGACATGGTTGCTAAAAATTCTGATTTTAGTTTATTGGCCTTATCGAGCGCAATATTTGCCTTTTGAAGTTCCTCTGTTCTTTCTGCAACCTTCTTCTCAAGCAGAGTGTTTAAGTCTTGAAGTCTGGTAATACGTATGAAATCAAGCCATGAAGCCACATCTTCGTATTCGGCAACATTAAGCCCTCTTTTTTCTTCTTCAGGACTTACACGGATAGTTACGATTTTTTTTAGACACCAAAAAAAGAACGTTCCTAATCCGAGAGACCACACAAAGGCAACCGCAACGCCTGCAGCCTGTATACCAAGTTGGTGTAACCGGCTGCCACTTTCTACCGCTAGCATAGATTTTTCAGCAAAAGATGCAACACAGAGGGTGCCTATAGCGCCCCCGACTCCGTGAACTGCAATGGCAGAGACGGGGTCGTCAACTTTTAATATCTTCTCAATAAAATCCTGAGCTAAGATCGCTCCTATACCAGCAATGAAACCGATACAAATGGCGCCATGAGGATTTACCCTGCTGGAGCCTGCTGTTATCGCTACCAGGCCAGCCAGTATAGCTGTAAAGAGTTTTCCGGCGTTCAGTCTCTTTTCTTTTGCATACGTAAAGAGGAGCGCAGAAATTCCCGCTGTGGCTGCTGCCAGGTTCGTGTTGGTAATGACAAGACTAATCTCGGCGCTTGCCCGCAAAAGATTTCCTCCGTTAAAGCCAAACCAGCCAAACCAGAGGAAGAAGGTACCCAAAGTTACCAACGGAATATTATGTAGCCCCATGGAATTTGAAGACCCATCAGGATTATACTTGCCATTTCTTGGTCCTACGGCAACTGCCCCCGCAAGGGCGAACCAACCCCCAATCGAATGCACCAGTGTAGATCCTGCAAAATCAATAAACCCTAATTTTTCTAGCCAACCGTATTGTTCTGAATGGAAAAGGCTTCCCCATGCCCAATGGCCGAAAATCGGATAGATAATGGCTACCATGAATACCGTGCCTGCAACATTAGGAATAAAACAGGAGCGTTCTGCTATAGCTCCGGTCATTATGGTAGATGCTGTAGCGGAAAAGACCAGTTGAAAAAAGAAAAAGGTATAACCTAAATTACCGGGGTGTTCCTGAATACCGCTGGTAAAGAAATGGCTTACTCCAATCCAGCCCATGCAACTTACCCCAAACATGAATCCAAACCCGACAGCGTAAAATACCAGTGAGGATATGAGAAATACTACGAGATTTCTAATAGAAGCGCTGATAGCATTCTTGGATTGTGAAAAACCTGCTTCATAAGAGGTGAACCCTAGCTGCATGAAAAATACCATACATGCTGCTGTCATAATCCAGACATGATTAATATTTATTTGTATGTTTTCCATGATTGAATATCACACGATACTTGTATCTGTCCAAATTTTCCTTGTAGCTTGTGTCACGTTCTGGATAATAATGGTAATTGTAACTAAGAATATGCGGTTAATCTACTATCAATTCCTGGTTTATTGTTCTCTTCCGCAGGAGCTGCCTCTAATCTGATTGTTGATGGTGATCCTTGTGATAATTGCCTGATAATAAACCTCTTTATTCTGAGGAAATGATTCATAACGAAATTGGCCTCCAACGGCTCTGTTGGAGGTTCGCCCTGCAGGAGAATGATTTGCCCTTCACATAACGCCAGGGCCGACTCTATTTCTAATGAAATCCCCTTGCAGGAATAATCACAGATAGCTGCGCGTGTCAAGGTTTTATTATCTTGCAAGGAGATACTCAGTGATGGCTGATCCCATCTCCATAACTGACTTGGAACCTTGTATTGGTCAATTACGGAGGACGTACTATCTTTCGGTGTGTAAAGTACTTCATATACCTGTTTCAACCATGATGAATGAGAATCAAATATATCTCTTACGATACGGTTCCGGTCTGCTATTTTAGCTTCTATATGAAACAGGTCTAAATTAGATGTCAGCCATAACTTCAGGAAATGATCTTCGAGAATCTCGAAGGGTTTCCCTTTCGGCTGTATTTGAAATTTAAATACTGGCATGTTAGCCCCGATGCAGAGGTTTGCCGAATGCTGGCTGGCGCTTCTTCCGAATGTATACGGTTGAAAGTGTGCTACATTATCTACAATCATCATCCAGCAGGTTGGGCTATGCGTGTAAAACCTGACCGCAGGTTCAACGTTGGGATAACTTTTCAGTCTATCACAGGCATGCACAAAATCACTGTACAATCGTTGATGGAAATAAGGATCCGGTGATTGTGTTTTTGTCCTGTCGGCATGGATAATCTTTGCAGCTTCAGATGCAGTGCTTTCAAGAAAAGTTCGGAAGATTGCCGGGCACTCAAGTGCATCAAGAAGGAGTATCTTTACATCGAGTCCATGCGATATTTTCTTCTGAAGCGTGGAAAGCAATTCATCGAGATGAAGATTTTCGGAGAATGTGATGCCAAGAAGCCATACCCTTTTCTCAGCATTTTCTATTGCATCATAAATATCGCTCTTTACATCTTTGCGGGTGGAATAGATATTTGTGAGACCGCAAAGTGCTGCCGACCCAATGAGCCGATTGGTTGTTTGTAAATATTTTTCTAAAGAAATTCTGTTATCATCGATAAGCCGGTTTGTAGTTTGAAGAGTTTCCTTTAATATATCCTTTATATGCCCAAAAATTTCCCACCAAAGGTAGGTATATTCCATGATATGAACGCACATTATGGCGCTGAAGATAAGAAGCAGATGCTTAACTATTTCTGGTACCGTATGCCAATAAAGTGGCAATAAAATATTAAGGAGAACTGCAATAAGAAAGAAAAGACATGCGATTAACAGCCGAACAATTGGTCTTGGTTTTTCACTCATCGGTATTACCTCTAAAGGAGTATGGTTTCAGCTTATCAAAGTAACCTCTCACAATATAATTACATCGCTGAGCCTACAAGATGAGTTAATCGTTTGTCCCATATTGTAAGAAGCTATCTGCAGGAATAACAAGTATTATATATACAATGGTATGAATGCTTCATTAACTTTTTATTAACCTCCAAAAATTTTTCATAAAAGATCGGATTGTAATAACTTGATATTTAAAAATATCAACATTTAGTAGTATTATACTGCAAGATTTTATATTTTCAAAGATTACGTTGAAATAATATTGTGTATTTTCAGAAGGGTATGAATTATGTATCTTAAGATAACCCGCTTTCTATGGAACTCATAAGCCTTTTTTATACTTCTGTACTTTACGTATTGGTAATTTCTTATTTCTTTGATCCGTCCTTATCAAACGAGCAAACAATGCTTGACATTAAGTAGTAAATTTGGTACTAAAATGCACGTTTGCTGTTTTTTTAAAATTTCATTTTTTACTTCCGAGCTAATGGTAGTAAAGATTACCGTTGTCATCATTCAATGTCCATCGGTTACTGCCTGCAATGAAGCAATTAAAGGCTTTGAAAAAGGATATAAAGAGAAAAAAACATTTCTATGCCGGTCATCCATTCAAATGAATTCAAATGCAGTTTTTTACCCATAATCGTTTTTTGATCGGAAACGTATGATAAGTATCCGTACAAAACTTATCCTTTTTATAAGTACGCTGATAATCATCATTGGAACATTTAGTTGCTTTTTCTTTTTAATCCATTTAAAGAGACAGCAAGACAATGCCTTGAGAAAATTAGGCACCTCTCTTGTTATGTTGCTTGCGCAGGATGACGAGGTCAAACACGCATTGAGTTATACGCAGCCTGCATTTTTAGACGCCCCTATTAAGAGAATAAAAGCGCTTGATACTGAAGGGGAAATTGGTTATTTATGTGTATCAGATATACAAAAAGTTATTATTGAAGAAAAATCTTCCCGAATTAATCTCAATATTGAAGAGCTTCCTGCCAGAGAGGACCATCAAAATCCGGATATAGTATTTACCCGCCATAGTAATGCTTCCTTAGATGAGGAATTTTTTGATTTCTCCATCCCTGTTTTTGAGAAGACGTTCTCAGAGGAGGCTTTTGCCACACAGATTTTAAGTGAAGATAAAATCGTTACAGAGACAAAACAACGGATATTAGGTTTTGTACAGATTGGTTTATCTACCCATAAAATACATGAGAACACTCGGCATGTTATGGTATATATTATTATCCCCCTGGGTTTAAGTATTATTATTGGCGGTATATGTATTACCTTCTTTCTTACCCGATATATAATTTCACCATTGCAACATTTAACAAGCATTACCCTGGATATAGCCAAAGGCAATCTCACCCGCAGAGTAAACATCCGTTCTCGGGATGAGATCGGACAATTATCCATAAATTTCAATCAAATGACAGCGGCACTTGAAAAATCTTATACTGATCTAAGACAAGAGGTTGTTGAGCATAAATATACAGCAAAATTATTGCAGCGTCAGGTAAAATTGGAAGAACTTATTGCAGTTATATCAACAAGCTTTATAAATCTTACGCCAAATGAGGTTGATACAGGAATAAACCGGGCGTTGGAAATAATAGGAAAATTCCTGGAAGTTGACCGCAGTTATGTCTATCTCTGTTCTAACACTAGTGAAAAGAATATCGATAATACCCATGTGTGGTATGCTGAAGGGATTGAGCCGCAGGTGAAAGATCTTAAGGAGGTTTTCGTTGAGCGTTTTTCCCGTGAGATGGAGAAACTAAAACGATTTGAGGTTGTCCATGTTCCCCGGGTAGATGATCTGCCAGTTTGTACTGAAGCGGAAAAAGAGTCGCAAGAACTACTGGCAGTTCAGTCATTTATCATCGTTCCCATGATTTATGGTGGATCTCTTGTTGGGTTTTGGGGATTTGATTCGGTGCGGACAGAAAAAACATGGATAGAACAAGATATTACGATACTGAGAATCATTAGTGAAATATTTGTGAATGCTTTAGAGCACAGGCGGAAAGCAGAGATGTTACAAAAGGCATACGATAAACTGGAAGTCCGCGTTCTGGAGCGTACCGTTGAGCTGTTAAAAACAAATGAGCTTCTGAAAGAAGAGATTGCAGAGCACAAAAGGGCAAAAGAGGAGTTAAAAAAGTATGAAATAGTAATCTCACAAATGACCGACCTTCCGTATATTTGTGATGGTAAAGGAAATGTAGTCTTTGTAAATCATATGTTTGAAAAGCTTACCGGTCATCAACCAGAGAATTTCCTTGGAAAGTCATTCGCGCCGCTTTTTGATAAAGAGAACCTGAAAAAAGCAATGGATGCTTACACAAGAACAATGGAAGGGGAAAGTCCTCAATATGAACTTTATTTCAAGAATACCAACATATTATGCGAATATAAGAATCTTCCTCTAAGGGATGAGAACGGGAATACCATCGGAGTTATAGGCATTGCGAGAGATGTTACCGAAAGAAGACGGATGGAGGATATACTGCGAAAAACGAATCAAACCCTCCGCGCTCTTATATCGGCATCTCCCGTGGCTATCATTGTTCTTGACTCTTATGGGCATATTAAGATGTGGAACCCTTCTGCGGAGTCTATGTTCGGCTGGAAAGAAAAGGAGTTGCTGAATCATCCCCTTCCTGTCATGCTTAAAGGCAAACAAGATGAGTTCCGTTTTTTGCGTAACCGGGTATTACGTGGGGAATCATTTATAGGTTTGGAATTACGTCGCCAGAAACGGGATGGGACTCAGGTTGATATCAGTCTTTCAACGGCGCCCCTCTGTGATTCTCATGGTAACATTGCTGGTATCGTTGGCATACTAGCCGATATTACCGAACAGAAGCGAATGGTTGATGAATTACGGTATGCAAAGAATTATGCTGAGAATCTTATTGAGACAGCAAACGTAATGGTTATAGGATTGGATATTGCAGGCACTATTCGGATATTTAATGAGGCAGCAGAGAAAATTACTGCATATAAAAAAGCTGAGATTGTAGGAAAAAATTGGTTTGAAACAATTGTGCCAAAAGACCGTATTCCCTATTTTTGGCAAGAATTTACGAATTGGCAAAAAAACGGACAGTTGCCAAAGACCTTTGAGAATCCTATTTTTACAAAGTCAGGTAAAAAACGATATATATCATGGCAGAATACGGAGGTACGGGAACACGGTAAAATCAAGGAAACGATTTTCTTTGGGATTGATATTACTGAACAAAAGCGAACACAGACATTGGTAGAACGGCTCCGTCTGATATCATTTATCAAAGATGTTAGTATTGCGCTCAGCCAGGGTAATACCTTGTATGATATTTTACGATACTGCACGGAAGCTATAGTTCACAATCTGGATGCAGCGCTTGCACGCATCTGGACACTGAATGAAAAGGAAGATATGCTAGAGTTGCAAGCCAGCGCGGGGCTACATACTCATATAAACGGTTCTCACAGCCGAATACCTGTAGGGAAACTCAAAATTGGCCGTATTGCCTTGGAACGCCAGCCACATCTGGCGAACTCTATTATCGATGATCCCTATATTAGTGATAAGGCATGGGCGAAACGGGAGAAAATGATTTCGTTTGCCGGATATCCCCTGATTGTTGGAAACCATCTGGTTGGGGTTGTTGCGATATTTTTACGCAAACCCCTTACAGAATTTACCACCAAGGCTTTGGCCTCTGTAGCAGATATCATTGCGTTAGGCATAGACCGTAAGCAGGCAGAAACAGCATTACGTATGAGCGAAAGCAAGTACCGAATACTCCTTGAGAATCTACCACAAAGGATATTTTACAAAGACAGAGATTTGGTGTATGTTTCTTGTAATGAAAATTACGCCAGAGATTTACATATCAAACCAGATGAAATCGTCGGAAAGACAGATTACGATTTTTTTCCTGAAGCGTTTGTTGAAAAATACCGGACAGATGATAAACGAATTATGAAGTCCGGTCAAACGGAAGATATAGAAGAAAAATACATTAAGGATGGGCGTGAATGCATTGTGCATACCGTGAAAACCCCTATAAAAGATGAGAAAGGTAACGTTATTGGCATCTTAGGTGTTTTTTGGGATATTACTGAGAAGGTCGCTTTGCAGATGGAATCTATGCGCTCAAGACACCTGGTAGCGCTGGGTGAACTGGCGGCGGGTGTGGCTCATGAGATCAATAATCCCATCACTGGTGTTATTAACTGTGCTCAAATACTATTCGATAAAAGCAGCGAGGAAAGCAGAGAAAAAGATATTGCAAACAGGATTATCAAGGAAGGTAAACGTATCGCTAACATAGTAAACAGCCTCCTGTCTTTTGCCAGACCCGGAGATAGAAAAGAAAAGAAAAGTATCGCCAGTGTCCATGAAATATTGTCTGATACCTTAACTCTGTCGGAGGTGCAGTTACGAAAAGAGGGGATCAAAATCCGGGTAGATATTCCCCACAATTTTCCAGAAATAACCGTACATCCACAGCAAATTCAGCAAGTTTTTTTGAATATTATCAGTAATGCACGGTATGCCTTAAATCAGAAATATCCGGAGGCACATGATGATAAACTCCTTGAGATATCAGGTAAAGAAATAACCGTAAATAATCTTCCCTGTCTGAAAATGATCTTTTATGATCATGGTATCGGTATACCTGCCAATAGTATAGAGAAAGTAATGGACCCTTTTTTTACCCTTAAACCAAGAGGTAAGGGCACTGGATTAGGGTTAAGTATTAGTCATGGCATTATCAATGAGCATGGCGGCAAGATTATGATTCATAGTATCGAGGGAGAATTTACTGAAGTCGCAGTAATTTTGCCGATATTTACATTAAAACAGTAGAACCAGAATTGTGGAGATACAAGATTTTGCGTCTCTAACCATAGAGGGATGGGTAAAAAGAAAAGGTGCCGAAGGTATAATTTCATGTATAGGAATTTCAAATTATCAGTTCCTCCCCCTTGATGGGGGAGGTTAGGTGGGGGTGGACAAGCAAGCAGATCACCCTCCCTTAGTCCCTCCCATCAAGGGAGGAAAAAATTTGTAGGTAAGTCGCCGAAGGTATAATTTATATCTGTAAGGGGGGATCATGAGGACAAGAATTCTTATAATCGATGACGAAGAGAATATTCGGTTTACTCTCAAAAGTTTTCTTTTAGATTGGGGATATGAAGTCGTAATTGCTAAAGATTACCATGAGGCTTTAGCGATGATTGATGCATCTGATTTCGATTTGATATTTGCAGACATTTTCCTGGAAGGTAAAACAGGGATTGATTTTTTAAGGGAAGTTAAGAACAGGAATATGAATTCCCCTGTTATTATGATTACCGGGGTTCCTAATATTGAAACTGCTTCGGATGCACTTCGGTTGGGAGCCTTCGACTATATTTCTAAACCTATACTCAAAGATACCTTGTTAAGGGTTACAAAGATGGCATTACAGCATAAAGCGTTGGTAGATGAAAAGGAGAATTACCGCTTAAATCTTAAGGCTATCTTTAATAGCGTAAAGGATGCAATTATTACGGTGGATCAAAAATTGCATGTGCTTGAGATTAACGAAGCAGCTAAAGATGTATGTAATTTATCCCGTGAAGTAATCGGAGTGCCTTTAGGTTCTCTTCCGAAGCACTGTAGTGGTCAATGTCTCGTTAGTATTGAAGAAACCATTCATAAAAAACAGCCCGCGGAAGTGTATCATATTGAATGCAGACATAAATTCCGCCCGCAACAGATTGTCTCTATTACTACATATCCCCTGCTTAGTAATAAAGGCATATTCTCCGGAGTAGTGTTAGTAGTGAGTGATGAGACGTATTTGGCAGATCTTGCGCGAGATAAGAAAGAGTGCAAACAATTCCATACTATCGTGGGAAAAAGTGAAAAGATGCAGACCGTTTACTCTCTTATAGAAAGTCTCTCCAATATTCAAACCACTGTCTTGATTACAGGGGAAAGCGGAACAGGCAAGGGATTGGTTGCTGAGGCTTTGCATCTTAAAGGTGAGCGTAGTCATAAACCATTTATCAATGTAAACTGTGCAGCTTTATCACAGAATTTGCTTGAGAGCGAACTCTTTGGACACGTGAAAGGCGCTTTTACCGGCGCTGTTCAGGATAGGATCGGCAGGTTTCAAAAGGCAGATGGTGGCACTATTTTTTTGGATGAAATAGGGGACATATCACCCCGGATGCAATTACAGCTCTTAAGGGTATTGCAGGAAAAAGAATTTGAGAAGGTTGGAGACTCAACACCTATCCGGATTGATGTCCGGATTGTTGCTGCTACCAATCAAAATTTAAAGGAAAAAATACGGCAAAGAAAGTTCCGTGAAGATCTGTATTACCGTCTGAAGGTAGTGGAAGTGAATTTACCACCATTAAGAGATCGCCGGGAGGATATACCGCTCCTGGTTAATCATTTTTTGAATAAGCTCAATAAGAAGATAAATAAGGAAATCGTAGCAATTTCTTCCGATGTTCAAAAAATATTTATGGAATATCAATGGCCCGGTAATGTCAGAGAACTGGAGCATACCCTTGAACATGCATTTATCCTTTGCCCTCAGAGTACTATTACCGTGGATTACTTACCAGGTATTCTTAAGGGACTTGTTGAAGTTAAGACTACTTCCGGAGAAGATATAACTATTGAAGAATCACAGGCAATTCTTCAGGCGCTTGAAAAAACTGCATGGAGCAGGGTTAAGGCCGCTCGCCTGTTAGGCATGAGCAGGAGTACTTTTTACCGGAAAATTGAAGAATATAAAATAAAGATGCGAGATATATAATCTAATTTCCTGCCTTGTTACCCTCCTTTTATCTGCCTTATACTATTTCTACCGTATTATGAAGTGTCCCGTGAGACACTTTTGTCCTGAGACACTTTTATACCAAACAATCATATTGGGATTATTTTCGTTCTCTCGTATTCATGCATTGGTAAAATCCTAAATAGTGCTGAATAAGAATTCTTCTTTCCCTATATCTTCTTATATCATCTCTTGCTTTTTCCGTTTCAGCCACAGTATTCCTGAAAGTTATTTTCATACAAGCATTTGATTTATTATAGTTTACATACAATCGATTAATCGTAAAAACTATTATCATCATAAATTTTGATGATTCTTGTTTAGGATAGTTTACTCGATTTAGCGTTATCGTTTACCGGCACTTTTTTGTTGATTACTTCCCTTAGTTTCATCCAAACAAGCAAATTATATTATCTGAAATTTTCTCTCTTCTTGGTATACATTTTGATAAGTTAAAATCATCCTTTCTCAGGGGAATGTAGTAATAAACAGGTAAATATGAGAAATAATAAATTTTACTGTGACAAACGAAAGGAAAAAGATAGAGCCATGCTGATATTTACGGTTCTGGTATTCGTAAGTATTTTGATCTCTTTGACGGTAGTGATATGTTTATGAGGTCTACCAAAGTCTTTTGGAAGCGATTATTATTCTCTATAAAGTTGGAGGACTATTGAGGTGGAGATATCAAAGCTTATTGATAATTTGATGGATCATGAATTGATGGGACTATTATTATCTAACGTAACTGATCTTACCTATATTTATGATACCGAGGGAAATGTTTTATTTGTGAATAAAATATTTGAGAAATTTACCGGGCATAGACCAGAAGAATTTTACGGAAAACCGTTCGCTTCTCTTTATGATGAATCTAGCCTGAAAGAAGCACTAAATATGTATGCAAGAACATTGAAAGGGGAGTGCCCGCAATATGAATTATATTTTAAAAATACGAAGGTGCTCTGTGAATATAAGAATTTTCCTTTGAAAGGTGAAAAGGGAGATATAATTGGCGTTATAGGTATTGCCAGAGATATCACCCTCCGTAAGCAAAGAGAAGAGGTAAAGGCGCTTAACGAATCTTTAGAAAAACGGATAGCAGAAAACTCAATAAAACTGGTAAAGATAAATGAAGAATTGACGGAGGAGATTTACAACCGTAAACGGTTAGAGAGTGAATCTAAACAGAATAGTAAAAGGTTACAAAAATCCTTAAGATGTATCATTCAGACTATGGCGTCGGTTGTTGAATTGAGGGATTCTTATGCAGTTGGTCATCAAAGACGGGTTGCCCAACTTGCTTGCCGTATAGCTGAGGAGATGGGTCTTTCCCAGGAAAGGATTGATGGGGTCTGCTTTGCGGCAAATCTTCATGATATTGGCAAAGTGTCGGTACCAACAGAGATCCTTGGGAAAGTTGAACAGCTTACCGAGGACGAGCTGAATATGCTTAGGAATCATTCACGAGTAGGCTATGATATAGTAAAAGAGATAGAATCTCCTTATCCTGTTGCTCAAATTGTGCTTCAACATCATGAGAGGATTAATAGGTCTGGATATCCTATGAGTTTGTCAGATAAAGATATACTCCTGGAAGCAAAAATTTTGGGCGTAGCTGATGTTGTAGAGGCGATGTCCTTTCCCCGTCCTTATCGGTCAACATTCGGTTTAGATAAAGCCTTGGATGAAATATCACAAAACAGAGGTATTCTTTACGATCTTAATGTGGTACATGCCTGTTTAGTTATTTTTCATGAAAAAGGATTTAAGTTTGAACAGAAGTCATACGCAAATCTGAGACTCTTTGAGGATGTTTTGTTGAAAATTTGATTTTGGAAACCTTCTCATTATTTTATTTGTTTAAAAAAGGGTAGAAAAATATGTTTGTGTTAATTGTCGGGGGAGATCATTTAGGAAACATTCCCAGAGGGCTTGCTATGTTAAAAGGATAAATATTTTACCTGTTTATTGAATTGCAAATTAACGTTTTGAAATCTTGTGGTACTGTTAAATAAGGATACGATACATGAAAACGAATAAATTTTTTGTCTGTCCGAACTGTGGTAATATTGAAAAATTTAAAGTATTTACCAGTAGCTTTCAAATTATTAAACAATCTCCGGTAATGGGAGTACGAGTAGATGAAACAGGCATTTTACCTAATTTACGGCAAGCTGATAACTATATTGAGTGTCAGGTATGTTTTAAAACCTTAGAGTATGATACGGCATTAGATCTTGGTCAAAAATATATTAAAAAGGCCGGTTCTATCAGGTAGATCAATGTCATTAAATTAAGCATCCTGCAGTAAAATTCCCCTCAAAAAGCTTTAGTAAGGGAATGGTAAAAATGCTAAGAGGCTGTCTGCAAAGTTCATATTCATGTCTGGAATTTATCCCTTTAGTGGATTCGCTTCGCTTAATTTACCTCACTCACACCTCAATCATTCGGTAGCGGTGGATTAAACGAAGTAAATCCACCGCTGCATCGTAATGGCATTGTCAGGCAGATTAAATCTAACGTTCATCGGCTCCGTTTTTTCACAAGCAGGAGGGGCAAGTTTGAAACTTGCCCCTCCTCTCTGCCAAAGGTAGTTAAATTTTAAGGTTGTTTTTCTTTCTGTAAAGAATGATTCTCATGATGTGGTGATTTAAAAAATTTTGTTGGCTCCAGAGTCGGCTGCAGACTAAGCCCATCATACCAGCCTGCCACATGTCCATGTGTCCAATCTTGTCGCGTTTCGGTAAAAACCGTAATTATATCCTTGGTAGGAATAATGGTAAGAGAGAATTCACTCCATGGTGAGATACTATTCCCACTGATAGTATGTTTATTTATTGTTGTAAAAGCAAGTGCCGGATTCCAGGTACCGTCAAGAATTCCTATAATTGTTGCGTCTCCGAGATCATCGCCATAAAACGCCATACGGCCTGTTAAGACATAAGGAGTGTTGACTATTACCTTAATTTCCTGATAGAGACCCCCTCGCGCCGTTCCATTCGAGTCAACTTGTTGCGCCAAAGCAAAAAATCCACTTATGGCAGGGGGCAGGGGGGTTCCGATAGTACCGGGAATTGCAACGGTTATATGAGTGGGGAATTCTACAGGGGCGCCATCACCGTCCCAAGGGTAAGTTTCCCAGTATTTCCAACCCGTGTTATCTCCCGTTTCAAAATCTCCATTCTTGAGTAATTCTGAAGCAGACAATGATGATAGCGTGAATAGGGAGAAGATTAAACCGAATAAAGCGTATTTCATTATTTCCTCTATGCTTTATATGAAATTATGGTTATTTGAATTTATTTTTTGGCTTTAATCTCTTATAGGTTGCAAATTCCTCATCAGCTTTTTCTTTCATACCCTTTTTATCATATACGATACTAAGATTAAAATGGGCGAGAGCGCAGTTTGGGTCAATTTCAATGGCTTTTTTATATTCTTTCATCGCCTCATCATACATCCCTTTTCGCAGATAAAGATCACCGACTTCATTGTGAATATCGGCAGTATTTGAACTCAGTTTAACCGGAGAAGTCTCTTTTTCCGCAGTGTTTTCAATTGCTAATTTTTGTTCTTCTTTGAAGGGATTTGGCGGAGATAATACAATTCGGCTAGCCTCAGATGTTGGTACTGACAGAGTTATCATCCTGATCTCTTTTTCTCTCAAGAGGGTAAGTTTAACCTCTTTGCCTGCATGTGCTTCTATAAGTTGTTTTAAATGTTTTTTATCTTCAATTTTTTCACTATTCCATTCGGTAAGGAGGTCTTCTACCCGAATACCTGCATTTGCTGCGATGCCTTCAGGCATACTATGAACGATAAGCACGCCGTGTTGCTTTTTTTTAAATCCAAACCATTCTTTATTCTCTTTGGTAATATTACACACAAGAAGCCCCAAAGGATTATAGGATTCCAGAAATACAATTGCCGTGCCTTTACACCACGAAGTATGTTTTACACCGTAATCTGTTCCTCCCAACTCTCCATATCCTTGCCATGATTTTGAAGCTCCGGTATCGTATTGGACATTAATGACTGCCTGGGCGCCCACTGCTTGGGCTTTTTCCTTAATTTTTAAGGCGAGAACGTCATGTCCTGAAAAACCGAATTCACCAAGACTCACTTCTCCCAGCTTTTTATATGTTGTATCGATATCGCCTGCGCAGACAAATATCTCTTCGCTTTTCTCTCTATTTGCAGGCGCCGTACCTTTCCGGGGTTCGAGAGTGGGTTCTTCGTTCTTAAAAGGTGATACCCTTTTAAGAAACCCGGAAGAACTACAGCCGGTTATAAAAGTAGTAAGAACAATAAAGACGATCGTTCTGGTGTTCATTTTTATTTATTCTTTCTTTTAAATTTTGATTTTATTTTTATTTCACTGGATTTTATTTTTGATTCAATATTTACTAAATACCGATGGTAAAATTTTGTCTTTTTCAGCTTCTTAACCAGAGAAACCTTTCCTGGAAAGCTTGTGATGTATAATCCAGTGAGAATTGTCAAGAGGCCAGGACCGGGTAAAACAAGCATTGCCGATCCTATAAAGATAAGAAAAATACCTGCAACATTTTTTGTAAATTTTTTCATCCGTACTTCCTAAGCATAAAATACTTACGTACCGGGCGTGATACTTTTACCAGTACCTTTTGCCCGGCATTGGCTGTTTCTATCGGTTCATTCTGTTCATTCCTGATATCCATCAGTACCTGGCTAAAATCTTCATTTAACCGCTTTCCCATGATTTCTACAGAAGTGTTCCCGGAAATCCTGTTTTTTACTAATACTTCTGCCGTATCTTCTGAAAGGACGTTATGAACCGTGCCAAGATAATCATACTCTTTTATATAAGAATTTCCAGGATGCGTTGTCTGACTATTATACCCCTGATTTCCGAAAAAAAATCCTGTTCCGTATTCCCTGTGACTAACTTTTTCAAGCTCAGATAGCCATCTCTCATCATAGATGTAGTTGTCAGGATCAGCAAAATAACGATCCAGTGCTTCTCGGTATATCCTCGTGACAACGGCAGCATAGTATTGGCTTTTCATACGCCCTTCTATTTTCCATGCAGTAATGCCAGCGCGGACCAATTCTGGAATATGTTGAATCATACAAAGATCCCTGGAACTCAAAATAAAAGTACCACTTTCATCTTCGACTATAGGGTATGTCTCATTGGGCCGTTTCTCCTCTTTCAGGGTATACTGCCATCGGCATGCATGGGAGCAATCTCCCAGGTTTGCATGTCGGTTTGTCATAAAACTGCTCAGGAGACAACGGCCTGAATATGACATACACATAGCGCCATGGATAAACACCTCAGTTTCTGCCCGGGAATTTTCAGTAATTTCTTGAATTTCTCCCAGGGTTAATTCCCTGGCAAGTATTATCCGTTGAATACCTTGTTGATACCAGAACTCGACAGACTTCCCATTGGTTGTATTGGCCTGGGTACTCAGGTGAATGGGAATGTGCGGAGCAATTTCTCTCACCATGAAAAAAATGCCAGGATCTGAAATAATTACAGCATCTACCGGAATTTCAGCAAGCTTTTCCAGATAGGGGCGTATACTGCGAATGTGATAATTACGCGCAAAGATATTTAAGGTGATATAAATTTTTTTACCCCGGTTATGAATCCAGGTAGTAGCCTCATTGATTTCCTCTAACGTTATATCGGGTGCGCCCATTCGAAGATTAAACCCTTCTCCACCTACGTAAACAGCATCGGCGCCGTATTCAACTGCTGTTTTGAGTTTTTCAATATCTCCTCCCGGTGCAAGGAGTTCAGGTTTTTTAGGTAATGTATTCTGTATATGTATCATTAGATTCTTTTTATTTCAACATCTCAAGAAAATCAAGTTTATTATCGGCGCAATCGTTTACGATTGAACCGGGAAATTCGGGATGGTTACTCCTCCGTGTGCAAGCCAGCATTCTTCCATTGTTGATTTTATTTCTGAGTTCTCGCTAAATAGTTCTGTAATATGAACTGGGCGGCAATCATATCAATTCGTTCTTTTCTCTTCTTTCTCGATAGATCTCCTTCCAGCATAGCTTTATTTGCTCTAACAGTACTGAGCCTTTCATCGATAGTATGTATAGGGATTTGAACACGCTTCTTTAATAGTTCAACAAATGCCAGTACCGCATGTGCCTTGTCCCCTAACGTATTGTTCATATGTTTTGGTAAACCAACGACAACTTCTTCAACCTCCTTTTCCTGTATAATATTCAGTATTTTTTGCAGGTCTTCTTTTATCTGAGTACGTTCTATCGTTGTTAATCCTTGTGCGGTAATTCCAAGTGGGTCGCTTAACGCAACGCCAATTCGCTTTTCACCATAATCGATTCCCAGTATGCGCATAATGAAGAATACCTCGTGTTGTCACCCTGTAAAAGAGTAAAATGCTATGAATATCCGAGAGATAACAAGAGAAGTCCGGTACCAATGGGCATGAATAGATTATCTAACGACTTTAGCGGTAATGATTCTATCATACTTGAAATGAGCGCTATAAATAAAGCTACCGGAATCGGTAAATAGATATATCCACACAAAAAAGCCACAATCATAGCTGCGAAAGTGCCCTCAAGACTCTTCTTTTTGTTGTAAGGGATACGATGGACACCCAGACTCCTGCCAACTATGGTAGCAGCGGTATCGGCAAATGCTACAATCCATATAGCAATATTTGCAATCATAGCGGGAAAGAAATGTAAAGATAAAACCGCTCCCAGAATCAAAGTCACTGGTCCAAAAGCAAAATCTCGTTCTTCTACTTTACGAACACTGGATCTTGTTATTCTTCCCAAAAGTGGAAATGAGTACCCATTGATCCTTAGACATTCAGAAATCACATAAGCGCCTAACAAAGCAAGGAGTGTTATTTGGGTTGTATAGTAAATGAAATTGGAGAATATTGGCACGCATGCGATGAGGATATGGAGAAATTTTCTTCGAATTTCCTGATACCACGAATGAATAAATTGTTTCCGCATACCTGCAGACAGAGTTCCATAGGTATCTGCATCTGCTATATTCAAAATATCCAGAACCTCGGCAAGGTTTCTACTATCAATTAAGTAATTTGCCTTTTGCCGCACGGTGTAGTGGGCATTAACACCAATATTGATACTGGCTTTATTCATAATATTAAGATTATTACGGTCATCCACAAGAACAATAGTATTCTGCCATGTAAGGTTATTTTTGATTAATAACTCTTCAATGAGTTCTTTTTTACCGTGAGGTTGGGAAAGACGTCCAAATACATCGCCTGTTAATCGCCTGTTCTGTATACCGATTTCCACGCCGTATCCGTTATCTGCCGATAATCTTGTTGCAAGGTCTTTTACAAATAAATCAGGCACTCCACTGCTAACAAGAATTACATAATAGCCATGGCTGCGCAGCGTCTCAATCGTCTCTTGTGCATATTTTATTATCGTAATATTTTTGTAAACTGTTTGTGCAGATTCGAGGTCAATTCCTTTAAAACGCTCATATACCTTTTTGAGCAATTCCTGGATAGAGATTTTATTCATATTAAAGAGAAAACACAGGAGAACCGTCCGTATGTATACAAATATTCCTACATAACGCGCTAAGTGCAATAAAAATTGCCCTCTAAATAGCACACCGTCTACATCCATTACAATAATTTTTTTCATAAGTATATGTTCGTGGAAGATTAAAATAGTACCAATGCCATCCGTTTAACAACGCCTAAGGCAATAAATACAATTACCGGGGAGAAATCTATACCTCTGATGGGTGGGATGAGTTTTCGTACGGGATTCAATACGGGATCTGTGATTTTATAAAGAAATTGTATTGCCTGATTATAGGGGTTATGAGGCACCCACGATAATACAATTCTGATGAGTAATGCGATCTCATAAAGACTGATGAGTTTACCCAGAAAAACTCCCATATGAATACTCCTTTTTTAAACATATAAGCCGATATTTTAATGATTTAGAATACTGAAAATGAAAAAAATTTTAACACACCTTATACAAGAGAGCAACAAAAAATAAAATCTAAGGTTTTCACGTACCTCCCTGTACAAAGCTTTATTATTTTTGACGAGAATGTATGCTTACTTGAAATATACTATGCTGCATGGTAAAATTTTTGTAATTATTTACTTTAGATAAATTCCTTAAGGTCTGATAAATTGAAGATTCATGGTAACCCTCTTGGTATTAAAGCGACTACACAAATTATACTAGACGAAATCTATTCTGTATTGGAAAAGATCGATGAGAAGGCATATGAGCAGTTTGTTTTATCTATTCTTACTGCAAAAAGTATATTTGTTACAGGGCAAGGACGTTCAGGGCTGGTATCACGCACCTTTGCTATGAGACTTACCCATATTGGATTGCATGCTTATTGCGTTGGCGATGCTACAACACCCAATATCGATAAAGGAGATCTATTGATAGCCTGCAGCGGTTCTGGTAATACCCATATCACCGGTTATATTGCCGGATTGGCTAAGAAATCACATTCTACCATCATCGCTGTGACTTCCTGCAAAGACTCTTCACTTGCAAGGCAAGCGGATGTTATTATTGAATTACCGGTACAGGAAGTGAGCACCAATTATAAGAATAATGGATCTATTCAATTCCGGAGTACACTTTTTGAGCAGGCATGCCTTGTGTATTTAGATGGGGTTATTCTTTCTCTTCTTACCAGGCTGAACAGCTCTGAGAATGATATGCACAGGCGGCACTCCAACCTCGAGTAAACCTTATTTTATAAGTTTGCCCTATAAGCACATCAACGTATAACTAACTGCCTGCATTTATTATACATGCATTTTACAAACCTTTGAATGATTATCATAGTTATTTTTATAAAGAGTGTTACGCTTATACTATCCAGGAGTATCTCACGATACATTTTCTTACCCGATATACTATCGAATAATGCTTTTTTGCAGGATGGGTGGTTTTTTGCGATTTGAATAATAGGAGCGAGAAAACCGTAATAGGTTCCCCATATGACAAATTTCCTCGCCGCTTTTGCATACGGTATATCCCTCATGATTTCCTGAAAGTTGTCAGCATAGGTTTGAAACGCTTCTTTCGATATGCCCGCGTATATCATCGTTTCAGCAGCCGCAATTCCCATTAAGCAGGCGGCGTTGACTCCTTTGCCTTTAAATGGACGAATAAGGCCGGCTGCATCACCAATAGTAACATATCTGTTGCCGAAGAGGTTTTTGGCGGGTTTTATGGGAAAGCAACCACGATGGTAATCGAGTTTATCCAAAAATTCTCTGAAATTTTGAGGAAGTACCCCTAAAACATCGGGTAATCGAAGGAATTCATCCATAGACCTGGAAGAGATCTTTGCGCCAGCAATATTTATCGTATAGTGATCATCCTTGGGGGTAATTGCACCAAATTCTATATCTTTACGTGATGGCAAAAAGGCATGGATGTACCCATCTGTATCCTCCAGATCATGGTGTTTCCCTTTGGGATGGAATTTGGTTAGTATCGTTAAGAGAAATTTTGGTGATTTATATGGCGTTTCACTTTCAAATATGCGGTTTGTACCCTCCTCAAGTCCAAATGCGCCGACGATAACATCGGCCAAAACATGCTTTATCTCACTGTATACAATAACCTTATGCTGACCGATCTCCACATTGGTAGCTTTACCCCGAATAATCGTTACGCCGGCCTCTTTAGCCTTTTGTAAGAGATAAGCATCGAATTGAATCCTCCGCAAAGTATAAGAGACTTCTCCTTCACCATCAAGCTTGATAACCTGTCCATCGGTATGAAGGTAATAACCCGTCACCTTTCTTTTAACCAGATGCCAGGGAAAGGGAATCTCTAGTTTTTCTTCAATGATACGTTCTATAGGTTGAGAAAGGACACCAGCGCACTCGTTATGTTCAATGCCACCCTCAAAATCCTTTAGCTCATACAGGATAACCTCCAGATTAATATTTCGTTTTTTTGCGAGGTTCTTTAGGGTGATGGCGCAACTCGTGCCAGCAGGTCCGCCACCAATAATAACAACTGTTTGATTATTCTTTAACGGTCCTAGTTCCGATTCTTTCTGAGCTTTTTGTGTTTTATCATAGTTAAGATATATGCAGTTCTTTAAGGAAGCGTATACTTGTTTTATAGCGGCAGAAAGGATATAGGGAAACATGATGGCATGCAGGCGCAGGTTAATGGCTTTGAAGAAAATCTCCTTATAACTGGTATTGCCCGTAACCATATTCCATAAGATGGTATTAATTTGGATAGATTCCCACGCATTCTTATATTTATCAAGATGATCAATTTGCGCATTTACGAGTTGCTTGCTAGAGGTAGTGTAATCGTGGATGCTAAACATGAGATTACCAAAAAAATTATCCTGCGCCAAAAGTCTTAATGCGGGTTTGTAATATCCCGTTTTGAAATCTTTTTCGGAGATACCATATTTGAAAATGGTATTTGATGCTAACCTTGCTGTATCAAAGGCAGATCCGATGCCATTTTTATAGGTACGTGTAATGCTGGCGTCTCCTATAATAATAAGTCTGTTGGTATACGGATGGGGAGCATGAGAGACAGGTATTTTCGGAAAACAGATACAGAGACTTTTGGGCAACGACCATCCTTCTGGTAAAAGGCTGGATACTTTTGGATGCTCCAGGAATTCCATTAAATGTGCCTTTGTTATATCTTCTTTGCCAATAAGTGAAATGGTAACATAGTCTCCTTTCGGGATAAGAGCGGCAAATTTTATAGGTTTAATTCCTAAAGCAAACACATAAATGGTATTCCGAAAATTCTTTTGGATAAAAGAGCGCCCTAAGTGAAGCTCGGTATTGCAAGTTCTTACAGATTGTGGTTCCCGATACCCAAATTCCTTACCTACAATCCTCTTGATAAGGGATGTATTAAGACCAAATGCGCCTACAACAAGATGCGCAGTCATCTTTTTTCTTACACCTGCTTCACAGTAAACGATATTGATTAAGTCTTGTGGGTTTTTGGGCAATTCTATCTCTTCTACAATAGCAGGAATGACCTTTGCTCCTTGAGATGCTACCTGTTTCAGGAGAAAATCATCAAAACTGATATTGGTAGTTACGTTGGAGAACCGGGGACCGTTCCCACGGAAAATCGTTACAATCTTTGGTTTATGCCCCGGAATTGGATGATACAGTGGAATACCGCGTCCTTGTGTCTGAAAATAGTAGCCGTCTATTTCCTGTTGAACGCGCTCTTTTGGCAATACAATTCCCTCAGATTCCATCCTTTCGATAAGGGTTTCGGATAAGACTCCGGCACACATGTTACATCCGACCGGGCCCTTTTGAATAAAATCCCTTCCATCAAAGATGGTTAAAGTGACCTTATATCCATATTCTTTTGCAAGCTTTAACGCAAAATGAGTGAAGAAACTCCCTGCCGGCCCACCGCCTATGACCACAATGCTTGAAGTATCTTTTAAAGAAAGTTTCATGTATATATTTACGTGTATATTTGTTAATAGTACTATTCAGAAAGGCGTATTCACATCGGTTTTTCACGCTCTTCTAAATATTTTTTAATTGCTAATTGTGCGATAGCAAACTCCTCGATTTTTCTTACCCTATGCAATACATGATGCCATTCTTCTGTGGAGCCATGAGGACCGTCTTCTTTGATCTTTTTTTCCAGTTTTTTTAAATCCATTTCCAATAAATCAAGCCTGCTTTTAAGGTCTTTCATTGTGTTCTCCATTTTTATATCTTTTGGTTCTTTGGTGGTAAAAGTATTATTTTTTTATAGGTTTATCGTAGGTATGATACAGAGAAAATTCATCTTTTGCTTTATCCGTCCAACCTTTTGCCGTATAAGCAATGCCGAGCTTCTGATGAATTTCCTTATCTTTTGGCTTATAGGCCAGGGCCTTAGTAAATTCATTGATTGCATCATCAATCAGTCCATTGGAAAAGTAAGAAAATCCAAGGTTGTAATGAATGTATGTCCGTTGTTTTGTCTTATTTTCAGGGATAAGTTCCAAAGATTTTTGATATTCTGCAATAGCTTCTCTATGTAATCCCTTACATCGATAAGCGTAGCCTAGATTATAGTGGGCCTCTGCTGAATTTGGGTTTTGAATAATGGCTGTTTGAAAGGCGCTGATAGCTTCATCTCGCATACCCATATCCCGGTATAAAAGCCCTTGATAGTAATAAACATCAGGGTAATTTTTATCCCGTTCCAATAGTTTGTTATATGCCGTCAGGGCATCTCCATAGTTACCCTGATTTCCGGCATCAAGCGCAAAATTGAATAAATCATTGTTTTCCATGGATTCCAGTTTATTATCGACCTCTTTTCTATCAAGGGGGGAGGTGTCTAAACCGGATGCCCCCTGTTTCAAGGTATCATCGTTCATGCTGCTATTGGGTTTATAAACAATTCCTACCTTGGTATGCGGGGTATCATTTTTGCTGCAACTAAGGGTAAAAATTACAAGAAGATGTAAGAGGGTTATGATACAGCTTTTCATGGTAAAACCTTTCTAAAAAGAATTATCATACGTTTCCATATATTTCGATAGAATATCAGATTAAAGGGTCTGTAGAGAATTTACAAAAGCGAAGAAATTATGTAAGCATCGTAATGGTATGTTTCTTGTTCGACAAACTATAAGCGCCCACAACGATAAAATTGCGCTTTTCAGGTACAAAAATTTCAGAAATAACTTTGCGCACATCTTCTAATCGAATATCATGAATTTTCTGGGTTTGTTTTTCGGGTGTATCAGGTATTTCTGGAGTAATTAACAGTTCTTCAATGCCAAACCAGTTAGCCATCGCGAGCGGACTATCCATAATAAGCTGCATCTGACTGAACACCCGCTCCTCTGTCCTTTTGAGTTCCTGCTCGGTTATTCCCTCACAAGAAAGTTTGTGGACTTCATTCATGACGGCCTGTGCTGTTTTCTCAAAATTTTCCTTTTTTGTAGATGTGTAGATATCAATAGACCCTACATCAGAGAACATCGTAGGGTAGCAGGCTATTTCGTAAACGAGGCCTAATCTCTCACGGAGATTGATTGATAATCTTGAACTAATGCCTCCTCCCAGAACATCTGCAATGAGAAGCATGATAATGACATTTTTGTGCTTATACGGGTACGCCTTATGACAAAGTTTAAAACTGGTGGTTTGAGAAGGAGATTTTTTAAATAAATATTTCGGCTTTGTTTGCTTGGTTCTGAGAGGTGGTTTTTGTCCGGTAAACTTACCTTGTAGATTCCCGTACACTTCATATATGTAATGGACGACTTGTTCTTTCTTGAAGTTCCCACTGATACAGAGAACCATATTATCTGGAACAAAGAATTGCTTATAGTATGCTGTTAGGTCTTCGGCGGTTAAGGATGCGATGGTTTTTTCATCTCCGAATAAAGGTATCTCTGTTGAACCATTCTTCCACATGAGACAATAGGACATATCGTCAATGCATACATAATCTCCTTTTACATCTACAAATTGTTTCATTTCTTCGCGGAGGATGCATTTTTCTATCTCGATATCTTCCGGTTTAAAATTTCCTCCCAGGATAATGTCGCCTAATATCTGTAATCCCTGTTCGATGTGTTTGTTATGTACCTGAATAGTTACGGCAGAATACTCCGGAGATGTGTAAGCATCATTTTCTCCACCGATACTATCAATAGCTTGAAGCAACTCGAAAGAATTTTTAAAACGTCTCGTTCCCCGGAAAAGCATATGTTCAAGGAAATGCGAGATACCCGTCTTCTTTTCTTCCTCATATCGGGACCCTACGCTGATATAGGCAGACATAACCACGGAGTGGATATAAGGCATCTCTATATAAATTACACGTAGTCCGTTTGGTAAAATCTCTTTACTATATATATACATTATGTAAATTATGCCTCAATGTGTAGCTTGCATCTATCTCCCGGAGGAGCACATATAAATCCAAAATTCACGTGTTGTATCCTGGATAAATATAAATAGTAAGATCTTAAATCGAACGTAAGTTCCTCCCAATCAAATTGCCCGGTATTTAAAATTTTACGTATTGGATTTTATTGTAATTTCACTGCTAAGAGTTTAGTATCTTTACCTTTCTGCCCTCTATCCGTAATCGTCCTGCAGCAAACAGGCGTATTGCTTCGGGATATGCCATACATTCTTCTCCGAATACCCGGGCAGCAAGAGTATCAGGCGTATCTTCAAAAAATACAGGAACAGCCCTTTGGATGATAATAGGTCCGGTATCGTAAGTATTATCAGCAAAGTGTACGGTGCATCCGGAAATTTTTACTCCATAGTCAATGGCGGCCTTATGAACCTTATGACCATAATACTGTCGACCGCAAAAGGCGGGGATGAGGCCGGGATGAATATTCATAACCTTTCCCTGGTATTTCTCAGGAATCTTATAGAGATGGATAAAACCTGCAAGGGTAATTAAATCAATAGCATACTTATCTAATTCCGTACTGAGAGCATTACTAAAAGAATCAACATCTTTATAATTTACATAAGGAATGACTGCTGTAGGGATATTATATCTTTTCGCACGGTCTAAACCCGCAACATCCGGCTTACTGCTTATTACAACCTCAATGTGGGCATTAAGTTTTTCTGTTTTTATCTGGTCTATAAAATTCTGAAGAGTGTTACCACTACCAGAAATTAGCACCCCTAAATTGATTTTTTTGTTCATAGAAAAGGCAAATGAAAATTTATGAAATATATTGACAAAAAAATTAATGTTTGCTAAGATGGCGATCTTTGTGGTACTAGAAGTATCTTCTGGACTTAGAACTCTACTTACATAAATAATAAGAATAAAAATTCTCTATGTCAAAAAGAATTACCGAAAAATCAGAAAAGACATTTGCTGAAGCGCAAAAATTTATACCCGGAGGAGTTAATAGCCCTGTTAGGGCATTTGGTGCAGTAGGAGGAACTCCTCTATTTATAAAATCCGGAACAGGTTGTTATCTGAATGATATTGATGGCAATGCTTACGTGGACTATATAGGCTCATGGGGGCCACTCATATTGGGGCATGCCGATCCCAGGATTGTAAAAAGGATTCATGCGGCAGTTTCCAATGGAACCAGTTACGGAGCCCCAACCGAGCAAGAGGTAAGGTTAGCGCAACTCATTAAAGAAGCTATGCCTTCTCTGGAAAAGATAAGAATGGTTAATTCTGGTACAGAAGCCACAATGAGTGCTATTCGCCTGGCGAGAGGATTTACCAAACGGGATGCGGTGATTAAATTCGATGGCTGTTACCATGGGCATGTGGATAGTTTGCTTATCCAGGCAGGTTCGGGCGCCACGACATTGGGAACGCCCACGAGTCCAGGTGTTCCTCAAGATTTTGTTAAACATACAATATCTCTTCCCTATAATGATATAGACGCAGTGAATGATGTTTGTCTCAAGCGCGGGAAGGAAATTGCCTGTATTATTGTTGAAGCGGTTGCTGGAAATATGGGTGTAGTGCTTCCTCAAAAAAATTATTTAGAGGGATTGAGAGAAATAACCAAGAAGTATGGTATTGTGCTTATATTTGATGAGGTAATGACCGGTTTCAGGGTTGCGCATGGCGGTGTGCAGTCGCTTTACCATATTACTCCTGATTTAACAACCCTGGGCAAGATTATTGGTGGGGGTCTTCCGGTCGGCGCATATGGTGGCAAGAGGGAAATTATGGACACTATATCACCTATGGGTGCTGTATATCAAGCCGGTACGCTATCGGGCAATCCTGTAGCTATGACTGCTGGTATTGCTACATTAGAAATACTTAAAGATACTACTATTTATAAAGGATTAGAAGAGAAATCTCATCGATTGGCCGTAGGTATGGAAAAAGTATGTAAAGATGCTAAAATACCTGCTTACCATACACGTATAGGATCAATGTTATGTACGTTTTTTACAGACCAGCCAGTGACGGATTATACCACGGCCAAGAAATGTAATACAGAGCGATATGCAAAGTTCTTTCACGGTATGTTAGAAAAAGGTTTCTATTTTGCTCCATCTCAGTTTGAGGCAATTTTCGTATCAACATGCCATGGTGAAAAAGAAATTGATGCAACGATCGATGCTTTTAAGGAGGTAGTAAAAAGTTTTTAAACGAAGATCTGAAGGGCTATGTTCATTTCAAAATTCGTAGATAGTGTTTCTTTTTGTTGAAAGTTGATTTTCCTAATCGAACAAGCCTCGATATGGATTTTTGTATAGAGGGAAATAGATTGCCTCTTGTCAAGAAAGATAAAAATGGTAAAGATAATGAAACGTATCGTGTTATAGGATTAGTTGGGAGCTTTGGTTTCACGACTGCTGGCGCTATAGCAGGGGGATATTTTCTTGGCGGCTATTTAGATAAAAGATTTGACACCTCTCCGTGGTTTATGATGTCATTCATTATATTAGGAGTTATTGGAAGTTTTATAGAATTTTTTAAGCTAGTAAAGAAATTATTAGAAGAAAATAATAAAAACCATGATAATAGAGGATAAAGAAAAATCTCTTTTGTTTTTTGATGAGGGGTTTCCCGATAGGGTGCTTAAAACTTCTTTTTTTCTGTCACTCTTACTCGTTGTTTGCTCATTATCTTATATGTCTTTTATAGTAACTGTAAGTGTTGCTGTCGGTTGTTTTATAAGCTTAATTCTCTATAAGGTATTGTGGTGGACGATACGGCATACGATACGACATGCAATACAGCATAAGAGCTCTGAGATTAAGAAATTTCTCTTAAAAATAAACATCTTAAAGTATTTTATTCTAGGTGCACTATTACTTTCGATTAGCTTATTTCTGGATGTTGATGTAATTGCTATGATGATTGGTCTCAGTGTAGTCATAGCAGTGATTATTATGAAAATTGGCAGTAAAGTACTGGTAAATTATATGAATAAGTCGGTTAAGGTCCCTTATAAAGATATGAATTTATAATTTTTGTAATGGCTCCAATCGCCACGCTATAAAAAGGTTAAACTGAGATATAGTTAAGCGATAAATCTTGCAATTGAATATTTTATCCTTTGTAATGAGAAGTGTGCTATGGAAGAGTTATTATGTTTTTCAACTAATTTATATGTAAGAAAGGGGTTAGTCTGTGTCTGGTGCAGGTGATGGAGGCGAAAAAACAACTGAATTACCATCGTTTGTAGATTTAGTGCCTATCGATGCCCATAGTCATTTTTTAGGATTAACGAAGCACGAGTGGGTACCTATAATAATGTCGGCAACGATAATTATTTTTTTGACATTATTTTCTATGCTTGCAACGAGAAAGTTGCGAAAAACCCCTGGTAAGCTTCAGGCTTTTTTAGAAATCCTTGTGGAAGGGCTTGAAAATTTTACCAGATCACAGATGGGAAGAGCTGCAGGGCCTTTTATTCCGTTTATTGGGACGTTGTTTATCTATATTTTTGCCATGAATATGCTAGGGCAAATCCCCCTGTTTCACTCACCAACGAGTAATTTTAATACTACTATTGCTTTAACATTAATCGTTTTTTTTGTTACGCACTACCAGGGAGTGAAAAACAATGGCGTTGTAGGGTATCTTAAGCATATGGCAGGAAAGCCAATTTGGCTTGCCCCACTCGTTTTTCCTTTACATTTAATGCAAGAATTGCTTTCACGTCCATTATCTTTATCTATGCGTTTGTTTGGTAATGTTATGGGAGAAGATACAATTATTGCAATATTTATAGGAATTTCTCCGTTTCTCCTGGGTTACATCCCTTTACCAATGCATCTACCGATGGTTTTTCTTGCCTTACTGGGCAGTACAATACAAGCAATGATTTTTTCATTATTGGCAAGTTTTTATATAGCGGGTGCAATTGGCATCCATGAAGAAGAGCATCATTAACATTTTTTAAGAAGGAGGAGGTACCGTGGTTTATTTTGCAGTATTAGCAGTATCAGTGGCTTTGATAGCAATCGCAGCTTTTGGTTGTGCTATTGGACAAGGTATGGCAGTTTATGGTGCGACAACCAGCATAGCAAGGCAGCCTGAAACGGCAGGTAAAATACAGCTTGTTATGTTTGTTGGTCTGGCCTTTATTGAATCATTAACAATCTATTCCTTGATGATGTCCTTTATGCTTCTTGGAAAATTACCAAAGACAGAGGCAGTTCTTGAATTAATTCAACACGCAGTGAAATAAGTGTTAGGAGGGAATCTCATTGGATATTTTGAATACCCTGGGAATCAATTTTAAATCTATTATTATCCAGGGAACTGGTTTTTTAATACTGCTCTTTGTTCTTAAGAAATTTCTTTTTGGTAAGATATCAGCTGTAATAAAAGCCCGAACGGATGAAGTAAGAAACACCTACGAGAGGATTGAAAAAGACAGAGCAGAGGCAGAAACTGTTAAGTTGGAGTATCAAAGGAAGCTTTCTGAGGCAGAGGCTGATGCTGCCAGGCGGATTCAGGAAGCTATAAATGAGGGTAATCGTATTAGCGAAGAAATTATTAAACGTGCTAAGGAAGAGGTTGAACTAGTCAGGATAAAGGCGCAAGAAGGGATTGAACAAGAGCGGAAGAAAGCTCTGACAGAAATAAGAAATCAGGTAGTGACTCTTTCCATTTTAGCTTCTTCCAGAATAATTAAGCAGTCGATAAGTCCACAGACAGCTGAAGAGCTTGTTGACGGCTTTATTGAAGAAATAGGGGAATTGCGTGTTAGATAAAAGTGCTGCAATTGCATTTGTTAATGCCCTTTTAGAGGTAGCTTTAAAGAAGGGAAATTTTGAGCAAATTGAGAAAGAACTGGATTTGGTTTCTGATGTAATCACAAGACACGATAACCTTAAAAAGATATTGTTTCATCCATCGATCCCAAGAAACGAGAAGAAGGATTTAATCAAGAATGTGTTTGGTGGATCTGTCTCAGATCTCATGAAGAATTTTTTGTATTTATTAGTGGATCGGAGAAAGATAGGCCTTCTGGAATTTATTCCTGAGGTATATAAAACGGTTGCGAGTGAAAAGAAAGGAATCGTAAAAGCCAGAGTGCAGACAGTCATACCTCTGGCAGGAGAACGGCTAGACAACTTCAAAAAGCAGCTCAGTAAACTTACTGGTAAAACAGTTGAGGTTGAAGTTGTTCATAATCCAGATATTTTGGGAGGTATGATAATCCAAATTGGTAATAAAATGATTGATGGAAGTGTTGTGAGCAAATTAAAAAATCTCAAAACCAAATTACTATCGCTGCGAACAGCGTAGTATAGTTTCAGTATTTTCTAAACATGGAATAAAGCATCAAGTCCGATTTACAGATGCTTTTAGTAGCCCCGGAGCTTGGTGAATAGTACAATTTGTGGCAGGAGTAGCTCCTGCCACATAACTTGAAATTGAGGAATTTGATCATGGAGATTCTTTTGTATTTATCGCTTTTCACATGATTTGTTATTATAATTATGTAAGCGAAGAAAAGGGTCTAAATTATTTACGATAGGAGTGGGGGATATGGCATTAGCATCCACGGATATTACTTCAATCCTAAAAAAGGAAATTGAAGGTTATGAGGAAAAACTAAAATTAGAAAATGTCGGATATGTTATGCAGGTAGGGGATGGTGTTGCACGTATTTACGGCTTGGATGATTGTTTGTCCAGTGAGTTATTGGAATTTCCTGAAAATGTGTACGGCATTGCTATGAACCTGGAGGAGGATAATGTTGGCGCCATCCTGCTGGGTTCCGATGAAAAAATTAAAGAGGGTGATGTAGTAAAGACTACCGGCAAGATCGTACAGGTGCCTGTTGGTAAGGCATTATTGGGCCGTGTAGTAAATGCTTTAGGTCAACCTATTGATGGTAAGGGGCCTATAGCCACTGAGCATTTTAGACCTATCGAAAGCTCTTCTCCCAACGTGGTTGAAAGGCAACCGGTAAAAGAGCCGCTCCAAACTGGTATTAAAGCAATTGATGCAATGATACCGATTGGTAGAGGTCAGCGTGAACTTATTATTGGCGATAGACAGACAGGTAAAACTGCTATTCTCATTGATACGATAATCAATCAGCGAGAATCCGGTGTTTACTGTATTTATGTGGCGATCGGTCAGAAGATGTCTACTGTTGCTGATGTTGTTAAGACATTGGAAGATCATAAGGTGATGGATATAAGTATCGTTGTTGTAGCCTCTGCATCTGATCCTGCCCCGCTTCAATATATTGCGCCGTATGCTGGCTGCGCTATGGGAGAGTATTTCAGAGATAATGGTATGCATGCCGTGGCTATGTATGATGATCTTTATAAGCATGCTATTGCTTATCGGCAGATTTCTCTGTTATTACGGCGCCCACCTGGACGCGAAGCTTTTCCCGGTGATATATTTAACCTCCATTCACGGTTACTGGAGAGGGCAGCAAAACTGAACAGCGATCTCGGTGGAGGTTCGTTAACTGCGCTTCCTGTTGTGGAAACGCAAGCAGGGGACTATTCAGCTTATATTCCAACCAATGTTATTTCTATTACAGACGGTCAGATCTACTTAGAAAGTGATTTGTTTAATGCAGGTATACGTCCTGCTATCTCAGTAGGGTTATCAGTGTCCAGGGTTGGTGGAAACGCCCAAATTCCTGCAATGAAGAAGGTTGCCGGAACGTTACGTTTGACCTTGGCACAGTATAGAGAATTGGCCTCCTTTGCACAGTTTGGTTCTGAATTGGATAAATTTACTCAGGCGCAATTAGCCAAAGGTAGCAGACTCGTAGAGATTTTAAAACAGCCGCAATATTCTCCTGTACCGGTAGAAGAACAAATCATGGCAATTTTTGCTGGTATTAACGGATATCTGGATGATATTGCCGTAGATAAGGTTCGTTCTTTTGAAAGAGAGTTTTTGAAGTTTATGAGAGAAAAATATGCTTCTATTGGTATTGAGATTAAAGAGAAGAAAAAACTCGACCAGGAACTGATACCGAAATTAGAGAATGCGATCAAGGAATTCAAACAAAACTTTGTAAAGAAGGGCTAAGAAATGCTGAGTACTCGAGAAATTAAACAACGTATCAGGAGTATTTCAAGTATCAAGCAGATTACGCGCGCCATGGAAATGGTTGCTGCGAGCCGGCTAAAAAAGGTTGAGTCCAGGGTTGTAGCATCAAGAGCTTATACCGAACGAATGCATATGGTCTTGAACCATCTGGTTTCCACATTAGAAAAAGCCCATCCGTGGTTTGCAGAAAAAGGGCAGGAAGTTTCCGTTATAAAAGCTATTTTGATTACAGGGGATAAGGGGCTTTGCGGAGCTTATAATAACAACATCATACAAAAAGTAGTTCGGTTTATGAAGGCTCAATCTGATAAAAAAGTTAGATTGATCCTCATCGGAAAGAAAGGATATCAGTATTTTTCTAAAGGAATCTATGCTCCTGCTATTGAAGAATACATTCCTGAAAGTGTGGAGAAGCTCGGATATAGCCGGGTGCAGGCGATAGCTGCTCAGCTAATTAATGGGTACGATAGGAATGCGTTTGGAGAGTTGCATATATTTTATACGAAATTTCATACCGTTATGCAATCTTTCCCCACGAGTATGCGATTGTTGCCCATAGAAAAAGATATTTTTGAATCGAAAGAAAAGTCAGGTGGTGAATATATTTTTGAGCCATCGGCAGAACAGATAATTAATCATCTTTTCCCGAAATTTATTGAAACTCGATTGTATCAGTGTATTTTAGAATCCTTAACGTCTGAATATGCTGCAAGGCGAGTGGCCATGATAGCCGCTACTGAGAATGCCGGTGAAATGATTGAAGAATTAACCAGTACTTACAATAAAGCTCGGCAAGAGGCAATAACGAAGGAATTGTTAGAGGTTGTTTCGGGCGCCGAAGCGCTCGTAAGGTGAAATTTTACCTATTGAGTAAAAATAAAAAAGTAACATATATAAGGTATATAAAAATATTTAGAAATGTTGAAATGCTAACATAAGACTATGAGGAGCATTCAAATTCTAAAAAATAAATTAGCAATGGGTTAAAAATGAAGGAAGGAGCAAGACTTTTGGCTGGAAAAAATAATAAAGGAACGATTGTACAAGTCATTGGACCAGTTATTGATGTGCGTTTTTCTCCGGGTAATCTTCCACCTATAAAAAACGCCGTTACTATAAAAGATGCAAAAAGAAATATTTCTGTTGTTGCTGAAATTGCACAGCATTTAGGAAATGATACGGTCCGGTGTATTGCAATGTCATCAACAGATGGACTTATCAGAGGTATGGATGCTATCGATACAGGGGCGCCAATTACCGTACCCGTTGGAAAAGAGGTGCTTGGTAGAGTTTTTAATCTTTTAGGCGATCCAATCGATAAGCTGGGAGAGGTAAAGGTTACAAACCGTTTTCCTATTCATCGTCCTTCACCATCATTTGAAGAGAGAGAAACTGTTACTACGGTATTAGAAACGGGTTTAAAAGTTATTGACCTTCTTGCTCCTTTTGCTCGTGGTGGAAAAATTGGAATGTTTGGAGGCGCGGGAGTAGGAAAAACCGTATTGATTATGGAACTTATTAGAAGTATTGCTACTGAACACGGTGGTTATTCTGCATTTGCAGGCGTTGGCGAGAGAACTCGTGAGGGGAATGATCTATGGCTTGAAATGAAGGAGTCAGGGGTTATCGATAAGACGGTACTAGTCTTTGGCCAGATGAACGAGCCTCCCGGCGCCAGATTGAGAGTTGCTTTAACGGGTTTGACTATGGCAGAGTATTTTAGAGATGCAGAAGGGCAAGACGTACTCTTATTTATCGATAACATCTTTCGGTTTGTACAGGCCGGTTCTGAAGTATCAGCGCTTCTGGGCCGTATGCCTTCTGCTGTAGGTTATCAGCCTACATTGGCTACAGAAATGGGAGACCTCCAGGAGCGGATTACTACAACGAAGAAGGGTTCAATTACTTCCTTGCAGGCGGTTTACGTTCCCGCTGATGACTTTACAGATCCTGCACCGGTAACAACCTTTCCACACTTAGATGCTACAATCTCCTTGTCCCGTCAGATTGCAGAGTTAGGTATCTATCCCGCAGTAGATCCTCTGAGATCAACCTCCAGAATACTTGATCCAAGAATTGTAAGTCAGGAACATTACGAAGTTGCCAGAGAAGTGCAAAGGATATTGCAGCGATATAAAGAACTCCAGGACTTTATAGCTATTTTAGGTATGGAAGAACTCTCAGAAGAGGATAAAATATTGGTAGGTAGGGCCAGAAGGTTACAACGGTTCTTATCGCAACCATTTTTTGTTGCTGAGCAGTTTACCGGTACGAAAGGTAAGTATGTACCATTGAAGGAGACCATTAAAGCGTTTAAAGAGGTAGTTGAGGGTAAGCATGATAGCTTACCTGAGCAGGCTTTCTATATGGTAGGTGGCATTGAAGAAGTAATAGAAAAGGCGAAGCAAATGGGTGGATAAACATGGCTAAAACATTTAAATTTGAGATTGTTACACCTGAAAAAGTTGTTTATAGCAATCCTGTTCAAGGCATTACTGCAGTTGGAACTGAGGGTGCTTTGGGTATACTTGCAGATCATGCTCCTCTGATTACGGAACTTCAGACGAGCATCTTGGTAGTTACTGATGCAAATAATAACTCGATACGTTTTGCTCTTGATGGCGGTTTTTTGGAAGTTATGGCTAACAATGTTATTGTGCTGACTGATTCATGTGTTATGGAAGATGAAGTTGATATCGAAAAAATGCGCGCCGAAAAGGAATCTGCAGAAAAAGCTTTAGCTATGGGGGGAACCACTGAAGTTAAAGAAAAAGCGCAGGCTGCTTTAAAAAGAGCTAACGTATGGCTTAGTTTGGCAAACAAATGAAATCTTTTTATCTCCCATTAATTTAATCAGAGTTGGGAGGATATATGTCTATACTTATTACGGGTGGTGCAGGGTTTATTGGAAGCCATTTTGTCCGCCGTATGGTTAATCAAGATAAGCAAGTAGTAGTGCTTGATAAGTTAACCTATGCGGGCAATCTTGAAAATCTAAAGGATATTACAGAAGATTCAAAAAAGTCTAAACAATGTAAATTTTACAAAGGGGATATTTGTAATCAAGAGCTAGTAGAACATATTGTATCCGCGGAAGGAGTTGATGTAATCGTCAACTTTGCTGCTGAAACACATGTCGACCGAAGCATATTGAGTGCAAGTACCTTCATTGACACAGATATGAAGGGTGTTTTTATCCTTTTAGAGGCAGCAAGGCATCATAAGGTCAAAAAATTTATTCAGATATCTACAGACGAAGTGTATGGGACAGCCCATCATGGCGCCTTCAGGGAGACAGATGCCTTAAACCCCAGTAACCCTTATTCTGCGAGTAAGGCGGGTGGAGACAGGCTTGCTTATTCATATTGGATAACCTACAGGTTACCTATCATTATAACAAGAGCCTCCAATAACTATGGTCCATATCAGTATCCTGAAAAATTCATACCTCTCTTTATCACGAATGCGTTAGAAGACAGGAAGCTTCCGTTATATGGTGATGGAAAACAAGTAAGGGATTGGATTCATGTTGAAGACCATTGTGCCAGCATTGATTTTCTCATGATGCATGGGAAAGACGGTGAAGTATACAATATCGGCGGAGGTAATGAGTGGTCCAATATCGATACAGCGAACCTTATCCTGAAAGAGCTTAAGAAAGATAAAACTTTGATAGAACATGTGAAGGATAGAGAAGGACATGATAGACGCTATGCTTTAGATTGTACTAAACTTGCATCTTTAGGCTGTAAACCAAAAATAAAATTTGAAAATGGCCTTAAAGATACGATACAATGGTACAAAAATAATCAGGGATGGTGGAATCGGATAAAGAACGGTGAATTTATGGAATATTATAACAGGCAGTATAATCATCGTTTCAGAAATTCGCCAATGTGTTAGATGCCTATTGTGTGAAGAAAGAGGTATGTTATGTTAGATTCGATGAGTTTTTCCGATGCAAGGTTGATTATAAATATACAGAAAAAAGCTGAAGAGCTAATAGCGGCTGTACTTAATTTTAAGAAAAAATATAGATCGTTTTTGATGAATTGTGCTGTTATCTATATGTCATTAAAGATTGGGATCATTCTCATAGCCACTTTTTCAGTAATGGCTTTATTAATAAGCCATATGACCCAGCATCTGGCTGTAGAGATGTCGAAACCTAAGGTGCTCCTTTTGGTATCGCCATTAACGCTGATAATCATGTTAAAACTATACTTTATATTTAAGATACTGATAACCTATGATAGATCCAGACTAATAATTAAATCTGCTATCAATGGAGTATTATGTAAGAGTAAACAAGGTGTGCGGCGGATTGAAAGGACGCTTCAAGTCGGTTTATTGCCGCTCTCATTGGAAAAGGCTGAAAATCATTAAATGAACTTGAGTACTTCTGATTGATACCGTCGTCCTTTCGATGGATTAAAACTTAATGTAAAAACTCTATTAGATAAAATCTTGAGCAAATGAAGATACAAAATAGATAGTTTTCAACGCTATAAAAGTTATTATAAGAATAAAAAAGGCCTTACTGTAAAAATATTCACTACAGAATATCTTTGCAGTAAGGTCTTTTTGTTGTAAAAATCATAAAAAAGTTTTACGTATAATTTATATTGGTATGATATTTGATTGTTTATTGAATAAACATGGATTAATTTTTTAACAAAATAGAGCTTTGCAGTGAGGCTTTTTGTTTTATCTATAGATGATAAGGCAGTATAACAGATAAGTTTTTAGCGGTATTAAAAATTGAGAAGTTATAAATACAACTAAGGGGAGGTAGAAAGGATGAGAACATACATTATTATCGGGGTTATACTTATTATTTTGGGAATTGTATCTTTTGTGTATGAGGGCATTACTTTTAAAACCAAAGAAAAGGTGTTAGAAGTTGGTCCTATCGAAGCAACGGCTGAAAAGACCAAAAGAATTCCCTTGCCTCCAATTGTTGGTGGATTAGCATTAGCAGGGGGAATTGCGTTGTTGGTCATAGGAGCAAAAAGATCATAAGAATAAGGGAAAGTTTTGGATAGAGTATTTTGTTTTATAATTCTGATTGTTAAACCATTGTCGGAAATAATACTCTTGTAAAATAGATATTCAAACTATCATTTCTTGCTGTTAAATATGTTTGTAAAGGAATTTGTTATAGGTGATGGTAAAGTGTCAATTAGTCAAGGTTAACATTTGAGAAGAGGGAGGAAGTTATGAAAAGTTTGGCAAGGTATATGATTGTTTTTGTATTTGTTGCTGCAATGATAGGTTGTGCTGGTAGTAAGAACCAAAGGAGCACCGGGGAATATATCGATGATGCAACTATTACTACAAAAATAAAGTCTGCTTTTGCCTCTGATCCGGTCGTTGATGCTTTAGACATTAAGGTGAAGACTTTTAGAGGAAATGTACAGCTTAGCGGATTTGCAGATACATCTGAGCAGGCGGTGAGGGCAGAAGAAATTGCAGAAGGTGTTGAAGGCGTCGAATCAGTCGAAAATGATATTATTGTAAAATAGATTCAGATGTGTGATCGTTTTTCCAGCATTGTTGTGTATTTGCAAACAAAAGTATTTCATGTCTTATTATTCCTATGTATTGCTACTATTGGTTATTATGCTACCTTACGTAAGCGGTTTTGGTTAAAAAATAGGGAGTGCATTTAAAATCACTCCCTATTCCTATGCTGATCATGCTTCGGTTTTACTCTATTTCTCTGTTCTCTTCCATGAGTTTACCCATAGTATTTTTCTTTTACAATCTTATAGACTAGGTGTATTCGTGATATACTTGAGGTCACCGTTCGTATAATCATAATAGCTAATGTGTACCTTGCCTGATTTAAGAGCAATGGAGGTGTGCCCGCCTACATCGCCAAGAAAGTCTAGTGGCCATGTTGCCCATGAGCCTGAACTATTGGTAGCAAATTTGAGGTTACCCTTTGAACTATCGTAATAACTGATACGTACCTTACTTTGTACGCCAGATATAATGGAAGTGTACCTGCCTACAGATCCATTACTGTCCACAGTATTTTTTATCCATGAGCCTGAGACGTTTGTGGCATATTTGAGGTCATCATTCGTGTCGTCATAGTAACTGATATGTACTTTACCCTCTGTATCCAGTGCCAGAGATGTATATTGGCCTACAATTCCATTGCTGTCCACTGTAGTTACTATCCACTGGTTGGATTCACTCGTGGCATACTTAAGGTCATGGTTCGTATCATCATAATAGCTGATATGTACATCACCTGCTGCGCCAAGCGCCAGCGAGGTATATTTACCAACAATTCCATCACTATCAACAGCAGTTGCTATCCATGCATCCGGTATATTGGTGGCATATTTAAGATTATCATTGGTATCGTCGTAATAACTGATATGTACCTTACCCGCTGTATCAAGTGCCAAAGAACAATATTTGCCTACATCTCCATAGCTATCCACAGTGGTTGTTACCCATGTGCCTAATGTATTCGTGGCATACTTAAGATTATTGTTCGTGTCATCATAGTAGCTGATGTGTACTTTGCCTGCTGTATCAAGTGCTAAGGAGCTGTATTCACCTACATCTCCATTACTATCTATCGTGGCTGTTTCCCACAGGCCTGAGGCATTGGTGGCATACTTAAGGTTATTATGGAGAGAGTCATAATAACTGATGTGTATCTTATTTGATTTATCAACAGCTATGGAGCTATACGTGCCTACAACTTCACTCTTGTCCAAATTAACTTTTACCCATGAGTCAGATGCATTTGTAGTGTATTTGAGATACCTACTAGAGTAATTGTAATAACATATATGTGCTTTGTTCAAGGTATCAAGTGCAATGGAGGTATATTGTCCTAAAATACCATTTGTATCTACAGGCGTTATTACCCATGCACCGGAAGCGTTAGTGGCGTACTTCAGGTCACCCATAAATATTGAATAATAGCTGATATGTACCTTGCCTGATGTATCAATTGCTATTGAAGTATATTGACCTACATCTTTGTTACTATCCACAGTATATTGTACCCATGAGTTTGTTATATTAGTGACATATTTGAGGTCGCCATTCGTAAGGTCATAGTAGCTGATATGTACCTTGTCTGATGTGTCAATTGCTATTGAAGTATATCGGCCTACGTCTTCTGAGCTATCTACTGTATTTGCTATCCATGTACCAGAGGCATTTGTAATATATTTAAGATTAGAATTGGTACTATCAAAATAGCTGATGTGCACCTTATCTGATGTGTCGAGTGCAATGGAGGTATACAAACCAATTGCATTTTCACCATCATCTATATTTTCTTTTATCCATTTACCAGAGACATTGCTAATATATTTAAGATTACCATTTGTAGCATCATAGTAACTGATGTGCACCTTGTTTGATTTGTCTACTGCTATGGATGTATAGGAGCCTATATCTCCAATAGTATCCAATCTCCTCATTATCCAACTGCCTGATCTATTTGTGGCATATTTAAGATCTTTATTATTCCAATCATAATAGCTGATATGCGCCTTATTCGATGTGTCAAGGGCTATAGAGGCATAGTAACCGATTCCAGGTGATGAGTCTACAATCTCGTATTGCCATTCGCTGCCGTCATAATATGTATAATAAAGATGGTCTCCTCCATAAACAATGTGGGGATTGTTGCTGGTATCAATTGCTATTGCCCTTGAGTAATTATTAGAGAAATATACTGGATCATCTACTTCCTGTTTAGACCAAGCGCCTGCTGAAATATTTACAAAAGCAAAATTAATCAAGACAAAGATTAAAAAGAGACCTGATAAGAGTTTGCTATGAATCATATCTACTCCCTTTCCCATGATATATGATAATATTCTAAAAATTAACAGTTAAGCAGCCAATAAACGGGCATAAAATTTTTATTACACCTCCTTCCTAATAAATTTATATTCAAGTGAAATAGATGTATTCTTTTAATCAAGGTCTTATAAAATGG